>ERZ827101.2130-NODE-2130-length-18853-cov-78.165284_pt1 | contig 18853 bp, 18 predicted proteins | sample MGYA00519869_ERZ827101 | MGnify/ENA primary metagenome ERZ827101 (study PRJEB31778, sample SAMEA3449256) | human gut metagenome | biome: human gut; feature: human-associated habitat; material: faeces | place: United Kingdom | collected 2010/2012 ...
ATCAGAGAGGTTGCCACGGGTATCCCGTGCCCTGCCGGAGAGTGTGACACTCTGATTTTCGGCAGACCAGGCGGGTAACTGCAGCGTAATCCGGTTGCCGGTGTTGCTGATAACCTTCCCGCCGGCCTGACGCAGTTCTGCGTCGTCAAGTTCGATACGGGACAGCCCGTATTTTGCGTTTACCTGTGGTGTCAGGGTGACGGTTGTCAGCTCTGCGCCGTACACATCCGGTGGCAGTTGCAGGGTAATCAGCGTCTGTTTGCGGTATTCCAGCACCACATCATTGTTACGGTTCACCAGTTCCAGGCGGTTAGCGGCCAGTGAACGTTGTGCACCCACCCGGCTGCTGTCCAGCTGATGCGCCAGCGGTTCACCGATACGGTATGTCAGACCGAGGTTCAGGCGGGTGTCGTCAGCCCCGTTTTTGCCCCGGCGGTAATCGACACCGGCGGTCAGCAGCGGGAACGGCGTCCAGGTGACGCCGACAGTGATGGCGTGAGGGTTTTTCTGGCGTTCAGACTCACCGAACAGCGCCACTTCATTCCCGTAATACTGCTCGTAAACCAGCTTACCGCCCAGTTGCGGGTACGCAGGCAGCCAGCCTTCGGCACGGATATCCCAGCCGTCAGCCGGACGCTCGTCGTAATCGGTAACGGTCGGGGACTGCCGCCAGTCGGACAGACGTTTGTATCCGTTGGCGGATACTTTAAGGTAATCACGCCAGGCTTCCACGCCAATCCCGTAGCGGCGGTTGGTGTTGCGCCAGTCCACGTCGTAAAACACGTTGTATCCCAGCATCCAGCCGTTATCCGTGAAGTAACGGTGGCCAAGTCCGGCATTGGTGGTGAATCGCCCGTCGTTATCCCGCATCCCGAGCTGGGTGAACAGCACGTTCTTCGGGGTGTTGTAAAACGGCAGCAGGACGTCAAGCGACGAACCTTTCAGGGAGAAGTCACTGTCCACGCTCAGCTGCGCTTTTGCTGTACCGAACTGATTCAGCCACTGCGTAACCGCATCTGCTGCCTGCCCGGAAGCCTGGCTGGTCAGCAACTGGCGGGCGGCATCACCACTGTTGCTGCCCTGCAGTACACGTCCGGCCTCCACAGCAGTCTGTGCCACAGACTGCTCGTCAGCCTGAAAGATGCCGGCAAATGCCGGGGAAATTTGCGCAAAGAACTGCACGGCTACCATTGAGTAGCCAATAGTTTTCCTCATGGGTTTTAGTCTCCGTTTTATATCAACAGAAGATGAATGGATGAACTGAAGGGAGAGAGGTAAGTGTCAGAAGGCGGGCAGACTGCATGAACTGAAATCCGGCCTCCGTCAGTAGGGCAGTGTCCAGGCCTGCCCCTGTTCCCAGCGGGACTGCCAGTGTTTCAGATACGCTTTCGCAATATCAGGCGCGTTCCTGATTACGATGGCGTTCTCTGAATTTGCGCGACTGGCGGCACGGCTGAAGTTGAAGCTGCCGGTTTCCACATTTGTCCGGTCAGTGATGATGACTTTGTCATGCAGTATTTTGTAACTGTTCACCGTTCTGACCGGGATGCCGGCAAGCACCAGTGTGTTGATGACTGCCCGGCTGTATTTGTTGTTGTTACTTTCAGCATCGAGAACAACCCGGACATCCACGCCCCGCTTTCTGGCGTTAACCAGCGCACGGGCAATGTCCGGCGAGGTGAATGCGTAGCCCATCAGCCGGATTTCCTGTCCGGCGTTACTGATGGTGTGCATGATCAACTGCTGTGCGGAGCCTTCCGGCGAAAAGCCCGCCTGAATATCCGGTGTTGCACAGGCCGGCTGAATAAAGAGTGTGACCATCATGGTGGTGATAGCCAGAGTGTGTCTGAGTTTCACTGTGGATCTGCTCCTTTATCGGTGTTTACAGGAGAAGGGAATGCCGTGCTGTCAGTGGCCAGCTTATGGGCGACCTGATCGGAAACATTGATTAGCCGGTGTCGGGTCTGTGCCAGGAACCAGCGCCCTTTGCTGCGTTTCATCGCCTCCCGTGCGGCTTCAAACAGCAGGATCCCCCGTTGTTCCGGGGTGTAGCTGATATCACACCGGTTATCGAGGTTAAGGGTGATTTCTGCCAGGCGGGCCAGAATGGGATCCATAATCGGTGGTGGATTGCGGGGTGCCATACCCGCCATGATTTCGTCCGTGCGCTGCAGCACCAGACTGACTTCCTGTGAGTCAGGCGGAAGCAGACGGGCCAGCGACGGATTCTTTTTCACCAGTTCGGCTTCTGACGGACGTCCGATGTCAATGAAGCGGTTAATGCGCATCTGCAGTTTTGACGACAGTTTTTCGTCATCCGGAATGTAAACCGCGTTGCAGGGGACCAGTGCACTTTTGAAGGAGATAAACCCTTCTCCCGGATTCAGGTTTTTCAGCTCATCCAGGCTGATGCGGTCTTTTTCCCGGATATGCGTGGTGGTGGCATCCTCGAACTGATTACCGAACAGTCCCGGGGAGCGTTTCACTTCGCCCAGTTCGGCAAAATAATCCTTCCCGGCAGTGGAGCGGGCCAGTTCATAGGTGTCCTTTTCATCCTGCAGGGCCATGAACCATTTCACGAGCAGGTTGGCGTTTACGGTCTGGTATTCCCCCCTGAACTGGGCAATGAATCGCTGAATGTCCTGGGCCGAGATAATCAGCATATAGCCGAGGCTGCGCATCTGGGCGGCAAGATCGTCCATGCCTGGTGCAAAATAGCTGCCCAGCTCGTCGTGAATGTCCGGAAAAGGGAAGCGGTTTCGGTATTTTTTAGCCGTCAGGACCTGTTCGCGTTTCCCTTCGAGGTGATAACCGAGGTCGCGGGCAATGACCATACGTTTGGCTGAAATATAGAGCTTACCCAGACTGGCAGATTCTGATTTGGAGAGCTCCAGCGCCGGAATGAGAACGACCAGTGCCCTGTCATTGTGCAGAACGTCGCGTAAATCAATGTCACCGGCATCGTTTGCAAAAATGTGTCCATACACGTCGTTAAACATGGCCAGCATTTTGGAGAACTGCTGGATAAGGAAGCCGTGCTGGTCAAAGACGCCCTGATCCCATTCGCCCGGACGACTGACCAGGTCCATCTGAAAGCCGGCCAGTGTCGACAGGTAGTTTTCCAGTGCGTTGATCCCTTCCTGATGCCAGCCGTTCTGTTTCCCCTCGATGTAGAGTGCTGCCATTTCCTTCAGTGGCAGATGCTTGTGCAGCATGGTGAGTGAAAAGCGCAGGTTTTCCCGCTTGCACTTGTAGTGCAGGCTGTACACCAGTCCGTAAAGCATGGGCTTGGCTTTGTCCTGCCAGTCAGCAGAGCTGCCGTCCACTTTCGGGAGCATGGACTCCATCAGCTGAATAATGTAAGACGCGGTGGCGTTATTGCTCAGATTGATGGTGTTGGACTGTGGCCGGGTACGATCATTGCTGAGCAGTTCATCAAACCTGTCGCGCCCGCCATTCAGGAAGTTCAGGACATAGAAGTTATCTTCCAGCCCGAAGCGTCGCAGCAGACTCCATGAGGAAAATGCCAGGGCGGTTTCCGCCTTACCGTCAGAGTAACAGTATCCCCGTCCCAGACAGATGGCGTTCAGCTGCAGGGAGAGCAGGGCTTCGGTTTTCCCGGAACCGGTTGTGGCCAGCAGCTGCATATGACGCAGACAGTCATCACGGGTCAGCCATAATTCCCGCCCCAGAAAGCGTTTCCTGGCATAGCCGAGGCACATGATGCCGCCGGCTTTTTCGATGGTGAGTTTGCGTCTGATAAAACGGAAGAAGCCACCGGGGAGTGTGAATTCATTTGCCTCCTCGCGTTCTGTTGAATAATCAAAACCGCCGATGTCTGTGGGCATCCTCAGCGGCAGACGGAAGCGTTGATCCGTAAAGACAAACAGCCAGATAACGGCACATATCAGGCAGGGCAGCAACAGCCACGGGGCAATGAGGCATAACAGCAGCCCGCCGAGCATGCCGGCCTGCAGGGAAAAAGGGGACAGCAGAATGTCCATCAGCCAGGTGGACTTGATGACATGTTGTACCCGCTGTTTGTCCACCGGTCGGGAATCAATGGCCATCCGTTTTCTCCTGCAGAAAATCCGCCAGACGTTTGTCACTGGTCAGTACGGATAACGGGATTTCCCGACCATCATCGGCCAGTAACTGTGGTGTGCCCGGCAGCTGATAGTAGTTAAAGGCCCGGTTGTTGATGTTCAGGGCATGCAGGCCCTCCTCGCATTCTGTGGCGGGGGCATCGGTTTTGCTGCCTGGCGCCATACCGGCATCCGCGGCAAACAGGGATTTCCAGTGTGCCGGTCGCTCCGCTGCTGGCTGGCAGAGCAGTGGAGACAGCAGTTTCTGCGAGTCGGTGCTGCCAATGACGCTGACCGGGAATATTTCCACGTTGTAGTCCTGCGCGAGAACATCCAGAACTGGCTCTAACTTCCGGCAGTACGGGCAGAGCAGATCTGAAAACACATAGAGGGTTCGTTGATGCCCGGTTGAAAGCGTGACAGTGTAACGACCGCTGACCGCTGCTTTCTTCAGACTTTCAGCCCGGAGTGCCTGTGGAGACGGTGTTTTCTCTGTCTCCTGTGGTTGTGGGGCTGTACTGACGGGTACGGTATGTACTGGCTGCGGTGCAGAAGCCGGTTCATCAAAGGTCAGCGTGATGGTGGCCGGCCATGAGATAACCAGCCACAGCAGGGCAGTCACGAACAGGATACCCGTAATAATCGCGGCCACTGCTGACTGATTCTGACGCTGCCGGCGGTGTTTCTGTATCGCCAGCAGCAGGGCCTGTGCATCCTCAACCGAAGGGGCTTTGTAAATCATCCGCGTGGCGTGATGGTCACTGTCGTGCATCAGGCAGTTACCCTGCAGAAAGAAACGGGGGTTTTTACCGGGGAAACACATAAAAACGGGCTGGTTGTTGTCGGTGAATGCGCTCAGGCATCCGTACTCCATACGAATGGTGTAGGTGTTCATCAGGACTCCTCAGTTTTTCCTGCCCGGGCGGAAACGCATCTGCTGTTTCTGCTCCGGGTTGTCGGATGATGCGGGGTGTTGTGGCTGTGAGACCACGGGGTCGCGTTCTTCAGAAATGGCGCTGTCTGCCGGTCTGTCCGGCTCCGGGGAGACGGGCGGTGACGGGACTGGCTCTTCCTGCTGCAGTGCCTCATTGGGGGCAAAGAAGAACAGGTCGTCACGTTCTCCGGCGTCCGGGGATTTCAGGTTTTCCGGATCGGCCCGGTGCATCTCCACCACCATACCGGTGCTGATAAGATCTGCTTCCAGTCCGTCAACCGCCTTTGCGGTCGGGTCATCCACCAGTGGAATGGCTACCTGCAGTCGGGTCGACATGTCAGCGATTAAGGTTTCCCACTGCGCGGTGGCTATCACACCGGCACCTTCGACGAAGACCTTCGGGCGGTCGGATGAAGCCAGAACGTAGAACAGTGTTCTGTCCAGCCCCTTCAGCCAGCGGAACTGGATACAGGGAAGGCGAATATCACGGGCATGCAGCGCAGACAGGGCTGTTCGTGTGGTGCTGTGATGCCGCAGCCATGCTCTGGCTTTTGGTGTGGCCATGACGCGCCGGAATGCCTTGTCTGCCAGACTGAAGCGGGGATAGCCACGCTTACCGCCATGTTCTTTCTGTGGCTGGCCACACGAACGGTTCAGGGTATCCAGCAGTCCGATGGCAGCAGCGCGATCATTACAGAACTCCTGCAGACCAAAGGCGGCGACCAGTGCGCGCTCTGCCGGACTGAAACTTTCCGGCCCCTGCAGCGGTGTACCTGCCTGCGCTTCGAAGACCTGTCTTGCCCGTTCCCGGTCAAGGCGCTGTCCGATCACCAGTTTATGTTTTGTGGCAAACTCGTCCGGCGACATGGCACTCCGGTGTTCCGGGGGATCGGTGTTCAGAAGCTGGGTTCTGGGATCGCCATACTGCAGTAAGGGGATAACCGTTGGTGAAAACGCGGACATGATGCGCGGCAGGGTATGAATGTTAATGGGCCTGCGCGTCCGGTTTGCCGGATGGTTCCGGCTGATGATGATGCCACCGATGGCCACCGGAATGAAAAAGAGAAAGAGAATGCCGGCAGTCTGATTCATGAGTTCAATCATCTGCCCGGCAGAGAGGGTTTCGCTGCGCTGACTGCCCCACACCAGGAGATTCATTTTCCCGGCGACAGTGACGTGTATGGCCGGAAAATCAACGATGCCCCACAAATAATAGAGCAGCACACAATACCCGTAGAACAGGGAAGGATGTATTGCCCAGACGACAACGCAGACCAGAGCAATGCAGATGAGGATCATCATGCCAGAATCGTTACCCTGCTGAGGGTGAGGATAGTGGGACATAGAGGTTTCTCACATTAAGGGAATAACAAACAGATACAGCACGCTGAGTGCGTTCTGCATGACGAAAGAAAACGTAAGATGGTGTTACCTGGATTTTGGTGTTGAACCAGCCCAGGTGAGGTGGGGGATGACCATTTTAAAATGATGTCGTTCCCCTTGAGTTTATAGTGAACTGGCTATATGTTGATTATAGCGAATACGTTATAGGCATTTTATGTGGAACGTAATAACAACTGAGTGCTTTGATGAGTGGTTTCTTGCTCAAACTGATGAACTCAGAGAGTCGGTTTATGAGGCTATGGGCATACTGGAAAAGTTTGGCCCGGGGCTTGGCAGACCGTATGTTGATACGCTAAACGGTTCTGATTTTGCCAATATGAAAGAGATGCGTATTCAGCATTGTGGAAATCCAGTCAGAGCTTTTTTTGCGTTTGACCCTACTCGTCGGGCCATCATTCTTTGTGCGGGCGATAAAACAGGAACAAATGAAAAGCGTTTTTATAAAGATATGATCAGACTGGCTGATTCGGAATACCGTAAACATCTTGCGAAACTGGAGAGATAAATATGTCCACTTACAGAGAACTTCTGGCTAAAGAAAGCCCCGAAATGCAGTCCCGTGTCGCGGATCGGGTTGAGGAAGCCAGCATCCGGATTGCACTCAGTGCTTTGCGTGATGAACTGAATATTTCACAAACCGAGATGGCTACAATGATGGGCGTAAAGCAACCATCTGTTGCCCGGATGGAGCAGGCTGACAACGATCCGAGACTGTCAACGCTCAAACGATATGTGAAAGCTTTAGGCGGAGAATTAAGTCTTGATGTAACACTTCCTACCGGGAAACGCGTTGCTTTCCATCTCTGAGAGTTGTTAAAGGTCGATATGTAATTCGGCCTTTCAAAACGTTCTGTAAAAATGGAATTTTCGGATTTTTTTGTGTCTGAGTGATGATATAAAAGACAGACGTTATTACTCATAACGTTTTCTCCTTACCCTAACAGATGTATTGCGTCTGTTTGCAGGAGTTCGGTTGGTATGCCCCGGACTCCTGCTTTCTTTTATGCGTAGGTTGATATTTACAACCTGTAATTCTCAGACCAGAGACCAGACAGGTTTAGGTATTTTATCGTAAAGTTTGCCCATTTTTATTTCGGCGTAACGGTGGTCAGCGGCAGAAAGAAATTCAATAAACTCCTTGTCTGACATGAGATATCTGTTTCGCTCGATGACTTTGTCCAGTGTGGTGATGTTTTTACAACGTCGTAACTTGTATAAGTAGTCCTGTTTATTCACGCACGATATTCCTTCAGTGTTTATGCTGGTTTGACAGCCTGATTTTCAGTGTTTTATACTAAAAATACTCGAACTGGTAGTTTCTTATAACAAAGAAATGAACCAGAGACAGTAGGCAGGGTAAGCCAGAGGTCCGCAGAAATGCGGACCTTTTTTCTTATGCGGTGGCTAGGTTACTTTTTAGTGAGTAATTATTGGAGAGAATCAAATCTAACTTGCAACACGCCTGATAGGCATTGTGTTCGGTTTTATAGTTCATTATGAAAGTTGGTAATGATATATCGCGGAAATTGTATCTAATTACGCTTCCTTCACAATAATACCCAACCAGAGTATCAAAAGAAAATGTTTTTGTCACATTGGGAGAACTATTTAAATCTAATAAGACTATTGATTTGTTGTTCAAATCAATGCCTATATATTTCCCTAACCGCCAGTTTATGGCTTCTAAATCCGTATCAGATTTAAAGTTAATGTCTGCATGAATATTTTTTTGTTTTTTTATTGCCTTAATTGCATTAATTTTTATTGTGTGTGCAGTGAAGAATGCACCACAACCAATAATTGATGCAATAAATAAAATGAAAACTGTTCCTGTAAAGCAGAATAGAAATATAGATATGCCTATAAAAAAAATACCGCAAACAATAAGCAGAGTATTAGATATATCCATTAATTTAAATTTAACTCTTTTCATTTGATACCGTCCATATTTCCTTTAGAACTATTATTCGCGTTTCCTAATTTTACACCAGGGGTTCGTTGAAGTCCATGACTGAACCCAGCAAAGATCTCTTTAGTAGAATCAACGGCATTTCCAAGAATGCTGGCAGCTTCGCGCCCTCCAAGCCAGGATATGATGTAATCTGGCATTGTAACTTGCAATGCAAAGACTCTTGAGACTGTTGTAGTACATAAGCGAGCGTAAATCATCAGGATGCCTATAAGCGATACTAGCCCGGTTATAGAATTAGATTGAACATTAGCAATTGCCGAAGCGTATAATATATTCAACAATGTTCCGATAGCTATGAGTGTTAAACTGGAAAAGGCAAATCCTAAAACCATAAGCATGGGGCGAATCATTCCATCAATAAGAAAGATATACCCATATGCAGCTCTGCTTCCTTTATCTTTTTCTGTACCTATATGTGTTGCGGCCCATAGTGAACCACCGGTAGAACCAACGAGAACGCTTACAACCCAATTAGCACTCCCAGATAGCCAATAAATAAAAGGAATAAAAGGTAAATATATAGATAGACTGAATCCAATTCCCAAAAGAATAATTAAAACGAAAAACACAATTGGTGAGATTGTCACTATTATGTTTTTTGCTAACTCACTGCCTTTGAATGATAGAATTTTTAAAAAGAATCCACTAACGCCTTTAGTATAGGTTTCTACAGCAGAACGCATTAAAGTAAATGATATTAATGCAGTTTCTGTGGTAACAAGAGTTCGATCCCCAATATCTTTCATCTTTAATAGTGGATTGGTTTGCTCATTAATATCATTTCCAGAAAAAGATGTTGCAAAATAATTTGCCAAATATTGTCCGGGAGATTCAAAGATATTTGTTAACATAGCTGATGGAACGTCTGAATCTGCCATCTGAGTATTTTTTATATTTGGAGTCCCTAGCGGCGGTGTGTACGATGTGTTCTGCAACTGTGCCTGATAGGCTGTCATGACACCGCTAAGAGTGTCGCCAGCCCCAATTTCACCAATGCCGGATATTCCGGACACAACGGGTTTCAGTGCCGCAGCATCATTCACCTTCTGGTTGGCTGTGGCGAAAGTCTGATACCAGCTGCCCAGCGATAACCAGCCGTATTTCTTCAGTTGCTCCGTCATGGCACTGGTCAGTTTATTTCCGTTGTCCTGAGCCTGTACCGCCTGATTGACGCGGTCTTCAAATGCTCGTGCCGCATTCTGTATGTCCGTTTCAGCATCCGGCAGTTCACCGCTGCCCGTCTGTTGTCTGTTTATCAGCGCGGTCACAAAACGGGAGGCAGCCTGATTCAGATCGTTCTGCATCTGGTTAAGCCCGTTTTGCTGGGCACTGGTGATGTTGCTGGTATCGACGGAAGCGCCGAACAGCCCCCAGAAGCTGTTCTTGCTGCCGGATGCAGCGGGCAGACGAACAGAACCACAGCGGGCATTGCCGTTTGAGATTTCGAAACCATCAGACAGCTTCCGGATGGTCATCAGCGGCGTTCCGCCCTGACCATAGCGGCTGTACATGCTGCTGAGTTCGTTATTGACGCCATACATGCACAGGTTCATTTCATAAATTGAACGGGCGGCGCTGACCGTCTGGGGCGCGACGGGCTGGTGAGTCAGCGAAAAACCGGATGCCAGCAGGTCGGCAATTTTGTCCGTCATCAGATTGGCACTGCCAATCCCCATAACCGAAACCGCCCACAGGAACATCAGTTGAGCCAGAGACCAGCCGGATACTGTAGGGGCCAGTGTGATGAAGCCAGCAACGGTCGTTACCACAGATGCTGATGTGTCACCGCCGCTGAAGACCTTTCCCAGATGACCTGCGCGGGCAATGTGTTTCAGGCCAATAATCAGAAACCAGATAACGGCCAGAACAAAAGCCACACCGTTGAAGATATAGAACAGTTCGCCAATCATGGTGGTGTTCGTGGAGAACGGATCTGTCACTACATCGCCAAAAATCATCACCAGTAACTGGCGTGAAAGGTCAGAGCTTCTTTTGGCTGCCGCTTCTATCGTGTCAAAATTCACGGAAGAGTCTGCGAAAGCCAGGGGGATCCACATCATACTTATCATGATGCCGGCAAAGAGTTTACGCAGGTATGTCATAAATTATCCTGTAAGAGAAGGTGCTTTTATCAGGTGATAAACCGGGTGGAGGTACAGTGACTGCGGGAAGTAAATACGACTTTATTTAATTCCTGTCAGCCGGGAAAGAAAGGCCGCCAGACGGGAGTTATGGTTAAAACCGGTATTGCCGCAGAACAGCCACTGAAAGGGCATAAAAACGAGATATAACGGAATAATCCAGAGCCGGTTCAGTCGCTGGATAAAGGTGGCATCTTCATCAGCATGAAAATGGTTTTTGCAGATGACATAAGGTGGTGTTATGTCATCGTCAATAAACCGGGAGCCATAAATAATTTCCATAACCTCAGAAATATATCTGTCAGGTATTTCCTGGTCCGACATTAATTTACGGAAATCCTGTTTATTGAGCAGGGGGTAATGACCGCGTTTATAAAACATGCTCATATTAATGGCCCCCTGACCTGTTTGGGTTATGTCTTTCGTGGCGTTCAAGAAATTCGGCTGTCTGCTGTTCCAGTTCATCGGGGTGAGTGCTGTAAAATGTCAGCATGGCGCTGACTTTCGGCAGAACAAGCTGCGCTGTTTTTTTATGCCACGGCGATACCACTGCAAGCCATAAGGTCGGTTTTATCTTCCTGATAAACTGACAGGGAAGGGTATCAAGATATTCGTTTAACTGATGCCTGAGCTCAGGTGTTATCGGGGATGCAATAACAAACAGAAATGTCGCAAGGCTTTCATCCGGAGACAGATACTGTATTCTTTTTTCCGGTGAAACGGCATCCTGCCGTTCCTGTGAAAAATAAAGCGCTGTTCGACAAAGCGCGTCAGCCCGGCGGATTCTTTTTTTGCAGATAAAAGACAGCGTGTAGCCTGATTCATCTCTGAAATATATCGGGAATATATGTTCTGCCAGATAAGTGATGTTGTTTTTACTCAGAATCATAATTAATGCCATCATAAAAACGGGGGCATTAATTGCCCCTCTGGTTTACCGGTGACAGACCGTTATCAGTGCCACGACAGCAGTGATTCACGTATCCACGGTCTGCCATGCGTAAAGTCACGGAACGTGCCCTGTTCCTCAACGCTGACCCGCTGTTCGCGCAGTTGCCACAGTCGCCAGCTGCAGATCACCACCTGCAGCCCCGGAATGCTGGCCAGCCCCAGCAGGATCAGAACCATTATCACGATCCGCATAAACGCCATCGGGGTGTAAATACCGCTGATCAGCAGGGCCAGCAACAGTCCTGTTGCCAGAAGTGCCGGCAGGGCGCTTAACACCAGATACAGCCGTTTCCGGCGCAGAAATCGTTGTTCCAGCTGTGCTGGCGTCATCCTGGTGAGGGCCACGGCCTCAGCCCATGTGTAAGCCGTCTGATTCCGCTGGCGACGTCCCATCAGTTTTCTGGCCACACGGATACGCTGAAACTGCTTTTTCCATGACGGGATGATGGTGTTCATGGTCAGACGGGTTTCTGACAGGGGAATAAAGATATTGGCCGTATACCAGGCCGTTTTTTTCAGTCTGTTACCTTTCATCGCACTGTACCTGCCTTAACCTGCTCCATTTTCCCGGCCAGCAGAGGACGGAAGTGTTCGGTCGCCTGTATGGCCAGTTGCTGACCGGCGAGAATGTTGGCTTTCTGCTGCTCCTGTTTCAGTCCCAGCAGTAACCAGTTACCCAGCGACTGAACGCGAATGAGTTCCCGGATCAGGTTGTCACCGTCCATTTGCTGAAGGTCACTCAGCCAGTCTGTGCTGGCGTAGCGTCGGCCCACTTCGAAGGCCTCAAACTCACGGGCTGACATTTCACCGCGTTTTTTCGCCTGGTCTGACGCCGTGTCGTTAAAGAATTTCTTCGCAGAAGGCACCTGCAGCACTTCTTTCAGAACATCACGGGTGGTGGCGTCAGGCTGACTGGCGGCAATCATGGCCAGCTGGGGCTCCCGGGCTGCATCGAGAATGGCCTGATACTGTGTCAGCAGTCCGATGTACTGCTTTCCTGACGTGGTTTTGACTTCGCCTTTGCTGAGTTGTCGACCTGCACCGGGAGGCGTGCTGTTCAGTGCATACGTCATGGCGGCGTCCGTCTGCTTCTGCTCAAATGTCAGGGTGGGCGTTTTGCCCGGTTTACCGGCACCGTCAAGCAGTGAACTGAGCTGTTTGTCACCGCCGGGGTAGTCCGATACTGACGGGCACAGGTCGGTTCCGCCGTAGGCGGCGTAATCCGTGGCATCACACCACTGGCTGTGCAGTGTGGCACTCCGGAACTGGATCTGATCCGGTGGTGGCGTGGGGGTGCTGTATGCCTGTGCCAGTTTGCCACTGATACCTGAACCGCTTTTCAGGGCACCCTGCGTGGCTCTTGCCTGCTGGCTGACCTGTACGGCGCTGCCGGATGCGGATTCGGTACAGAGGGTTTCCGGAACGGCAAAATTGCGCCGGGCGGTTTCCAGTCGTTCTGTCTGACGCGCAAAGGTCCCCTGTGTCTGGATGGCCTGTGTGGACTGTTCAATCATGGCCGCCAGTTTGTCACCGTTGGCGTTAATGGCTGCGCCAATCTGATTCTGCGTCTCGCTGATGGCACTGAGTGTCTGGTTAGCCTTCCTCAGCTCCGGGGCGACCTGCTGTGTTATCGGGGCACTGGAGTTGACGTTAACCGTCAGCGCCAGCCCTGACAGTGGCCATAACAGGCAGCCCGGGATGGCGGCACACAGTGACAGGCGTATGCCTGTCTGAAAAACATTCTTATTCATGAATATGTCTCCGGGGCAGGACTCAGCCCTGCAGATAGCCGTGGCGGGCGATAAGCTCAGCGGCCAGTTTGTTGACGGCGCTGGTGTGGTCATCATCACGGCTCTGTGATTTGAGGTTGTCGATATGGGCGCTGGCGCTGCCCTGAGGAAAATGCGTGGCCAGTAGTCTGCGGGCGGGTGCGGAACCCAGCTTCTGCGTCAGCAGATTACGCAGTGCCCTGTTCTCCGGTGTACTGTTCAGTGCCCACAGTTTCAGGGGGCCGACCGGTAAACGAAGTATCTGGGCCACGTTCCCGCGTTGCGTCCTGAAGATGCCCAGGAATGTGGTGCCGGAACCGTCCGGGGCCGGGCCTGCGGGCGTTTTCAGCATTCTGTTCAGGGTGACGCGGGGCACGGAGAAGTTTTTCTCCAGTAGCTCAAAATCCTGGGGCCTGACGCGCATCAGGTAAACGGAGTTTGCCGATCTCAGCATGTCTTCCGGTACGTCATCCGGATACTGTGAGGCGAAAACCGTCCGGACGCCGAACTTACGCTGCTCCCTGTCCTCTGTCTGCAGGGCTTCCCACAGGATCTGGATCCCTTTGATGTTGTGCATTTCATCCATAAAGATGGTTTTGGTTTCCTGGTCCAGCTGCTCGATGCGCTGGCGGTGTAACGGAATGTAGCGGGGATCCAGACTGGCATACAGTTCGCTCTGGATCTGTGGAAGATAAAAGTCGTTACCGCCGGCCAGCTGACGGGCAAACTGGTACATGATGCCGGTGCGCAGTTTTCCTTCCGGGGTTTTGCTGTTGCCGGCAACGTTATTGACGTCAACCACAATGATGCGGGTTTCCGGGTTGACCACCAGTTGGGTGCGACCAGAAAGCATCGGGTAATCGGTCAGGGCACGGGTCAGACACCGGGAGATGTAGTCCAGCAGAAGATCATGGCTGCCGGGACGGGTGACTTTTTCAAATTCATTCCGCAGAACCGGGTTGTTGAGCTCGTTCTGCAGGTCATTCAGCAGCGGAACGGCCTGTGCCTGCGCCTGTGCCGCCTCTTTGACAAAACCGCTGTCAAACAGCAGGTCACGGATTTCGTACCAGGTGGCCGTTTCCCACCATTCCGGCGGGTGGCGGCTGAAGATGTCGGCTTCCTGAAGGGCGGCATCCACGTCCGGCACCAGACCCGGACCATACCGTGTGGGGCGTTCCGCTTTTTCCTGATAGGCCATGTCCACCGCCCGGCCCAGAATATCTGCACAGGTGGAGGCATCCGGCGGCAGACCGGTGAGGGGATCGGCACACAGGCTTTTCAGCAGGTTGAGAATATACTCCCGTTCGGTACTGAGCGGGGCTTTCAGGCCCAGCTGGATATCCATCGGGTTACGACAGTGATGGTCGTCATTCTGCAGGACGATACTCAGTACTTTGTGACGCTGTTCCGGTGGCAGGGCGTCCCGGATGAGTTCATAAACCCCCTGGGCGGTAAAGCCTTTGTCGATAAAGGCCATAAAGGGCAGATCGGTGTTGCTGTTTGCCAGCATGGCCAGCTGAATACTGTTGGCCAGCACGGATTTCCCGGAGCCGGGGGAGCCAAAAATCATTTCCGTGTGTTTTTCCTGCAGTGAGCTGGCCAGCTGTATCACAAAGGGCTTGCCGTCCGGTGTGATGACCACAAAATTGCCTTTTTCCCACGGGCTGCAGGGACGTTGCAGGGGAAGATAACGCAGGGCTTCGGTCAGCGGGGCAAACAGCAGGTTCGGGCCACTGTAACTGGATACCGCCGGCAGGGTGGAAACCCAGGCACGGACTGGGTCACCGAAGATACCGGTCACGTCTGCAATGCCCCAGCCCTGCAGGGATTTTTTCAGCAGCGTCAGGTTACGCTGCATCCGGGATTTATCCCTGTGCCATGTGCTGGCCGTGATGCTCATGACCACGACCGGATCAATACGGTCCCTGTCCAGCAGCCATTTCACGGATTCATACTGCGGGCGCAGGGAGGGAAATATGGCCAGAAACATCAGCAACGACTCTTTTCTGCCCAGCTGATGACGACCGCCCGGCATCAGATCGATGCGGAGTCGCCAGGGAAGCTGACGGGGCAGCGTCCGGAACAGTTCCGGGAAAGTCTGCGGGCGTTGCGGCGCCAGCGTCATGGCCAGTTGCCCGTGCCAGATATCGTCAACCCTGACGGCCTCACCGTCCGTCTCCACGTTGCTGTTGCAGTACTGGAAGTTCAGATGCGGTGCCAGGCAGGCGCTGATATCGTTCTCCCGCAGACGTCCGTGAGGCAGGACGCGATCGCCGGGGAGCAGGGGCTGCCACTCTGTTGAGGTGCTGTTACGTTCAATTTCGTCGCGGATCATCTGTCCGGTTTCATGGGCATCCATCATGCGGAGCAATACGCCGTCATTATTGTCCGCAATATCAGCGGCCAGTTTATCAATGAAGGCATCGTGGCGCATTTTGAGCCCTTCAAACATGGCGTACAGTGGCAGCTGACCAAAACGCGCTTCCGGGGGCTGCGTTGTCTCATTCTGACGCTTGATCTCTGCCCGGCGTTCTTCCGGTGGCAGTGAGGCCATTGCGGTATAGACAACCAGCAGAACCCACTCCCGGGTCACGTAGGGCGCAATTTTCTGTATTTCCTCATCATTCAGGTCGTCAAGCGCCAGATGCAGACGCTGACAGGCCTGTTTTTTTGGGGTCAGCAGACGTTCTGCTTCTTCCGCGCCCCGCAGGGGATCGGTTTCAAAAATGACGCTGAGTTTGTGGCCCGTCTGCCGGAAGTCGCCGCTCAGGGATTCACTCAGCCGCCGGATAAAGAACTGAAAGGTGCCCGGCTCCGGTTCAGTGCCTTCCGGCACCTCGTGAAAACTGAATTCGCGGAAAGCCCCCTTGATTTCAAAGCAGGTGACATAATCGTTATTCAGGGTGGCCTGAATATAGGGCGCATCCAGCGAAGGATGCCGGACCTTATCATCCGCCGTCAGGCCGATAACCGTGCGCAGGTCGCAGTAATCCGGAAACGTTTTTCCGAGGGTGTAACGGGAAAGATGCATCAGGGCATCTTCAATTTTGTCAATCAGCATGCGTCAGCCTCCGGAAAGATAATGCTGATACAGAAGGGTCCACCAGGCAGGGGTGGCCTCCAGTCGGGTCAGGGAGTCGGGGGACGGTGCCGGCAGTCTGTGCAGATTCAGGATCAGCCTCAGGTTGCACCAGGCATCCAGAACGGCAGGGACAGCCTCTTCCGGCGTTCGCTGCAGGGCCTGCGCACAGGCCTGTGGGTGTGCCGAACCGATTTGCATCTGTGCAATGGTCTGGTGTTCTGTCAGCCAGTTCAGAAGGGCTTTCGCATCCTGCTGTTTCTCCCCGTCACCGCAGTGCAGGGCCAGATGCAGCGTCCGTTGCAGGTGATTACAGTCTTCGGCGCTCAGGCCCGGCAGAATGGCCATCACGCCCCGATCCGCGTTAATGGTGTCCAGCTCCCGCCATGCACGGCAGAACGGGTCGGCCACGGTCAGATTGTCATCGCTGTCATGCAGGGGATTGTTATCCCGCCACAGTGCCGTGTTCCGGGGCGATTCATATCCGCAGTATTCACAGTGCGTGCCGGCCTGACGGGCGCGGTCATTCAGCTGCTGTTCTTCTGTTGCAGAGGGGGTATGGCCGGCTACCGGACGTGTCAGTGAAAACGTCAGCATGGCTGATGCTCCTTGTTCTCAGGGGATGCGGAATACTCCGTCAGGTCTGTCAGTGCGTGAGGATGTTCCGGGTCAATCTGTTCTTTCAGGGTCTGCAGATTTGCCAGCGATTTGTAAAGGGCGGCCGCATGCATGTAACGCCCTTCGCTGGCGGCCAGTGCGGCCTGTTGCTGCTCCTGATGGATCAGGGCATCGATGGCGTCATGAAGGCGTCTGCCGCTGACGCGGGCAACCAGGCCACACCGTGGAGACAGTATGTTCATGGTGATCTCGTGACTGAAAATCCCCTGCCGGCAGGCAGGGGAGTAAGGGAGGAAATTACACACCGACCGGGTTCAGGTTCATCTGCTTCTGACCACGGCTGATGAGCTGATCCAGGCCAATCAGGCAGAGACCGATAAAAAAGATGAGGGCAATTCTGCCACTGGTAATGTGTGGGTTGTTCTTTTTCGATGCCATCATGACGAAGCCTGCAATGACAAAAAACAGCCCGAGAGGCAGGGCGACGGCTTTTGCCGGCTCCTTCAGGTCCGTGAAGAAGTTGGCAATGCCCTTGAATATATCTGCCAGATCGTCACCGGCGGCCAGTGCAGGCTGTGAAAACAGCCCACCGGTGAGGAAGGTCAGGGTGACCAGCAGGACTTTGCGTTTCAGTTCGTGCAGTTTCAGCATCAGCATGTACAGACGCACGGAAACTCGGAGGAACATATTTTTTACGTTGTTCATAAAAATCCTTGTGAGATAAAAGTGAAGATAATTACCAGTGAAGCTGGAGTGTGTTCTGAAGGGCGTTAATGACCTGCGGACCGAAGATAAGCATCAGGCCACTGAAGACTTTTTTGGTCCCGGACGAGATGTCGTCTCCCCGGGACAGTCCGGTGTGACCGTCTTTCTGTGAACGACGGTATTGCAGCAAACCGTTTAACACAAAACACCATCCGAGGGTCCGCAGGGCCGTTAAGCCCGCATTGACCGCCACGGCAGCGGGGCCGTAGCGGGCTTCGGGGACGTAAGCGATTTCATCAAAGGAAACGCTGCCGAACCCCAGCTGGTTACCGCCGGCGTTCACCACGCTTTCCAGCGCAATCACGCAGCAGGCCAGCAACAGGACAGCAAGGAATGTGCCGCCTGAATCCGTGTACTGGCCCCGCCGGCTGCGACCGGCGACGCCCGATAAATACAGAATGACCATGGCGATCCCGCCCACACTGGCAATGGTCAGAACAAGCTGTGTACCCAGTCCGGCGAGTTCGTTAACGGCATTTGCCAGCATCTGGACTATATCCACTGGTTCAGCCTCCCTGACGGATCACACCGGCACTGGTCACGATTTCCCGTTTCTGCTCATCAATGCTCAGAATGGTGGTGCCGGCGAACTGGTCACCGGGGCGCAGCGCCCAGCTGCTGCCCTGCCAGGTCACCCAGGCCAGTCCCGGATAGAGACTGTTGATTTTCACGCCGGAGAGTGGGCTGGCACTTCGGACAGTACGTGGGGCCTTTCTGGTCGTGGTGGTTGTTGGCTGAGGGGAAGGCGCGGTGGCGGTCGGAACCGGAACGGTATGTTTCTGAAGCTCGTTGATACGGCTTTCAAGCGTATCCAGCCGTCTGGCCAGTGCCGTCAGACCTTCACGGGTTTTCTCGCCGTGGATCCGCAGGGCCGCAAGGGTGTCATTCAGGGCATCCGTTTCGTCGTCTGGCAGGGGCTGTTCTGCCGGGAGCGGACGAACCGGTTCCGGTGATGCTGCCTCTCTGCTCTGTGTGACCTCTTCCTGGCTGACAAACTGCGCCTTTTCACCGGACGATGGTGTGTTGCCGCTGATACGACAACTGATAAATAACACGCACACGACGGCGACAGCGCCCAGCTGGAACGGGAGTTTTTTCCAGAAGGGCGTGGCGGGCGGTGTTTCCTCTTCCGGGG
>ERZ827101.2153-NODE-2153-length-18704-cov-7.037107_pt1 | contig 18704 bp, 34 predicted proteins | sample MGYA00519869_ERZ827101 | MGnify/ENA primary metagenome ERZ827101 (study PRJEB31778, sample SAMEA3449256) | human gut metagenome | biome: human gut; feature: human-associated habitat; material: faeces | place: United Kingdom | collected 2010/2012 ...
CAACTACTGCAAACTCGGCGACTACTGCAAACTCGGCAACTACTGCAAACTCGGCAACGGCTGCAAACCGGGCGACTACTGCAAACTCGGCAAAGGCTGCAAACTCGGCGACTACTGCGAACTCGGCAACGGCTGCGAACTCGGCAACGGCTGCAAACTCGGCAACGGCTGCGAACTCGGCAACGGCTGCGAACTCGGCAACGGCTGCGAACTCGGCAACGACTGCAAAGTACCTAAATCATTATTCATATCGGCCTCCCAGCACTCCGTTTCATACTGGGGGTACGATGCTATCCAAATAGGTTGTAAAAAATATACTATTTCGGAGTGGCAAAAGCATTTCCGCGAAATTGGGAAGGCTGAAGGTTATTATGAGGAGCAAATCGATGAATATGGGTTTTATATAGACCTTATTGCCAAACTTCACGGCAGGTGGAACATCAAGCAGAAATAATATCCATTAACTATGAGAAAATCGATTTTAACGGCCATTATATGCCTGCTCGTTTCCAGTTGCTCCACTTGTTCGCGGACCTTTAAGAACGAGAGTATTTTGGACTATTACGGCCAGTGCATCGATAACCTCGATACCGATGTAAACCGGAATATGTTCGACGTTTCGCGGGACTTAGTAAAAGAAGTGGAGGAAGACCGCCGATTATGTAAAAGCGATAGGGATATGGTCATAGGATGGATTTTTGAACGTCTGGAAAACCTGAATGAGCCATGAGAACCTTTGTATTTACATGTCGGCCGACTAATTCGGAAGAAAACACCTGTTTCCATGTCCGAATATACCAAGTATGCCGCAACAGGCCGATAAAAATACTGGAGTATTACGACCGGCCGAGGCCAGAATCTCCTTTCAGGGTTAACTCGGCATATTACCAGCTTCGGCGCCATAATATTCTTACAGAATCGGAGAAAAAGGATACGATCTTGTCCGAATCTCGATTTTACAACTTTCAAAACGACCGAATCAGAATCTACGAAATACTTTGAAGCCATGATGATATATTTTTCAAAAGATAAAAACGGCGACGTCTATTCTTTCATGGGCCGACCCACCAAGAACGAGAATACTGGGAAGTGGGAGGGTAACCGATTCAGAAAGGAGTCCGTCGATATCGTCGCCAGTTGCCTAACCGAATGGGACGACGAGAGGTCCGCCGTGTTGATGGATAGCAGATCGCAAAAATCGGCAGCCTCTAAAGTAGTTAGAACGTGGGTTTTGTCCTTTATGTATGGATGCGTATTCGGCGCTATTGTAACATTATTATTGATCTGAGACATGGAAGGGTATATAGGTTTTGAAAATTACAAAGACAATAAATTACGGTTAGAAGTTGGGCGTGTTTACACACGACGCCCCGTAATTGGCGGCAAATTATCATTTTTCGATAATCCGCTGGATGTTTTAAGGTACTATCCGCCATGTGATAGCGGATACTCCCGAGTTGAAAGCCCGGACAATAAGGCAGATAAGCAGGGACGCCATGTAAATACATCGGAATTGCGTGTGATTGAGGATGTGGGGGTGGATGATATTGCCGAGGCCGCAGAAAAAATCATTAGGGAAGGTATAAACACATCTAAAAGCATCATAGCCGAAAAAAACAGATCGGTAGCCGTCACTACGAAAAAAGGCACCGAGGCGATGAACTCGGGCCAATTCGCAGCAGCGGTTAGCGCCGGGGACAAATCGGCCGCGACCTCACTAAATGACAAATCGGTATCGGTGAATGTCGGTAATTATTCGGTAACAGATAGCAGCGGCAAATATTCTGCATCCGTGAATACTGGGGAAAGGTCTGTGGCAAAAAGTAGCGGCGATAAATCACTGGTAGCATGTATGGGTCTTTGTTCTGTAGCAAAAAATAGCGGCGAAGAATCATTATCCGTTTGCACGGAACGTTTATCGGCAGCAATCAACAGAGGTAATTATTCTGTGTCGGCAGTTACTTCGTTAAGTTCCGAGGCGGTAAATACTGGACATAGCTCTGTCGCAGTCAATACGGGAGTGGGATCGCTGGCTATAAATTCCGGTTTATATTCAATAGCCGCGACCACCAGCGATCGTTCCGATGCAATAAACATAGCCCATAATTCTGCTGCGATAAGTACTGGAGAAAATACGTCAGCCAAAAATAAAGGGGCCGAATCGGCGGCCATTACTATCCGCGACAAGTCTATAGCAAAAAACAAGGGTGAATATTCTATCGCGGTGAGCATGGGAGAAGAGTCCGCGGCGATAGTATCAGGGGATCATTCTATCGCCATATCTGTAGGTGTCAGATCAATGGCTAAGGGAAAACTGGGATGCTGGCTTGTACTGGCTGAATACCGGTTCAGAGAATTAATAGATGTGAAAAGTGTGCAGGTAGACGGCGACCGCATTAAAGTAAACACTTTTTACAGGCTCAAGAACGGGGAATTTGTCGAATGCAAAGGAATGTAACATGACACAGAAAGAAATGATTTTGCAGGAATTGCAGCGCGGAGAAACGGTTACGATATTTTCGGCGGCCGAAATGTTCGGAGTTCATCGTCTGAGTGCTGTGGTACAGCGTCTTCGCCATGACGGGCACGCGGTGGTGTCGCGCATGCTGAAGCGAGGGCGTACGCGTATGGCGTGTTACGAGCTGTTCCGGTTCGACGATCTGGATATGTGCAAGATAGCGAATATGCTCGCGGAAAAAATAGAGTTGCGAAACGGGCGAGAGGGGACGTATACGATAGAATACGACGAGGAAGTAGAGGATATGTATATCGACGTCGAATTAAGCGTGTCCCCTTCGTGGGACAGGCATTTGCGGGGAGTGTGCATAAATAGCTGGAAAGTCCGGGCCAAATATATACCCACGCAAGACACATTTACCGACGGCCTCGGCTTTTCAGAGGAAAAACTAATGAAATACATAAAATTGATAATCGATGATACGGAAAGAGACATTTAAAACCAGAGCGGAATGGCTGGAGCGCAGGGAGAGCCGGCCGGTTCTCGGCAGCTCGGATTTCGGGATAATACTCGGCTTGAGTGAATACGTTACGCCCTTACAGTATTGGGAGCGCAAGACGAAGGGAAGCGATGAGATGAACGCGAATATGCACCGGGGGATATTCATGGAGGATGCGATTGCCAAATGGTTCGAGAGCGAGACGGGTTGCGAGATTATAAAACGCTCGGCATCGTACGATGTGTATACCAACGACGAGTTTCCGGATTTCGTGGAATGCTCGCCGGATCGGGAGGCATTCAAACAGGAATGGGAGGACCGTCCTATTGTGGAGATAAAAGATACGAAGCGAATAATAGACGATATGGACGCAGATAGCATTCCGAAAGAGTGGTATGCTCAGGTCCAGTTTCAAATGGCCGTGATGGGCCGAAAAAACGCCTTTCTGGTCATTTGCGACGGCCGAAAAGAGCTTAAATACGGACATTATACTTTCGATAAAGATTGGACGCTCACGAATATGCGCAAGGCGACCGACTGGTTTCATAAGCACATAATCGGGGGCGAACAACCGGAACCTACCACTGCGCAGGACATTCGGGAAACATACCCGGAGAGCAAAGAGGGTATCGTAAGGGTAGGGAAAGATATGTTTTCGAGGTACGAGCGTCTGGGGAAACTGAATAAGGCGATCAAGGTACTGGAGCGAGAAAAAAAGGAGATAGAGGGCGAGATAATCCTAAGATTCGGAGAGCAGGACAGCATGGAATACGAGGGAACCACTATCGCCACCTTTAAATCCTATTGCCGCAAAAAGCTGGATACGGAAATGCTGAGATTGAAATATCCGAACATAGTCAGCGAATGCACGGTAGAATCGAGTTACAGAATGCTGAAATTTAAATAGATATGGGCAAAATAGCTAATATGTACCTTGATTGGAACATCATGGTCGTTAACGGACATCGCATGGTCGATGAGTTGGTTGCTCGTAGGGCAATCGATATAGCCAAAGAGGAGTCTGAATTGCAGCAGGATGTCGTCCGAGGAGACGCCCCATCTGCCTCCACAGAGCTATGCGGCCTGCTGTGGGACACAGAGAATTTGGCCATCGGCGGTTACGAGAAGGACGGCCGCCATTACTACACATGGGATGAGGCGATGGAGGCCGCGAGGTCCGTAGGTAAGCGCTTGCCGACCCGGGAGGAATTGAAGGCATTATGCGATCTCGGTTCGACTTGGGACGACGAGCGCAAGGGCCGTTGGTTCGGGGGCAACCACGACTCGGACCACAAGGGCTCGTTATTCCTGCCTGCTGCGGGCCTGCGCAACAACAATAGCGGCGAGTTGGCCAACACGAGCTCCTGCGGCTACTATTGGTCCTCGTCGCCGTACTACGGAGGCGACAACAGCGCGGGCAACCTCTACTTAGGCCCGGGCAACGTCAGCCCGATACACTTCAGCAATCGCGCCTACGGCTTCAGCGTGCGTTGCGTGCGGGATAAATAATCGGAAACGAACTATGTAATAAATAACGGCTATGGAAACTGAAAAAGAATTGGCACGGGCCTCGATGGAAAGGTCGAGAGCTCCGTATATAGCCTCTCAATCGTTTTTGACGCAGCTAAAAAAAACGCTGTTCCACGAGGAAACCAAAAAGCGGTTCGAGATGATGTTGGGGGAGTACGCACCCTCTTTTATGCAGTCGATATTGTCGGCCACGACAAACAATAAGCTGCTGATGAAAGCCGATCCCACATCGATTATCCGGTCCTCTTTGGTTGCGGCGTATACGAATCTGTCGATAGATACCAATCTGGGACAGGCGGCATTGGTACCCTACGGCGGAGTCGCGCAGTTCCAGATAATGAAGAACGGATATGTGCAACTCGCCCACAGGACGGGCAACGTAGCGCGCATCAATGTGGCTAACGTGTACGAAGGGGACATCGAGGCAATAAATCCCTTTACGGGCGACATGCGATTCAATCTAAACAATCCGGACAGGTCGATACTGAACGGATTCGTCTCTTACCTGAAGCTGATGACCGGTGCGGATTTCTATCTGTACATGACGGTGGACGAATGCAAGGCTCACGGGGCAAAGTATTCCAAATCATTCTACAGGGAGAATGGATTGTGGCAAACGGATTTCGTAGCTATGGGGCAAAAGACGGTGTTGAAAAGCATTATTAAAAAGTGGTGCCCGATCAACCCGCAACAGCAACCCAAGATAACGGCGGCGCTGAAATTTGACCAATCCGTTCCCAGTTCCGAAGACATAGAGTCCTGCGATCCGATATATGTGGATGGAGTCGATGCCAAAGAGGCGGAGAAAAAGGAAGTAGACGAAATAGTAGCAAAAATTACGAATGAATGATGGAGGATGAGAAAGTTCTGATCCGGCTGAAAACTTACGCCATGATGTCCGGAATCACCTATAACGGCGTCAAGAAAAGAATAGCATTAGGAAAGATAAAAGCCGAAAATATAGATGGGGTGCTGTTTGTCGATATATCCAAATATCCCGTCCTGCCTTCGGCGAGAATACGGAAAAAACTGGATAAGGAATACTGACATGAAAGGAGAACCCAAAACAATAGACAAGTGCATAGGCAAATTCGATCAGTGGGCTAAGTGGAGTAAAAAAGACCCATTAGGAGAGATAGTGTTTTTAATTGCCGTTCATATTCTTGCCGTCTTATCTATCATATTGTCCCCCATAATCGCAATCATTATGGGCAACGCCTACGAAAAAGCATGTTGGGAGGAAGAAGAAAAAGAAAACGAAGAATATTTTGAAAGGTGGAGAAAAGAGGGAGAAGAAGAATACCTGAAATGGATAAGAGAAGGACGAAAGTAAAATGCGAGACATGCCGATTCGTCCAAGACGTGGAGCAGGGGATAGGGTATTGCCCTGTAATCAAGATGCTATCCCCGGTACATAACGAGAAAGTTTGCGTGCATCACGTGTGTCGTGATTGTCGTGATTTGATGTAGAAACGATGAAGTTCATAATTGCCAAATACTATGTTAACCCGATTGGAATGCCGGATGACGTAACGGAAGTATGGGAAATAATATATCCCCATTACCATAGCATTATAAGCGCGAGAGAGGGGCGGGAGATTATCCGGGAGAACGGATTGGTGTTAGCAGTGAGCAATCGGTATGGCAAGGTATGGGAGATACCTGGCAAGCCTTTAACGAAGATAAAAATTTAGGAGACATGATAAAGGGGGGATACATATTGCAGCCGCGCTGCATACAGGAGGGGAGCATGGCGCACAATCCGCCGGTAGACAGAGAACTGTGGCAATACTTTCTGCGAAGTGTAAACTACTATAAGCACGACCTTATGCCTCGGGGATCGGGGTTCTTCCGACTGGAGGACATACAGGAAGATTTGAGCTGGAAAGTCGGTTTCAGGAAGATGAAATACTCGAAATCTCAGCTCTCGAAATCCATCCGGCGGATGAGAGATGCAGGCGTCGCTACCGTTACGAAGGAAACGGGCGGAATGATTGTAACCATCTGTAAATACGATTATTATCAGGACCCGAATAACTACGAAGGAAATTCCTTTTATGAAGGAAACAATGGCGGGATAATGAAAGGTAGTGAAACGCCTGACACGAAGGAAACAGAAGATGTAAGCTTAAATGACTGTAGAACAGTAGGAATAGAGGGGGTGTGCGAAGATCGAAGGAAACGGTATGTCGAGCATGAAGGAAACGCGAAGGCAACAACGAAAGATGACCAATATATAAAGAATTATAAGAAAGAAAAGAATAATACACACACACAGTATAAACTGAAAAATATACAGAACACCTCGTGCGCGCGCGAGGAAGGCGAGGACGGCATGGAGAGATGGGCGGAGTCGTCGAAAAAACTGATCGTGAAAAACGTGAGAGAGTGGATAGCCCAGTATACGCCCTCGGTGGCGCTCATGGAGTTTCCGTTGACAGACCGTCAGATACTGGGGATTTTCGATCGCATGACTCCGGACGATTTGAAGCGGCTACTTATAGCCATGTGCAACAAGGGGGCCACAAAACGAAATAGAAGCGCCTATTTTACGCTTTTGGCATTCGAGGGTAGGGATTATATCATCAAACAGAGAAAATTGAAAATTGCCACCAAAGAAGGCCGAATACGAGGGTTTTTGGAAGTGGAATGAAACTGAAAAACGATTGAGCCATGAAAAGCGAAAGAGCGGAGGCATACATCAATGCCAATGAGATGGATGCCGCATATTTGGTAGATAAGGATGGTTGCGGATGGGCAGTAATTGGTATTCATCAAGCTCGCAAAGCTGTCGAAATAGCCGAGCAGGAGGCAGAAGAAAGGGTATATGAAGAATTGAGACGATTATGGAAACATTACGTGAAGTAGCCGAGGCACTGTGCCCGATTCGTTTGGGTGAGGATTACGATAAGACCATCTACAACATGATAGATGAAGCTTGCCACAATGAATGGATAGACGGGTTCATTACCGGCGCTCAATGGAGGGAGGATAATCCGGTTGCGGCCGATTCTGCGTCCGATCCCGAGTCCGACTCCATCGAGCTTTGCGGCCTGTTGTGGGATACGGAGAATTTGGCCATCGGTGGTTACGAGAAGGACGGCCATCATTACTACACATGGCATGAAGCAATGGAGGCCGCGAGGTCCGTTGGGAAGCGCTTGCCCACTCAGTATGAATGGGTGGCATTATGCGATTTAGGCTCGACTTGGGACGATGAGCTCAAGGGCCGTTGGTTTGGGGGCAACCACGACTCGGACCACAAGGGCTCGCTATTCCTACCTATTGCGGGCCTCAGCTCTTCTAAGGGCCTCGGCTATCGCACAAAGATGATCGGTACGAGTACCAGCGGCTACTATTGGTCCTCGTCGCCGGGCTACGGAAGCAGCAACTACGCGGTCAACCTCTACTTCCGCTCGGGCTTCGTCTACCCGCTGAACTACTTCAATCGCGCCAACGGCTTCAGCGTGCGGTGCGTGCGGGATAAATGACCGCCTCACCCTCCAGTTATTAAGTAATTCTTAACAACTGAACCTTTAAAAAACATTAAACACTTTAAAGAATGAGCTATGAAAAACAAAATTAACATTGAAATCACACAAGACGGCTGGACGACAGACATTCTGTTTAATGGCAAAAAGTATAGGGAACGCCACGAACGTATACCGACTGGTTCTGAATGTGTTGAAGGTGATTTTGAATCGGAAGAAGAATTGCCGGATGATATCATAGGTGCTGTTGGTGGATTTTTCTGTTTCGATTGCATGATGGCGCTTAGGCGTAATGAACTATGAAAATGATCCCTGATGCAGACATAGTTTGGGATAAAAGAGAACAATCCCGCATCGAGGCCCAAATCAAAAAGCAGCAAGAGTTGAAGCTGATCGGAAGCATGAAGAAGGTACCGGGGCACACTCTGTTCTCTTTCAACTACAAAACAGGCGAGATCAAGCCGGCCGACGTGATTCGGGAGTGTGCGATGGGCTTTGACGGATTGCCGGTCTACAAGGAGAGAATAGTGGTGGAGAAGGATTGCTACTACGAACAGGCGCTGAATGTCAAGAATTTTGTAAAACGATTGAAAAGAAAGAGCTATGAAAACACTTGAGTTGAAAGATATTTGCGGCTATATGCCGTACGGGCTAATGCAAAAGCATTATAAAAATGTTTGTCCTTTTGCCGTTGAGATTAAGTCACATATAGGTGGATATGTGTTTCTCAAAATACCTCCCAAACATGGAAAGCCTCTTCTTCGCCCGATGTCCGACCTAACCAAAGAGATCACCCACGAAGGGGAAAGGTTTGTGCCGACTTTAGCATTAGATAAATTAAATTGTTTCCCTGTATCTGATACAGAGAAGGCGTTAAGGTACTACGACAAGCTCAATGAATGGATGTTCGACTACCGGAACCTGATCTACGCCGGACTGGCAATCGACGTGAATACCTTACCTGAAAATCCTTATGAATGATGAAAACACCAGAAGAAGCAGCCCGAGAGTATGCCAGCGACAATGGATTTATGCATGATGAATGGCGCGATATATACAACGCTTTCCTTGCCGGCTATAAAGTGGGCGAAGCCCCAAAATGGATCAGCGTAGAGGATAAATTGCCGGTAGTTGGTAAAAATGGGATTAGCGATACGGTTCTTGTGTTTGATGGTAGCTACCACTGTGCATCATATTGCAAAAATAAATATTATCCACAGGGGGCATGGTTTGATCCAGCGATGGATTTACCGATAGATGTCACCCACTGGCGACTCATAGAACTATTAAAAACTCAAGAATATGAAACGGATAATCAGACACGGCGAGCAATACGCTAATGCCATCTTTTTGAGAGAATGCTGCAATTGTGGCTGCCAGTTCGAGTATGAACGGAAAGACGTAGAAAAAACCTATTACGATCAGAGGTACGATATGGAATTCTGGTACATGTCCTGCCCGGAATGCGATGATGTAACGGGATTCGAGAAACCAGAACCGATAAGACACGAACAGTCGGAAGACGAAAAATAGTAAGAATCATGCGCGAAATACTTTTCAGAGGGAAATGCTTATTCACTGGCGAGTGGGTATATGGATCATATCTCCCTGACACAGATACACTTGATGAAAACACTGCTTACATTTTAACCTACGAACTTAACGATCCCGACTATGTATATGAAAAAGTCGATTTGGACACCGTCGGTCAGTACACGGGTTTGAAAGACAAGAATGGAGAGAAGATTTTCGAGGGGGACATTGTAAAATGGGATGACCAGTCAAGTGGTAGATATTGGCGATTTGCTGTTGTGAGAATTGATCCGGATATTCAATTCGATTGCTCTCCGATTGATTGTATCAATGGCGTGTTCAATTCAAGTAGATATAATTTCAGATACGAATGTTTCGCATATAAAGATACGGATAACTATTTATCTGTCATCGGCAACATCCACGATAATGCGGACCTGATAAAAATAGACGAAATATGAAAAAGATGATGTTTAACGACCGTTACGGCCTGACGCAGGCGGTTATCAGTGGTCGAAAGACGGTGACAAGGCGGATTGTTGATCCGCAGGGTAAGTACGAAGAACTACGGTGGTGGCAGCCATGTCTTGAGTTTGAAGAATGTCTGTATGGCTATACCGAGAATGAAGGTTGGGAGGTAATTGAACCAAGATACAATGTTGGAGAGATCGTAGCCGTGGCTCAAAGATATGATAGCTTCTTGCACCCCAACAATGGAGTGATTGAGCACGATTATCAGACCACCGCACTTGCGTCAAAAGGTTGGGATAACAAAATGTTTGTTAAGGCTGATCTGATGCCCCACCAAATACAGATTAGAGACCTTCGGATTGAGCGGTTGCAGGATATTTCGGACGATTACTTTAAGGAAGGGATAACATTCTTAGTATCGGCTGATGATGGCCGTATACAATGGGGATATGCAGATGAACATTTACGATATTACATGTTCGACTCACCCCGCGAAGCTTTTGCCTCGCTGATCGACAAGGTTTCCGGGAGAGGTACATGGGATCGTAATCCTTTTGTTTGGCGCATCGAGTTTCAACTGGTGAAATAATACAAAGCATTGGGACGATGACGATACCGGAATAATTCCGTATATTTAGCAATGCGAAAGAATTGTGGCACACTTTTATAAGGAAGGTAATCATTAAATTAAAACGCAGAGACATGAAAACGATTCTAATGATTGCATTGATGTGGCTGGCAGCGCCGCCGACCACACAAAAACAGACCATTTATAAGGACGGCAGAAATGTCGGACGGGTGGAAATGGAACGGGACAATATCCGTGTGTACGACGAGCAGGGACGGCTGAAAATGAGAGGAAAGAAGCAAAAAGGGGTTATCAAGCTATACGATAAGAACGGTAAGTACATAGGTCAGATAAAAGACAGTGACCTGTCATTTTGAGTTGTGATTTGATGTAGAAACGATGAATTCATGGATAACGAGGATAAAATAACAATTCTATGCGAGTTACGGACAGACTTGGTCCCTGACCGGTGTATTCGGGAATTCGCCCGGAGGGATGGAGGAAACGGAATGAGTATCAAATTCTTTCTGACATCCTTGAGGGGAAGGAAAAACGGCAATGATTATGGACTGAAGATACAGACCGAGGATAATCAGACGATTTGGGTGGGAACCGGACGGCTGATTTTTAAGAATGGGAAAAAAATGATTTGATTGAAAATGGAGAAAGAATTAGACACGATACTTGCTACAATGCAGGTAACCAAGTCCAATGTGAAAGGAAGGCATTGGATGGTGACAGGGCACGAATACGAGGCTCTGCACAAAATGTTCGATAAGATATACAAGGTACTCGACGACGGGACGGATAAGGTGGGCGAGATATTCCGCCAGCTCAGAATGATTCCTCCGTTCAGCATGGGGTTGTGTATTTCTGAATCCAAAGTGGAAGACGAGAAATTAATCATGCCGACATGGGACATGGTAGCAAAAACACGCGATGAGATAGACAAAATCATCGCGCTCGTCCATGAAGGATGCTATGCCGATAAATTCGACCCGACTACCGAGAACGATCTGCTCAATATCACAAGCCAGTTGAGATTTTGGGTGATGCACCTGAACTCACTGTTGGGTGACATGAAAGGAAGCTCATCTATATAATTTCATGGTACGGTGAGGTTCTTAATGTCGAAATAAACGAATTCCTCACCTTTTTGTGTCTTGACTTTTTCGACAACGGCCCTGAAAATGTCCTTGTCGTTGAATCCGTACCTTTTCTGCAATATATCCTGAAAGGGCTTGATCGGATTGTCCCAGTCGGCCAAAGAAGTGGATAGCCCGAATACATAGTGTACTTCGTATGGAGGTTCGGGCAGCGATATGTCGGGCAGCTTCAATAGGCACTCCGTCGTATAGGCATCATACATGGAGGTGCGGAATCTCTTACCCTGCCATGCTCGGTTTACGGTCAGCGGTTTAACGAATATTTTCGGCATATCAGAATGTGATAAAAGAGTAACTGATTCCGGCTCCTATATAAGGCTTTACCCCTTGAGGCGTGAGGGCATACCCGGCGCTCACGCCGATTCCCCAGCGCTTGGGCTTGCCGGGAACCTCGACCCGCTGGACGACCGTATTCGTCACGGTCTGCGTTTTTCGGAAAATATCGAGCGTATCGAGCGACGCGCGGAAGCCGGACACGACGGCTCGGTAATCCTCGCCTTCGTATACTTTCCGGGAAATCGGGACCAGTACCGGGACTTCCACCGTATCGCCCGGAACTTTCAGCAACACCGTATCGACACGGGTCAGGTAGCGGACTTTGGGCACGAGGACAGTTTCCCGGACCGTGTCGCGCACGACCACCGTGTCCTTCCGGTGGATCTTGACGATCTCCGGCTTCACACTCCGTCGCCCCAGCAGAAATGCGGCTGCAATCAGGGCTAAAGCTATAACAACGTTTTTCATGTTTCCGTAAAATAAAAATGCCCAAACCTATCCGCCCGGGCATAAAAAAGGCGGTAACTCCGAATATTGGAATTACCGCTTTCTACATCAAATCACAACCTATAGATTATATTGCTCAATAGTGCATGGGTCAGTCGTCGGAGAAGATTTTAGCAACATTCGTATTTTATCGATGTCGTCAACGTCTAAACAGTCTATATACTCAGCTTTATTAGCTATTCGCTGCTTTTCTATCTCCCGCAACTTATAGCAATCGACATATCGATATTTTCCGTTTAAAAAAGCATATTTATCAGGATATATGCAATGTTGATAGGGGGCAATTTCATGTGCAAAATTCATATTAATATCGGTATTAATAATCGCTGCACCTATATAATTACCTTCGGAATCAATACCTGCAATGACAAAATATTTTGTACGATCAACGGCACTTTCCCCTTTCGGTGTAATCCCATCTTTAGGGTAAAAGACCATTTTGAATACACTTCCTACTCGTATGGCGGCATTTTTTAATGCTTCTATTTCTTTTAATTGCATTTGCCGTCTATCATTTCATCCAACCCTATTGAGTATGATAGATACTCCATTATCTCCTTTGATGCTCCATTCTCACGAGCAATATTGAGTTCGTCCATTCTATGGGATACTTCATTATTGTATGCTCGTGCCCATTCCCCGCCGTGCGTCTTTTCCATAAGAGTATCGAAGTCCATTTTAGATACTTCACTGATAGCTGCATCTAAACATTCGACATTCGATTTTGACAGGCAATTCATATCTGGCGCTTCCAAAGCGGAGAAATTCTCGTCTTGGCATTCGATTACGGCCGAAACTCGTCCAAGTACACGATCATCGCAAAATTTATATGGAGAACTGTCCCCACGCGCTACTTTCAGAATATTGTACACCAGCGACGGAACCGGCCCAAACTGCAATGCTACAATACTGTCGTTAAACATGGGTATGCCATACTTCACAAGATGGTTCTTTTGCGCGAAAAAAGCCGTCTTAACGATATGATATACATCTCGGCTATTCTTCGGCATACGGCTCAAAATGTAAAGCAAGACTGCCTTCAATCTGCGTATATCCGACTCTCGCATAAGATTGTTTATGTAGGTTGCACAGAATAAATATAATGCAAATATGGAAAACTCACTTCCTAATTGCAAATTTACCGCAAAAATAGTACAACGACGTTCTCAAATTTCCGTCCGAACTAATATTTGAACCGGGATACAATTTGTACCCCAGATCAAATAACAACGCTAAGTCCATCCGGAAATGCTGGGAATATCAGAATACCTATTGTATTCTTGTTCTTGTGTTTCATCTTTGTTGCATAAATGAACAATAAACAGAAACACAATGATAATCCCCGCTACCTTAATAAAGGTATTGATTTCTGAATTTTCTCCCATGATTCCCTATTTTTAAGTTTATGGCATCACAACGTCCTCGCATTGGTCAAAGTATATGACTAAACCGTCTACCGTTAGTCCTGTGCAAATTCCAATAACAGTTATTTTATCTCCTTCGGAGTATTTTAATAGCCTATTACTGTCTTTGAATACGCATTTTATCACAGGGGCGAAGATTTCGGGGCTTTTAATTAAAACATACGGATTTCCCGCTATGTCACTACTCCTAATATCTGCAACGATCCCTGCAACGCGGAGCAAATCGCCTTTATACAGTTCATCAGCCCGCATTTCGTTCGCGTCGTAAGCTGAAATCAATTTGTTTATAGGTACCACGGTATAGGCTGAAGAGATATATTCTTTTTTGTCTTCGGAAAGAAAAGTATCTTGGTATGCCATTGCTATAATCCCAATGGAAAACATTAGCATCCAAATTCCAAAAAAGCCCAATACACACAGGCATATGATAGAGATTATCCTATTCCGTAATTTTGAACCTTCCATGATTTCCTATCTGTCTCAACCCAAAACTTATTCCTTCTTGACCTCCACCACCTTCGTCAAAGTGGAATCCAAAACGAATACCTCGTCATAAACCACCACATTGTCCGTGTTCTTCTTGGCCCTGTACTTGTGTCGGATCGTGTAGCCGGTGAGGTGGGGGATGTAATTATTGTAAATACTGTCCGCTTTGTCTTTATATGCTTTCTCTATTTTACAAACGCGGTCTAACTCATTTTGGAGTTGCATGGCGTAAGATACATTCGTTCCCAAGTTTAATATTTCTTCTTCAAGTTTCTGCTTCCACACGTTAGCCTTCATAATCTCGGTTATATAACCAATATAAAGAAGATCGTCGTCCACTGCGGATGAATAAATTGTATCCAACTTCCCCCATTCGAGAGGCTTGTACCGACGGATATTGTCGGGATTGTATTTTAGGTATTCCATAACAATTTGCTGTTCCTTAGGGGCTTCTGAACAGAAGACAAAAAAGAAAAGAAGAAAAAAATACAACAGCTTTTTCATACGTTGAATGTTCTTTAGGGGGTGAGAGTTGGGCTTTTGACATATAAAGTACGTGGGCTCAACCTATCGGTAAAGAGGTACGACCAAGCACCTTGCCCCAAATAAGTAAAGCCCACGTAGACCGCAGGCATTAACTTATTGTTTCTTGGGGCTAAATAAAATTGGTCGTTTTCTTTACCCAAAACAATAGCTAACGCCATTCATATGTCGATACAAACATAGGAAATTTTATCTCACGCCCTGTTTTTATATATTTATGGAATCAGGCGGAGTATAACTCAAACTTATAATTTCCAGGCATTTGTTGGTGGAGTACACAAGATATTATGAACCGGGGGGCACAATGATCCCCCCGGTTCTCGGCAATTGCAATGTGTAAATTTTACACATTGCTCAGATCGGTAATTCCAATATGTCAAAGAACCGCTGCGAATGTCTACATCATGTCGCGCCACGCCTCGGGCTTTCGGTTGTAGAGGTAGTTCAAATCCCGTTCATGGGTTTTGGCCTCTATTTCGAAAGGATTCCCCTTGTAGCCGTGGCATATCCATTGCCAGATATATCGGCAGTAATACAGGAAATATCCATGACAGTCTTTGGCTTGGGCCGCATGGATCGATTCGTGATTGACGGTAACGGCGCTCAGGGGCTTGAACTTTTTGCGCGCGAATATGACCCCGAACAGCATCATGGCCTTATATCCGCGAAACGGGATCAGGGAGTTGTAGATGATTTTCATTTCCGAATCGTGATGTAAATATCTTCGCCCCGGGAGTCGGCCTCGTCGAGAATGTCAAGCAGGCGGAACAGGGTAGCCCGGGAGTTGATGACCTGTCCTTTTACCTTGTTCTCTCCGACCAAGATACAACCTTCCGTGTCGGCCGGCGTGTTCCCCGAATGAATGAGTATTCCTTCAAAGTGAGGTACATCCAGCAGCAGGGGGACATTGCGGTCTCCGTATCGAGGCGAGAACTTGGGCGACTGGGTCATGGCGATCCGATAGCGACCGTAAGGGATAGCCGTCTTGCCGTATATCTTGACTTCCTGACCGTCGAATACGCCATTGGCGTTGGCATCCCGGTCGGTATCTTCCAGCGTATCGCACTCGAAGGATGCCGACGGGATGCTTAAACGCCCGATGATATAAGTGGGCGCGAAATAGATTCGCCTCAGAGATAGAAGCATGGTTATTTCAGAATACCGGCGGTTTTCAGAGCGTTTGCCAGCAGGACCAGGTTCGCCTGCACGCCTTCGGCCGTGTCCGATGCTCCCCATGTGGGCGTGGTTTGCGGTGTAACCAGTTTGGCGGTAACGTCCGATGCGAGTTTTGCCAGAGTAACTTTTGCGCTCCCGATAGTCGGGTTAGGATAGGTCCCGGTCAAATCGCCGCCAGCAGCGCCGGACGGAGGCAGGGAGCTCGGAACATCCGGAATAACCCCGTCAGCCAGCTTTGCAGCGGTCACGGCTCTGTCGGCGATCTTTGCGGTCGTTACTTTCGCTGCACCGATAGTCGGGTTAGGATAGGTCCCGGTCAAATCGCCGCCAGCAGCGCCGGACGGAGGCAGGGAGCTCGGAACATCCGGAATAACCCCGTCAGCCAGCTTTGCAGCGGTCACGGCTCTGTCGGCGATCTTTGCGGTCGTTACTTTCGCTGCACCGATAGTCGGGTTAGGATAGGTCCCGGTCAAATCGCCGCCGGCAGCGCCGCTCGGAGTTGCGCCGCCCCCTTCGATGGACTCGAAGTTTTCGTTGATTTTGTTGGCCATCCTGTCGATGATCGGGATAGGAGGCAGATCGGATTTGGTGATTTTCTTAACCATAGCAATAAAGTTTAATTAGTGTGAGAGCCAATATATCTGGGCAAAATGTACTGAATGTTTCTTGAGATTACGTGCAATTTGCTTCTGAGAAAAGATTCTGAGATGCTGGAATCTTTTCTCAGTTCGCAAACAATAGAGCCGACCCAGTCGTGCTGGTTGTCGCTCATACGGTATATCCCTAATATGGAACTGCCGTGAGAGGAAAAGAGCGAACGGGCATACATATCGTCCATTTGCGTCTCGATGTCGGATATGTGGATGTACAGATTCCGGTTCAGGTCCGCACAGAATTTAGGCATGTCCGACATGCTTATGTCATGGATATATTGTTTCATCCCGTCGATGCCTTTACGCTTCACCTCGAAGTAGATCGAAACGTAAGCCTCGTTGCCCAGCGGGTGAGGCTGGATGATATATACTCTGTCGGCATCCAGCGTGTACAGTATGTCCCACAGTTCGCCGAACACGATTGCCGAATTGTCTACCCGACGCAGGGAAGTTTCCGACATATCCTGCTTTATCTGGGATATTTTTAGGTCGGTCATCTTGTCCCGTCGGTACTGGTTGTATTTGAACCATGCGGTTATGATGGTGCCGATGGCCGCTATGATCGCTGCGATGTATTCCATTGTGCTGATTGTTATACCACTTTGCCGTAGGTTATCTCTACCAAATAATCGACTTGTTCCTGAACTGATGCCGAACCGCCTGTGAAATTGGCCATAACTTGGTATATCGATGACGGATTGACATAGGTAAAAAATGCATAGTTATTATTACTTTGGCTGTTAACGGGTACGATAGCCAAAGTCGCTTTGGTGGAATAGTTCGTGAACTTAGCGTACCCGCGAAAAGCGATAGGCGCATATTGGGAGTACGTTCCCGGGAATTGAGTCGAGGCATAGTTGTCCAGTACAACAGTCGCAGGCCCTAATTTATTGGTATACGATCCTTTGACGAGCTTCTTGACAACGGGAGCATCGTTGAAATGTGTCGCGTCTAATTGTTGTTCAAAATAGACGTTCTGTCCGAAATCGCCGTTTTCCGCAAAGCAAACCCAAGGGGAAAAGGTAGAAGCTGAACCAGTATTAGAAGTGCGATAAAAGGATGGGCCGGCTTTGGATGACGACGGGAAGGCCGTAACAAATTGTACAAATTTATTTGTAAGATCAATTTGTAATCCGCCACCCGGATCAACAGTCGGAGCGTTTGTAGAAGACTGAGGAAAGGTGAAAAAGCACGTACCTTCTGTAATAATCGTATTCAGGTTAGTGGTATTAACTTTCTTCGTACTTCCATTCTCCACAGCCGAATCGACATACCCTTTTGTCGCTGGGTTGTATTCCCCGGTCGGTACGTAGACCGTTGTATTTTCTTTCGACAAATAATCGGCTGGATTGAAGTTGCCGGAATCCCAAATGGTATATTCTATTCCTCCCGTATTCCTTTTTATAGCTGCCGTAGAAATGAGCAATACTTCGTATATGTTGGCTCCAATTATCGTCCGAAGGCTTTCGCTGTCACCAAAAGCAAAACGCCCGATAATATTTCGTCCATCTTCAATCAATCTTTTTCCTCCAGCCAATCCCACATCTCCCGTTATGGTCTTACCCCCCGAAAGCGGCAGGTAATCATCCGGATTGAAATCATTGGATTTCCATACTTTAAGCCAGTCGCTCCAAGATTCCAGACTTTGCCGGAAACGGACAAAAACGGACGGATTGACATTGCCCGCAGAATATCCTAAGGCCAACTGTATCCAATTTCCTGATCTCCCGGTTCCTTCGACGACAATGACGCTGCCGTAAGAAGTAGGCGTGTTCTGCGTAGTTGCATCGTAGGTATAGAATCCGTAAGTCGTGGCGTTATTCAAGTTAGCAATAGCACCCCGATTCGCGATATACTGATCTGCCAGTTTTTCGGCTGTCACGGCACCGTCGGCGATTTTTGCGGTGGTCACTTTCCCTGCAC
>ERZ827101.2157-NODE-2157-length-18683-cov-4.001449_pt1 | contig 18683 bp, 17 predicted proteins | sample MGYA00519869_ERZ827101 | MGnify/ENA primary metagenome ERZ827101 (study PRJEB31778, sample SAMEA3449256) | human gut metagenome | biome: human gut; feature: human-associated habitat; material: faeces | place: United Kingdom | collected 2010/2012 ...
GCCTGCCTTTTCAGATCTACATTTCTGGCTGTGAACAGTCCTTTATCGATGTATGAAGATGATTTTTGCATTGGAGAGGTAAAGGTCGATATCAATCCGGTGACAGAAGAACAATCCGGTGACTTATCCCAACGGTTGATACGAGCAGAGGAATACATGGAACAGGAGCTGGTTTTTGGTATTGAGGACAGATATATCTTTGTTCAGTCCGTGGATGAGGGGTATGATTATACCATTTATGATATGGAAGGGAAAGAATTGGATGGTGGTGTTTACGACAATCCGGACATTTCCATTTATGAAGCCGTAAATGATATCGTAGAGGATTTGAAACAGAAGCCGGATACTAATGGAACAAAGGGAGCAATCACGGCAGAATCCAAACTGAATCCTCTGAACTGCGAGGAATTTTTGGATGAACTGGAACGAAAAAGAAATGTAGAGCCGGTGCTTACCTTTACCGTAGCAGAATGCGGAGAATTCCATCAGTTGGGAGAATATTATGATGACATAACAACGGTGGAAGAGGCGATCGAAAAATGGGAGCAGTTAAAGGATAGTCCCTTAAACGGTGTGGCTTCCATTGGCATCCTGTCACACAAGCCGGGAGGAAACTCTTTGGAAGATGAGCAGGTTGATTTGGTGACAGGAAAGGTTCTTGACCTAGACATGCTTCGTTATTATCCTGCAATACGAAATGATAAGCGGGCGTTAGAGATGATTGCGGCGCTGGCAAGTCATTTGCCGGACATTGGCGTGATTGGGGAAATTCCGTATGAACTTTCTCTGCAGATGATGCTATATGAACTGGACCCGGAAAAAGAGATTTTTTCAGAGGATGAGAGGGCATTAATTCAAGAATATGCCCTCCAGTTTGGTGATATGAATTGCAGCAGAGAACTGGCAGAACATATCTGTTATCAGGAGGAATATGGGAATCAGGATGTTGCCCCGGTAGTTATTGAAGCCAGGAGAGAAATCCAACAGAAAAAGGAGGAGCATTTGCAGCAGAGGAAGAGATAAAGTTCTTTTCATATTCCATAGATGGGTGTATAATAGTTTAAAATATTTAGATAATTATTTTCAAAGTATTAGATAAAATATATTTGAAAGTTTTTAATGCTATTGAGTTTTTATAATGTATGTAATATTGCAGTCAGTAGACACTAATATATGGATGTGAAAAGAACATGAATAAGGAAACCTTTACTATAAAAAATGATTTGCTTTATAGTGCAATATGGGGAGAAGACCGGTGCAAAAGGATAAATTTTACAGGATATGTATATTCAGATAAGAAAAGACTTGGTAGGGCATTTCTTGAGTATTGCATATGCAGAATATTTGATATACATAGATTGCCAGGTTGTGGGTATGATAGGTTTAATGAGGGTGGGTGTAAGTTTGCAATACTTTCACAACAGGAAATAGAGGATGCGTGTGAGGAATTACGGGCTCTTTATGATTTTACGCAGAAAAGGCTCCTGTCTTCCAGTCGTTTAGTAGAAGGTAAAATAGAATTAGTTCGATGTCTGAGTGATTTTGAGAAAAGGGAAATAATTTCTCAGTTACAAGACAAAGATAGAAGGGATATTCTTTTGCCAGTTAATGTATTTACTTCGTATGCTCATGATGGGATACGGTCAAGTTATCCTGGGGAGTTGTATAAATACCAAATAAATCTAAAGGAATATGTTGATGTAAAAAATATTCTTTTGTGGGATTCATATGTAAGTTATTATAATCATAACGATAGTTGTGGCAAACTCTGTTATATGGGAGATTGTGAGGCGGAAGTATTTGTCATTAATCATTCCATTAATGGATGGAGACATGTTGACCGTGATTGTTTCGTATATGATTCGTTACCAAAGTTACAGAGCTCTATTTCTTCAAAGCCTATTCTTGAACATGATATTCGGTTATCTAATTCAGCTGTATTTGAAGAAAACTGCATATATATTAAGCCTTGTGATGAAGATGATTGTATTACCAAATGGGTTATGAAACGCAATATGAAAAAATATAATGTTTTGAGAGAAGATGACTAAATGGTTTTGCAGAGAGTCTATTGTAGGAACAATCAAAACTCTTATGATTGGGGATAATATAGAAAAAAGATATATTGTTTCAAAAAAAAGAATTACTTCGGTAGTTCTTTTTTTGCTGAAGAAAAAGGAGGATAAGAATAATGTTAAAACTACTAAAAAAAGAAACACAAACACCACAGACAGAACGGATTTATAAAGTTCCGCTTTGTATTCAGGACACGATACCAATTTACCGGATTGCGGAAAATGGTATCTTTGAATTAGAAAAACCAACTTCCGGTTCAAAAAAGGGAATACACCAGTTTGACCGGATGTATCTGTTTGAGGATATTAACTTCTCAACACAGGATGAAGAGGAAAAGGAAGATACCTGTTCCAAGTTTGAGACGCTTTTGCGTTCCATGAATGTAAGCTACAAGATTATTGTATCAAATCATTATGCCGATAACAATAAGCTGCGGGAAGAGATTCTTCAAAAGGCGGTCAGTGAAGAGATGGAACCTCTTGCCAAAGAATATCACAAAATGATAGGGGAACGGTTGGAAGAAGGGCGGGGCGGCTTGTTGCAATCCAAATATTTTGTTGTGAGCTGCCGAAAGCCGGATTACGAAAGTGCAAAGACCTATTTTAATACTATTGAATTTTCCATTCAGCAATTATTCCACCGGTTGGGAAGCTGTCTGATACCATTGGATGCCACGGAACGCCTGCGAGCACTACATAGTTATTATCGCATGGGGGAAGAGGCATCTTTTTCTTTTGACTGGAATGAGTATCTGCACTTAAAACGGGACTGGAGAAATGACATTATCAATACTTCGTTAAGGGAAAAACCGGAACATCTGGAGATGGAGGGTGGAACCTGTGCGTGTGTCATGTTTGTGAGAAAGTACCCGAATGGTTTAACCGACCAGTTCCTCAATGAACTTACCAATATGAATTTTCCGATTATTTATACCATGGATGTGGAGCCGTTGGATAACAACGTGGCTTACCAGATGATCATGAAAAAATATATGTCAAATGAGAGAAGCATTAACCGGGAACAGGAAATGAAAAACGAAAATGGTGATTATTCTACCAATATCAATTATGAGCGGCGAAAGCAGCAAAGAGATACGGAAGAGATGTTAGACCGGATTTCCTCCTTTGATGAGCGTCTTTTGTATGTGGGAATTACGATTGTGGTGAAGGCAGATTCCATGGAAGAACTGGAGGAGCGTACCGAGAAGATTAAAATCATCGGTCAGACTCACAACATGGATATTGTGCCACACTCCCATAAACAGTTGGATGCATTGAATACTTCATTGCCGACAGGAGCGAGATTTGTGGATACCATGCGGACGATAACATCCGAAGAACTTTCTATTTTTATTCCGTTTAATGTGCAGGAGATTAACGATAACCAGGGATACTGCTATGGATTTAATAAGGTGTCCAAAAACCTTATCATTGGAAATCGGAAGTTATTGAAGAATGGAAATGGGATGGTGTTTGGTGTTCCCGGCTCGGGAAAATCCTATAATGAAAAATCGGAGATGGGACAAGTCCTGTGCTTTTCTACGGATGACATTATCGTCATTGACCCCATGTCAGAGTATAAAGACATTGCGGCAGCATGGGGAGGACAGTATATCAATCTGTCCCAGTCTGCAGAAAATGTATATTATGTCAATCCCTTCCATGTGCCGGATGTGGTTCCGGATATCGACCGGTTTGTGGCAGAAAAAGCGGAATTTGCCTACGCTATCTGCGAACAGGCACTCAAACCAACACCCCTTACCAGCCGCCATATAGCAGTCATTGACAAGGCGGTACGGGACATGTATTCGGAATATTTCCAAAAGAAAAATGACAGACGGAGAAAACGGAAGACACGACTGGAGTCTCCAACAATTCGTACCATGCGTGATGGGATTGCGGAAAGAAGTGAGGGAAATGATTCTGCAATAGAATTGGTAGAGCAGTTGGAAGTGTTTGCGGATGGAACCCTAGATATTTTTGCAAGAGAGCAGTCCATTTCGGAAGAAAACCGATTTACCGTGTATGGATTCTCAGAACTTGGCAAGCGCATGAGAGCCATGGCAATGCTTGTTATGATTGAGAGTATTACTGCCAAAATCAAGTATAACCAGTCGGATGGTGTTGCGACTTGGGTGTATGTGGATGAAATGCACGAGTTATGGGGAGAGGAGTACAGTCTTCATGCACTGGAAAAGATGTGGCGTGAGGTGCGTAAGAGGGGTGGTATCTGTACCGGTATGAGTCAGAACCTCATTGATGCACAGCGTAATCGTTCCACCAAAACGATGGTATCCAACTCAGAATTTATGCTTTTACTGGATCAGGGGACGATGGATAAAGAAGCTGTGGAAGATTTGTTTGATATATCGGCGGAGCAGCTTGCCTGTGTCAATGGTGCAGACCCCGGAATGGGACTCATCCGTTTTGGGGATAAGATTGTTCCCTTTGATAACACCATGAAAAAAGACAGTGAATTGTACCAGTTGTTTAATACGAACTTTCATGAGATTGCAGGTGCTACGAGATAGTAGGACTAAAATTTTTAAAAAAGTTGGTTTTCAAAAGTGAATGACTGATGTATAATTAGAATAGCGAAAGAAGGTGAAGGTTTGAGTACAACAGAACAGACACATCAGCAGGATTTAGAGCGACTGAAATTGTTTCGATATATGGATGATGATTTTATGACTGCCTGTCTGGAAGATAATTATGAGGCTGTAGAACTTATACTTCGAATTGTTTTGGGGCAAGAGGATATTACAATCAAATCGATTCGGGTGCAGGATTCCATGAAAAATTTGCAAGGGCGTTCTGCTATTTTAGATGTTCATGCAGTTGACAATACAGGTAAAGAGTTCGATTGTGAAATTCAGAGGTCAGATAAGGGAGCAGGAGTAAAAAGAGCGAGGCATAACAGTAGTTTGTTGGATGCGCATATACTAAAACCAGGGGAAGATACGGAAAATATTCCTGATACCTATGTGATTTTTATTACAGAAAACGATGTAATGAAAGGAAAACAGCCGATATATCCGGTAGAGAGATATATTACGATTGGTGAAGAGAAAGTATTGTTTGGGGACGGTTCGCATATTCTATATGTGAACGGGAAATATCGGGGAGATGATGAAGTTGGAAAATTAATGCACGACTTTTCATGTACCGATCCGGACGATATGAATTATGAAATACTTGCAAAAAAAGCAAGATATTTTAAGCAGGACGAGAAAGGAGTGGCTACTATGTGTAAGTTGATGGAAGATATGAGAAATGAAGCGGCACATGAAGCGGCACATAAAGCGGAAAGAGAAAGCGCAAGAAAAACAGCAAAGCGTTTCTTGAAAATGGGCAAGTTATCCCATGAGGAAATCGCTGATGGAACAGGATTACCACTTGAAGAAGTGAAGGCGCTGGAAGAGGAGATTATGCATTTGGTATGATTCGTGCAGACCGAAATGGAGTGTAGAAGGGCTACTATGTGTAAGATGTTGGAAGATATGAGAAACGAGACGGAAAGAGAAAGCGCAAGAAAAACAGCAAAGCGTTTCTTGAAAATGGGCAAGTTATCTCACGAAGAGATTTCTGATGGAACAGGACTACCACTTGAAGAAGTGAAGGCACTGGAAGAGGAAATCATGCAGTTAGCATAATTGGTAAAACAGATTAATAGGAAGGACGCATGGAACAGTAAAATGTGAACCATGTGTCTTTTTTTGTAGCACAAGCCCGACAAGCACCATCGTGCTTGCACGAAATGGTATTTGTCGGGCGTAAGAACATGTAGCACGATAGTGCGGAATGTTCGAAGGCGAACGAGTAGGTGTCAGCCTGCTCGGTATTACAGATGAGGTGGTGAAATAACATGGAACAGCTAGATAAAGAGGTGATTGACAAACTTAGTGAACCGGCAAAGCGAGTTTTTCGTTCTTTGGATTATCGTTCCCAACGCCGGATGTTAAAGAAGGCAAAAGAGATGGGAAAACAAAAAAAGAGAAAAACACAGCAAAAAGAACGGGTAAAAAAGAAGTCCATCACAAAAAGACAAAAAAAGAAAGAGCAAGCGAAAGAGAGAGGCAGTTCTACTAAGAGAAATCAAAGTAGAACTGCCTCTTTTGTCGGAACGGAAATTAAAGATACTTCTGCACAGATATTGCAGTCTATGCTGCTTGGAACAACAATGAGTGAAGAAACCTATGAGAGTAATTCTGAGAAGCAGGCGGATATGACGGCAGGAAAAGTTTCTGCGGAAGTTACACAGAAATCCATGCAAGGTGCCAAGCATGGTGTACGTTCTCTGTACCGCAAAAGACAGCAAAAGAAAATGCAGAAACAGGCGGCAAAGAAAAGCGCACAAAGTACCAAACAGGGGATAAAAAGTGCATCAAAAGCAATTCAGCAGGTCGGAAAGATTATGACAAGCATAGTACAGTCTGTGGCGGCAAATCCAGTGGTATGGATTGTGCTGCTTATAGTTCTTTTGATGGCAGTTATTGTAGGTGCAATTGGTGCTGTGATTGGTTCCGGGGGTGCGGCCAACAGTGCGGAAGATTATACCTATCAGGCACAGGTCTCGGAACAGACGGAGTCCTATCGTGATATGGTAGAGGACTACTGCGAAAAGTATGGCATTGATGATTACGTGGATTTGTGTCTGGCGGTAATTGAACAGGAAAGTGGAGGAAATCCGCCGGATGTGATGCAGACGGAGCAGTCTTACTATAATGTCAATCCACCGATTGATACGGCGGAGGAAAGCATTGACTGTGGTACGCATGAGTTGTCAGACTGTCTGACAAAAGCAAAAAGTAAAAGCCCCAACGACATCAAAGGCATTTCTTTAGCATTGCAAGGTTACAACTTTGGAAACGGGTATATTGATTGGGCACTAAAGAATTATGGTTGTTATAGCAAGGAAAATGCAGAAATATTTTCGCAGAAGATGTGTGTCGAGCTTGGTTACGATTCCTATGGGGACGTGGAGTATGTTCCTCATGTGCTGCGGTATTACATAGCCAATCCGGAGACTACGGTTACAAATGAAAGTGCGAACAGTATTCTGAAAGAATTAAAAGAGAATAATACGGCACCGGCAGAGGCTTGGGAAGTGATTGAGAAAGGAGCGTCTCTGATTGGTTCCGTTAAGTACAGCATGGAGCAACGACAGGTGGATGGCAGGGATAATCCGGAGTTTTTAGATTGTTCTTCTTTTACTGCATGGGCATTTCATAAATCCGGCATTACCAGTGTACCTTATGCATCTACCACAGCAACTTTTATATCTTCCAAGAAATTTGAGGATATCAGTGGGGATAAATTGCAACCCGGTGATATTGGACTGAAGAGTAAGACCGGAGGAACCGGCGGAGCGAATCATGTAGGAATATACTGTGGAAAAATGAAAAACGGCACCGTGGTATGGATTCACTGTACCAGTTCCAGTAGCACATCTCTGACCGGGAACTCGGAAGGAGCTATGTTTGGTGCCTATACAAATTTTACTTATTTCCGGCGGTTGAAAAAGTGGAACAAAGATTAGCATCACGTTTGGACAAAATGTCCAGACGTGAATATCAGACAGAGAGGAGAAGGATTAGCGTTTGGACAAAATGTCCAAACGTAGATAACAGAATGGAGAGAGACTATGTGGAGAAAAATACGAAGATTTTATTGGTATCGTAGGGACAGAGGACTTGGGAAACAGACCATAGCCATGGCAGTCATGCTTCTGCTTTTGGTTATTATTTTGGCAGGGGCGATTGCCAAAAGTATAGTACCCCAAAAGGATTTACGAAATGAAGCAGAGATACCGGCAAACACAGCAACAGGCCCAGCAATAAGTACATCACCTGCAACGGGGGCGGCTGTTTTAGAGGAAGAAACAGGTTCAAAGGAAGTGCCTTCAGATAACAACAAAGCGTTGGATGTAGATACTACTGGGTTAAGTTCTTTTTTAGGATTTATGTCTGAGTCTGCCTTTGAAGATTTGGAAAATCAGTTGACTGTCCTGTGCCAGAATCGGGGATGTAAGTCTGCAAAGAAATTGACCTATCAGCAGACAAAGAATAGGTTTGATGTGACAAGTTTTATTCTTTTGTCGGATGGGAGTGTATATCAGTGCGATTACAATCTGAAGAGTTGTGCGGTCGAATTTTCGCAGACAAGTTATACGGAGGCAGATATTCAGCAGATGAAAGAACAACAATTACGAGCAGAGCAGGAAACGTTGAAAAAGCAGCAACAGGAAGAAAAGAAAAAACTGCAAAAACAAAAGAAAGCATCTAAGAAACGTTCTTCCAAGAAAAAATCGAAAAAGAAGTCAGCCAAAAAGACTTCAAAGAAGAAAAAAAGTAAAAAGTAACCATATTTCAGGGGTATAAGGGGTGTCCCCTTACAAGATATGTGCATGGATGTGGACACATCATGCGTATCTTGCAGGGCTTGAATGAGAAGACAAAATGTATATTTTATGGTCATTAGATGCACATCAAAAACGCCTAAAAATAGCTAAAAATCAAGCAAAAACAGTACGTTTGGACAAAATGTCCAGACGTGATGAGGTAAGACAGGACAAAAGTTAGCGTTTGGACAAAATGTCCAGACGTGATGAGGTTAGACAGGACAAAAAATTTACGTTTGGACATAATGTCCAAACAGAAAGGGATGAAATTGTGAATGACATGAAAACAGAAATGCTTCGGGTACGAATGACGCCGGAAGAAAAGGCGGCATTACACAAGCAGGCAAGTTTGCATCGGAAGAGTATGAGTGAATATATCCGAAGTGTGGCTAAGTGTCCGCCGGATGTGACCAGGGATGAGTTTGATGCTTCTATCGTAAGGATGATTTATGAGATTAACAAGATTGGTGTCAATATCAATCAGATTGCGAAAAAATATAACGAACATCAATATGTCGAACCTAGTGCAGATTTGTTGGATAAGTTAGATGAAGTGTATGCCATGATGAAAAGCACCATACGGATTATGAAAGGTGGAAAAGATGTCACTGATTATTAAAATGGATGCCATTAAGACAGAGGAACATTTACGGAAATCCATTCCTTACATTATGAATGAAAAAAAGACAGGTGGATTGTGTTTTAGCAATTCCGGTATTACTTCGGAGCAGATTCTTGATACATTTTTTTTGACAAAACAAATACATCCAACACTTGGAACGAGACAAGGGTATCATTTCAAGTTTTCATTTTCCAAAGATGAGACGATAGAAGCGGAGCAGGCACTTCTATTTATAAAGGACTGGGTGGATGAATATCTGGCAGAGAATTATGATTATGCCTGTTCTGTCCATAAAGACCGGGAGCATATGCACATGCATCTGGTGTTTAATTCTGTAAGCAGAGATGGCGGAAAGTATCGTTATGAGAGGGGCGATTGGGAGAATGTTATTCGACCGCTAACAAACTGTCTGGCTCAGAAATATCATACCGGACCATTAAAAGAAAAGAATCCGGCGTTGGATTACTCGACAGATTACGACAAGAAAAAGGGAAATATGACAGGCAGAGAACGTGTGGAAAGAGATATGGATGAATGTATTTTGCTAAGTAAGTCTTATGCGGATTTTAAGAACAGAATGGTAAGAGATTTCCATTACCGGCTGCGGGAAGGTGTATCAAGGGAGCATGGTGTATATCTTGCCCTTACACCGCCGGGCAGAGGAAAAGCCATTCGGACGTATCGTTTGAGTGACGGATACATGCCGGTAGATATTGACCGGCGTATTGACGCAAAGGCAGGGAAATCGTTGCTGCAAAAAAGTGGTAAGAGAATACAAAGTGCTTCCAAACTGGACTGGGCAATGAGCCGCAACTATCAGTTTGTTCCGTATAAAGAAATGTCAGATTATCAGAAAGCCATGGTCCGACAGGTGCTAGAAGCAAGACGGTTGTATCGAAGAACCGGAACACCGCTCTATCTGCATGAGCAGAGTGTTCGTGTCGTGCAGCGGATGAAAAAGGATACCAAGCAATGTGGCATTTATATCAAACGAAAAGAAGTAAGAAGTACGCAAAGAGAACTGGAAAAAGTGATGAAGCAAAGCAGGAGGAATAAAACGTTATGACAGAAGAACAGATGAGTATGATGAAGAAACTGATAAAAAAACATGGGATTGGGGCAACCGATGGAGAGTGGTCGTTAGTTTATCTGGGAGTTCGATATGGATTGTCGGAACAACAGGTTGATGAATATTTAACACTGGATACCACAGAGTTATTGCTAAAGCATGAAAAAATGCTGTGTATCATTTTGGGAGTGGATGTGGCACAGGATAGTAAGATTCCTTTGATTGAAAATCCGGTGGGGAGATTGCAGATGATTTTTAAGGAACATTTTTATAAAAAGGAGTCTGAAAGCGGATATGAAAAAGTGATGCAGTATATTATCAAAGATACTGCTCTTTCTGCAGCGCAGATCGAGCAGTTAAGGAAGGCGGTAGAAGCCAAAATGCCGTCGAATGATGTTCTTGAAATGGCACAGAATCGAAAAGATGTGATGGAGATTCGACGCTGTATTGAATTTTATGAAATGATGAGGCAAAAAGAGGAATCGAAGGATAAATCAAAGAAAAGCAGGAGGGATAGCCGATGAGTGAAGAATTACAATCATTAGTACAAATTATAGAATTATATGGAAAAGGACTGGGAGGACTGGGACGGGCGCTGCGTTTTTCTGCAAAAGGAGCAGCAAAAGGCGTGCAGATTGCCCAGGTGAAGCGTTTACAACACCGTATGAAACTTCATTATGCCAGTGAGGGAACACATAACACGATGAAACTGTGTGATTTGGAAAAGATGACAGGTGGCAGATATGTGATTCTCAACATTCCTATCGAGGGTGAAAAAGAACTGATACCGTTTTATGACCGGCTAAAGAAGATGCGGGTTTCTTTTGCGGAGCTGCCGGATTTGAAACTGGGAGATGGTTATACCCAGATTGCCTATAATCCGGATGATGTGGAAAATGTGAGGTTAGTGATTGATTATTACAAAAAGAAATTGCGGGAAACACCAAAGGATATCGACATTGATGAGTATATGGCAATGGCAGGACCGGATGGCAGGGATTATCTGGAAGAACTTGCCGTCAAAGGATATGAAGGCATGATGCATGTAGAGCAGTTGGAGGAGATTCAGAATAGAATCAACGATAAGGACTATCTGCCAATCAGTATCAATATCGAATCCTTACTTTTGCGGGAGGAAAAGGATGCGTACATCTTTCGGGTTCCCCGTGAAAGAACAAGAGAAGCATCCTCCCGTGCAATTCGGGTCAAAAAAGAAGATTGTATTCTTTTGGATGAGGGGCAGACGGTGATTACCTGTCTTGCCAGAAAAGAGGATGTTTTCGGATATGTTCTTGATAACAGAGAAAATCCAGATTTTTCTGAACCGGTAAAACTGGATGTGAAGGAACTGGAAAAGGCATTTGCCCCTGTGGGAGAAGAACGAGTGGAACTGATTGGTAAGTTAAAACCAGAGTATGCGGGGATATTTCCTTCTTTTAATCAGGGGCAGGAGAATGAGGAACCATCTTTTGCCCCTAATTCTGTAGCTGAGAAATCCATGGAAAAAGTGCTGTCCATGGAGGCAATGAAAGAAAATTACCAAAGTACGGAGTACATTCCGGTTACTTTTGATATGGATACCCAGATGGTAGCAGAGTCAAAAAACATCTATGTGGCTCATCTTCCGAAGGAACATCAGGAATCGCCGGATATTTTGCGCTGCATCTGTCTGGACAAGTCAGATACAAAACTATCTGAGGATGGAAAAAGACTTCATGCGTATCTGAAGCGTTCTGAATCCTCAGAAATCACGGAGTATAGTCTGGATGGGAAGGCACTTCGTACTTATGCTAAGAAAAATGAAGAGATTGCCACAGAGTGTTTGAAACATCAGAGAAGCCGTGGAAGCAGGGTGGCAGTAAAAGAATTGGAGAATACGATAACTAAGGATGTGCTGAAACCGAAAGGTAAGAAACATTAAGGAGGGAGGGCAAAATGAGCAGACGTCAAACAAAAAGCCGTGCAACGTATGTTGCCGGGGATGCCAAAAAGAGAAGATTGCGGATGTTAATAAAAGTGTGTGTGGTTTTGTTACTGCCCACACTTTATTTTTTTTATAGCCTGAGCGGATTGTATATCATGGATGTAGAACTGACAAATCTTAAAAAGCAAATCTTATGGTGTGTTCTCCATCCGCTGCGGGTGTATAACGACAAAAGTGTGAGTATGGTTCTGGTAGGAGGATTGTTGTGGATGATATTAAGTTTTTCTGCTTATAACCGCATGGATCATAATCGGATGCCTGGAAATGAGTTTGGTTCGGCAAAATGGGGAGAAGTTCGTGACTTCAATGAAAAATATGCGGCTAAGGATACCGGGAAAACTTCGGAGTTGTCTGCGGAGAATAAGGTACTGTCGCAAAATGTACGGTTTCGTTATGACTCCGATACACTGCGAAACAATAATGTTTTCGTGGTTGGCGGTAGTGGTGCCGGAAAGACTGCATTCTTTTTGACACCGAATTTGATGTCTTTGCATGACTGTAACGTGTATACCGACCCGAAGGGGGGACTGGCGGAAGAACTGGGAGCCTGGCTCTCTAAACAGAAAGACACTAGGGTATATACGCTTAATCTATGCGAAATGGACAAAAGCATGCACTTTAATCCATTTCCCTATATACGGAATAAGAGCGATATTACAAAACTGGTTACGAACCTGATTCAGAATACCAATTCCCCTAATATTAAAAACTCAAGTGCAGACCCCTTTTGGGAAAAAGCCGAAAAAATGTTTTTAGAGAGCCTGTTTCTGTATGTTTGGATGGAGTGCCCGAAGGCTTATTTTAATACAGAAAAAGGGAAAGTAGAGTTGCTGCAGCAAAACTGGAAATCCATTCTTTTTTTATTGGATGAGGCGCAGTTTTTAGATAATGACACATCCCCCAAACTGGATGAGCGTATGAACGAACTTGCCAGAAAGAAACCAGACCATCCGGCAGTGAAAGCATACCAGAGATACCGTGGCGGCCCGGATGATACAATTCGTTCCGTCATTATGACAGTAAATGCCAGGATGCAGCCTTTTGATAATGAGGAACTTCTTGAAATCTTTTCTTCTAACGACATTCCATTGGACGAGTTTGGTACCGGGATAGATGGAGATGGAAAGACAAAGAGCAATCTGTTCATTATTATTCCGGACGATGACGATACCTTTAATTTTGTGCCGGGAATGGTATATACCATGCTCTTTCAGGAATTATACCGGCAGGCAAGATTCTTTGGTGGGAAACTTCCGATGGATGTAGGCTTTTGGTTAGACGAGATGGCGAATATTAAAATGCCCAATAATTTTGACAAAATACTGGCAACCTGTCGAAGCAGGGGCGTGTACTGTGTACCGATTTTGCAGTCACTGGCACAGTTAAAGACCTTGTTTGCCGATGGGGCATGGGAGGGTATCGTTGGTAACTGCGATACTTTTATTTATCTGGGTGGAAATGAAGCCAGCACCTATGAATATGTCTCGAAGTTACTTGGAAAGTGGACGATTGATAAACGAACCAGCGGAGAGAGTAAAGGTTCCAGTGGTTCCTATAGTGAGAACTATGATGTTCTGGGCAGAGAATTGATGTTAGAGTACGAAATCCGTCTGTTGCCGGATGATGAATGCATTATCTTTGTGCGTGGAGAAAATCCAATCCGGGATAAGAAGTGGTTCCCATGGGAACACGAAAAATATCTGGAAGCACGGAAATGTGGAGCATTTGTTCCGGCGGAGCAGAAAAAGATACAGGAAAAACAGATGGAGGAATGCCAGTTTGTAGGTGATGCATCGCTAGCGTACCTGAAGAAACAAAAGGATAAGAGCGAAAATATCCAAATCTATGGGATGGATGCGTTTGCGTTTATGATGATGGATTTGGATGGGATGGGACGAAAGATACATCCGGTTCCGGATGAAAAGAAGTCTGCACCAACCATTACTGCAGATATGATACAAACGGCAATTGAAGTGGAAAAGCGGCAAGATGAAGAAGAACAGAAAACACGGTATCTTGAAAACTTTGGAAAAATGTCCTTGCTAGACATCTACTCTTCGGATATGACAGGTTCTATTCGGAGAGCTGTGATAAAGGAACTACTTCAGGTAGGGGCGAGTGATGAGGTGATAAAAGATATTGTTCATCCAAAGTTTTCAGAGGACCAGGTGATTCAGAAAAAGAAGATGTGGATGGAGATGAGGGGTGGTTTGGAAACCGATTGGCAATTATCTAGAATATAAGAAATCTCCCCAATATTAAGCCGACTAACGCCCCGCAAGTGGCTCTGGGTTTGACATTGACTCGCTTTCTTTTGGATGGTAGTTATGCCAATCAAAGGCGGTTTCCGTGTCCGGAATGTAGGTTTCCACTGCGCCGGAATCATGGTTTCCTGACGCAAGAATATACACCAGGGACATAAAAAGTAAACACACCAAAACAAGGCGAAGTGACTTCTCCACCCGTTTAGTGACTTAATAGTAGCTACCTGATACAGGGAGCATCAGATTTCCTTTTGCTATCTACTATTATTGGCATAAGCGGGTTTAGGGGTGCGGACGAAATCCCCTGCATCACCTAAACTGGAATTTAGTTTGGCAGTTAAAATGAAACAATAAATTTTTTTTCAAATGAACCATTTGATGTTTTAAATCATCTTATATATGTAAGCTAGTTTACAAAGGAGAGTGCTGAGATGATAAGTATTGATTTTCATTATGAGACATTTTTGTTATTATTTTTAGTAAGTGCGTTAGTAATATGTATAGTATTGAAATTAAAAAAGAGAAAATTTTATGATTTTATTTTTAATTTATCTGTGTTATTGTATGTATTGCTATTGATAAAAGTAGTTTTTTTACCAATAAGAATTGTTTCGGACCAAACAAATTTTGCTATTTGGGAGGAAAATACAGGGAATTCATTGCAACTTGTTCCGTTTAAGACAATTATTCGGTCATTCTCAATAGGAGAGTGGAAAATGCAAGTTCTAGGTAATATATTACTATTACTTCCAGTTCCGATTTTTATGAAGTTACAGAATACTAAAAAAACGTATTCAAACAAAAAACTGTTTTTGGTTGGATTAGCTTTAAGTTTTGCTATTGAAGTAATTCAATTCTGTATAAATATTTTAACTGGAGTCACAGAAAAAATTAGTGACATAGATGATCTTTTGTTGAATTTATGCGGAGTATTAGTTGGTATCATTCTTGCAAAATATGCTACAAAATTAAAAAAAATATTGATGAAAAAGGAGAGTGTAAAATGAGATTAAAAAGAACAATGTCGGTTTTGTTTTTTTGTACTATTTTCATGTTGACGTCTATCACAGTATTTGCAGCAACAAAAAGTCGAAGTAGTACATATAGTATATATCATGGAGTTTATTCTACGAATATGTCTATGAAAGATAAGGTTATTGTAAAATTGACCCCATCACAATGTAGTAAAAGTAACTTAGGACTCTATTTGGAGAAAAAATATTTCTGGGGATGGAGAAGTCCTGGAGTTGGTACTAATTCAAAAGATGTTTCATCCAAGTATAATTCTACTACAACTTTGGGCGGGGGTGTTCCGTCAGGAACATATCGAGTTTATATTAGAAACTGGGATGGTGTAAATCAAGCAAAGGGTAAAGTTGTATTCACGTGGACTAAGTCTTAACATATATGCTTTTGCGTATTATTGGTGGGAAAAAATGAGAGAGGATTGTGGATATGGAAAGCGAAGAGTTTATTTCTAGAATAAAAGAATATAAAAAAGAAATGTTTCTCTTGGCAGTTAGTATTGTGAAAAATTATCATGATGCAGAAGATGCTGTGGCAGAGACTATGTTGAGAGCATATGAAAAAATCCATACATTAGATGATAAAGAGTATTTTAAATTTTGGATTATGCAAATTCTTGTAAATAACGCTCGTATGATATTGAGGAAGAACAAGAGAGTTGTGTGCACGGAGGAAATGGATAGATATATGCTAGGAAATTCAGAATGTATATCGGATGTATGGGAAACTGTTCTGGCTTTAGAAGATGAACTTCGTACAATTGTTGTTTTGTATTATTATCAAGGGTTCAAAATAAGCGAAATTGCCAATGTATTGGATTTACCAGAGGGAACAATTAAGTCTAGGCTTTCCAGAGCAAGAAAAAATCTAAGAGAATTATTAAATTAGGTATTTGGTTAAAGTAATAGAGAAAGGATGAATAATAATGAAGGATTATTTTGATGTAAAATTTTCAGAGTTGTTACAGAAAAGTGAATTTGAATTGCCGAATTCATACGAAATGCGCTTTCAGAATACACTTGAAAAAATTTCTGCTAAAAAAGCGAAAAGATATTTTCTTTTGTTTCATTCCAAAGTTGCTGCGGTAATTGCACTGTGTGTAGTTTCTTTATCTTTGTCTATTGGTGCCGGAGCTGCTATTAACTTATATATACAGAGAATGAATTCTCTTAATGAAGAAGAAATGTTGACGTATAATTCTGAGGTACAGAATACTGATAAAGAGGCAGATAGCTTTTCGAGACAGTTATCTAAGTTAGAACGTGATAAAATGTTAGAGTTTAGAGAAGAATATGAAACTGAAGGAAGGTTTCCAACGAAGGAAATACTAAAAGTGCAGAAAAAAAGTGAAGTTGTCCACGGTGAACTTTGTTTTTGTGTAGAGAATAGTACATTCTATTTACCAAAACAGGAATTGACAGATGATGAGCTGCTCCAAATAATTGATTTTATGGAGAAACGTGATTATAGTGTCAGAAAGAAAAATTCGGTTTCAGAATTACCATCATCGGAAAATGAAAAAGTAAGTGAAGATGAAGCAGTAGAATTTGCGAAGAAAATATTAGCGGATGTTTATAATCTTGATATTACTTATGCTGATGAAGAAATTGAATTTGAAACTACTCAGAATTCAAAGGGAGAAAAATTGTCAAGTTATTTTGTTTACTTAAAAAATAGAAAATGGGAATTTGATGCCACTGTTGAGATAGATTCTGAAACTGGTGTGCTCAATGGAATTGATATAGACAATAAGTCTAAGGAAGAATGTATTTCTGGTATAAAAGTTGAAAAAAAACGATATCAAGAATATGGTTCTGAAATAAGGCAACTTTATGAACATCTTCAATATGGGAAAAACATTAAGAAAATGTGGGTTACTTATAATTATTTGGAAGATGGAACTTTGAATCGCGGTAATGTGAAATATGTTATTGAAACTGAAGATGGTAGAGGTTATGTATTCATATACAGTATCAATGCTGATATAGTATATGATATATACCAGATTCCTGATATTGAGTTTTTTGAGAAACAAGAAAAGCGAAACACTAAGGTAAATAGGAAAAATGGGATCTTGAGAGAAAAAATAATTTTAATGTAATTTAAAAGTGAACTTTGGGCATATTCCATTGAATGATTGAATATGCCTATAAGTGTTTACAAAATAGAAATAATTTTTGTTCATAAGCAAAATGTATTTGTGAAACTAAACAGAATACAGGAATAAATAGGAGGATAATTTTTATGATTACTAAAGCAAGAAAATGGATTATGGTAGCTTCACTTATGCTTACTATGTGTTTTGCTATTAATAATAGCACTAGCGCAAAGGCGGCAGTAGTTACAGAAGTAGCTACGCAAAATCTTAAACTAAATAATGCTATAAATGAAGCGAAAAATGAATATGAAGGGGACGTGATTGGCGTAGGAACCATAGAATTGGGCTCTGTGACATTATCTAGTAATAGTTATCAAGTTGCATCGACTAAAAGTATTGCAGAAAATGGTAATATTTTTGGAAATGGTGTAAGATTGAGAAAACTACCTAAAAAGACAGCAACGATCCTCGAGTTAATGTATAACAGGGAGCGAGTATGTATAAATTATACTAAAAGCGCAAAAGAGTCTAATGGAAAATGGTATTATGTAAAAAGAGTTAAAACAGGAACATGGGGCTGGGTTAATTATAACTATCTTTGTCATTGGGACTAGTAAAATTAATTGGATTTAGTTTTGATACTACATTTTGCTTTGAAATACATAAATCTTGTATAAGTAATTTGATGCAAGTAATTTAAATAATTGGAAATGGGGCTGTCGCACTAAGTGATATGCTCCCTTCTAGGTAGACAAGTGAAATAATTAAACTTGTTACTTAGGAGGGAGCATATTTTATGTCTAAAAGAAATATATCTGCACAAGATAAGATAAATGCTGTAAAAAGATACTTGAACGGTCTGACAAGCCAACGAATACTTGCAAATGAGTTTAGTATATCTCAAGCTTCCATTCAACAATGGATTACTAATTATGAAAGTATGGGAGAAGATGCATTCTTGATGAAAAGTTATAAGCATTATTCTGCTGAATTAAAAAGGAAGGCAGTTCTAGACTATCTGTCTGGAAAAGGATCACAAACAGATATCTGTAAAAAATATGGTATTCGTTCAAAAAGTAAGTTACAAAAGTGGATAAAGAAGTATAATGGTCATGAAGAATTAAAATCTTCTGGAACAGGAGGAA
>ERZ827101.2191-NODE-2191-length-18354-cov-4.559156_pt1 | contig 18354 bp, 17 predicted proteins | sample MGYA00519869_ERZ827101 | MGnify/ENA primary metagenome ERZ827101 (study PRJEB31778, sample SAMEA3449256) | human gut metagenome | biome: human gut; feature: human-associated habitat; material: faeces | place: United Kingdom | collected 2010/2012 ...
TGAACTACATCCTGGGTCTGTTCGGCCCCTACTCCATCCGGGTGGATGAGAGCGTCAAGGCCGTGGAGCGGATGAACACCATCCTGGGCGACGTCTTTGTGGGCGGCAACCTGGCCACCCACCACGGCATGGTGGTGGCCACCCTGCCCAAGACGGGCGGCGGGGGCTGATCAATCATGGCGCTGAGCGAGGAGCGGCTGGCCGGGCTGCTGGCCTACTGCAAGCTCACGGAGCTGGCGGATGACCCGGAGGTCCAGACGCTGATCCCCGCCTTCTATGACAGCGCGGTGGAGTACCTGGCAGACGCGGGCATCCAGGAGCCAGCAGAAGGGGCGGCCCGGGCCCGGTATGACCTGTGCGTCAACTACCTGGTGCTGGCGGCCTTTGACCAGCGGGACGCCGCCGTGGTGGGTTCCAATGTAGTTGACAACCCCATATTCCGGCGGATGCTGAATCAGCTCAAATTGAGCCAGCCAGCAAATCCGCAGACGCTTGCGGATTTGGAGGTGACCTGAGCCGCGGGCGTTCCTGCGGGAACGCCATGACCGCCTGGCGGCGGCGCGGCTCCAAAGGGGGACCAGTCCCCCTTTGGGGAACCCCCTGCCCTGCGGGGCGGACGAAGAGAGGAGAGAGCCAATGGCAACCGGACACATCGACGCCGGAAAACTGGATGAGCGGGTGAAGGTGCTGGAACTGGCGGAGGCATCCCCGGGCGTCTGGGCCTGGCGGCAGGCCCGGACGACCTGGGCCAGCGTGGAGCAGACCACCCGGCACAACGTGTGGTCCGTCCACGGCATCGGCGCCACCGGCGGCACCGACGTCAACGGCCCCACGGCCCTGCTGAAGTCCGTCAGCCACATCCCGCACGCCCGCTTCACCCAGGGCACCCAGCTGAACATGAAGTTCGAGCCGGAGATGCTCAAGGGTGAGGACGGCATTGCCCACGGCATGAATATGCTCAAGACCATGTGCATGCTGGACGTGTATCACGCGCAGATCAACTGCGTGGACCGCGAGACCCTGATCGACGCCCAGGTGAATCCCGACAAGCACCGGGATCTGCTGATCCGGGTGGCCGGCTACACCGCCTTCTTTGTGGAGTTGGGCAAGGAGACCCAGGACGAGATCATCGGCCGCACGGAGATCAACAGCTGGGTCGGTGGCTGCTGCGGAAGATAAGACCGCGGTAAGGGGTCCCTGCAGCGGGAGGACCTGTGCCTGTGGAGAGGAAGCTCCCCTCCGCAGGCGGGTCCCCGGCCCGGCGACTGTGTGTTGACACAAGAATAGCCGGACGGCCGCGGCGGGGATGCCCTTACTTTTTCTGGAAGAGGAATTCGATATGTACGATATACTCACGCAGGTGATCGGCTTTGTGGGGATGGGCCTGTGCATCAGCAGCTTTGCCTGTAAGAGAAGCAATTGGATTGTGCTTTTGCAGGTGGTGGGAAACGGGCTGTTCATTGTCCATTTCCTGATGCTGGGAGCGTACAGCGGATGCATTAACATCGCCATCGCGGTCTGCAGCAACGTTGTGCTCCTGTTTTTCATGAACGGGAAAAGGTGGGCTGCCTGGGCTGGTTGGCGCTGGCTGTTCTGCCTGCTGGCCGCCCTTGCCTGCATGGCCACGTGGAAGGACCTGTACAGCCTGCTGCCGTGTATCTCCGCGGTTTTCTTTGTCCTGACCAACTGGACATGCCGAGAGACGGTTATCCGTCTGGGAAAGATCGCTGTTGTCGGTCCGGGCTGGATCATTTACAACCTCTATGTCAATTCCTACTCGGGAGTTCTCAGCGAGTCGTTTGGCATCGTGTCCGCTCTTTTTTCCCTTTTGTATTACGGGCGCAGAGACCGGGCGGCACGACTGGAGGAGTCGGGGCCGCAGGAATATCCGGAGAAGGGCCGCGCGCCTGACATGGCGCAGCCCGTCGATGGGAAAGGAGGCGTACCGTGTAATGCTGGAGACTTTTGACAAGGACCGGGAGGGCGTCGTGCTGCGGATCGAGCGCTCCTCCATCCACGATGGAGAGGGCCTGCGGACCGTGGTGTTTCTGAAGGGCTGTCCCCTCCGCTGCCAGTGGTGCTCCACCCCGGAGAGCCAGTCCTTCCAGGTGGAAAGGGCCGGGGAGAACACCTACGGCGCCCGGATGACCGTGGGCGAGGTGATGCGGGAGATCCGCAAGGACTCGCTGTTCTACTTCATCTCCACCGGGGGGTTGACCCTCTCCGGAGGGGAGATCCTGGCGCAGCCGGAGTTCACCCTGGCGCTGCTGAAGAACGCCAGGATGGAGTGCATCAACACGGCGGTGGAGACCTCCTTTTTTGCCCCCTGGGAGAAGATCGAGCCGCTTCTGCCCCACATCAATACCGCCTATGTGGATCTGAAGTTTTTCAGCAGCGGACTGCACCAGCAATACTGCGGTGTCAAAAATCAGGTGATCCTGGACAACCTGTTGCGGACCAATCAGCTGAAAAAATGTCCCCGCCTGGTGGTCCGCACGCCCATCATACCGGGGATCAACGACGATCCCCGGGAGCTGGAGGACATCGGCCGTTTCTGCGCCCGGCTGAACTGGCTGGACCATGTGGAGCTGCTGCCCTATCACAAGCTGGGCACCGCGACCTACGAGAAGCTGGGCCGCCCCTATCTGCTGGGGCATGTGCCCACCCCCACACCGGAGCAGATGGAGGCCTGCCGGAACGTGGTCCGGCGGTATGTGAAGACCGTACGGTGAGCGCAGCGAGGAGGTAACATCATGAGCGAGCACGTCTGTATTCAGATCTTTCAGGAGTGCACGGGAGAGCACAGCCATCCGTATCCCCAGATCCTGGTGCCTCTGCAGGAGACCATGCGGATCCGCGCGGAGGAGACGGAGTATGAGGTGAAGCTCCAGGAGCTGTTTTTCGTCCCGCCCGGCATGAACCACCGCTGCAACTACCGCGGGCGGCTGCTGGTGCTCAATCTGCCGCTGGAGGTGCTGGACAACCGGGAGGTGGCGGCGCTGTGCTATCCCACCGTGGTATCCATGCACGGACAGATCACTCAGCTGGTGGAGCTAATCCAGAGTGAGCTGCGGCAGAACCCGGACAGCAAGTCCGTCCGCCACCTCTATAGCTACTTATACAGCAAACTGTGCGAAAACTGCGCTGCGCCCTCTATTCGGTACATCGGAGAACACTATGACCTGCCTATCACCGTCAATCAGCTGGCGGAGATGGAGAGCTATAACGTCACCTATTACAACGACTGGTTCAAACAGCAGACCGGCTGTTCCCCCAGCTTGTATTTGCGGCACATCCGAGTGAACCGGGCGAAAGATCTGCTGGTGGAGACCAATTTCAGCGTCATGGAGATCGCGGTGATGGTGGGATACAGCAGCAATTCCACCTTTACCCGCGCCTTCCATTCGATCACCGGTATGACCCCCAAGGCCTACCGGGAGTGCCCCTGCTTCAAACGTTTGGGATAACGGGGCTGGAGCCGGACGGCCATGCCCCGATACCTATTTTCTCATCTCATCCACATCCCCCCGCGCACAAAATCAACCGTATAGGAGGATCGAATCAAGCAAATCCCCGGAAAACCGCCAATATTAAGGGAGGAAGAAAAAGTGAAAGAGAAAGCAAAAGTTAAATGGTCCGTCATGTCGGTGACGGTGGTCCTGTTCATCTTGATGCTGGCTGCGATCGTCATCAATGCTGAGGGATTCTATGACGTCCTGTATAATCTGGTGATGAACAATGCCATGTGGGGCCTGGGGTGGTTCTCCAGTCTGGTGTGCCTGGCCATGGTTATTTTCTGCGTCGTAGTGATGGTCACACCCCTGGGCAAGGTAAAGCTTGGCGGCCCCAATGCCAAACCGAAATTCACCATGATGCAGTGGTTCGGCATTTCATTGTGCACCGGAATCGGCGCCGGCGTGGTGTTTTGGGGCGCTGCGGAGCCGCTGATCTTTGCAATGGAGCCCCCGGCGTATACTGGCCTGGAGGCCGGCAGCAACGGGGCCGTCCTCTGGAGCACATGGTGCGCTGCTTCATGCAGTGGGGCCTGACGCCCTACGCCACCTGCGTGGTCACTGGTGTTATCCTGGCTTATTTGATCCTGAATAAGCGGGCACCCTTCCGGACCAGCACTATGCTGATTCCGATTTTCGGCAAAGATGTGATCCACAGCAAATGGGCCAACGCCTTTGATGCTTGGTCCGCCTTCGCGCTGACCGCTGCTGTGGCGGGCGGCCTGGGATACGGTGCCATGCAGCTGTCCACCGCAGTCAAGGCGTTTGCGGGCATCGAGCCCAGCATGATCATCTACGTTGCGATCATTGTCGTGATGTTCGTGTGCTACAACGCCTCCGCCATCAGCGGCCTGCGGGCCGGCATCACCTGGCTCTCCAACCGGAACGTTCAGCTCTTCTTTATCCTGCTGCTGTTTGTGTTCCTGGCCGGGCCCACCACCTATCTCTGCAATCTGTTCACAGAGACCCTGGGCAGCTATTTCACCGAGTTTTTTGCCAACAGTCTGAATACTGCACCCTATCCCGATGCGGGTATGTGGCCCCAGAACTGGGATATGTACTGGTGGGTGGACTGGATGGCCTATGCGCCGTTACTGGGCCTGTTCATGGTCCGCTGCGCCAACGGCCGTACGCTGCGGGAGTTCGTTCTGATCGAGTGGCTGTTGCCCGCCCTGTTCGGCATCGTCTGGTTCACGGTCTTTGGTGGCACGATCCTGCACGCGCAGCTGTGGGAGGGCAGCATGGACTTCCTGACCATCTACAACACCCAGGGCGCCGAGGCGCTGACGCTGGCGCTGTTCGATGTGCTGCCGATCAGTACGATCGCCAAGATCGTCATGCTGGTGATCATTACGATCTCCCTCGTCACCCAGTGCGACTCCATGGCGGTGACGCTGGCCGGCATGTGCATGGACGACTCCGATGAGACCACGGAGGCCCCCGTTTGGATGAAGCTGTTCTGGGGCACCGTTTTTGCCGTGGTGGCGGCGGTATTTGTTGTGTTGGGTGGAATCGATGGCGTCAAGACCATCAAGTCCTTTGCCGGTATCCCTATGTGCTTCATCTGCCTGGCCTGCATGCTTGGCTTCATCCGATTTATTTTGAAGCGGCCGCGGAGGGCGGACGGCATGTTTGAGCCGGAGCCCGAGGTGGCTGACGCACCGGACAACGGAGAGCCCATGGCCCCAAGAAGCAAGATTAAATTCCTGGCGAAGCTGGGCTGGTGAGCTGCCAGTCGTAGTTGTTGAGAAAAATGCGGAAGAGAGCTGATGTGTCGGCATCAGCTCTCTTCCTTTAAGGAAGTGTGCGTTTTCACGCACAGTGAAAAGAGAAAGGCATTCATTAAAAATCCAGATTTTGGAAAGCATCCCGCATCAGCTCCTGGAGGTCAATCTGATAGCGCTTGATACGGTACTGCAGACTTTGGCGGCTCATTTTCAGCAGCTTCGCAGCCTTGGTCACGTTACCGCCGCAGGCTTGAAGGACTTTGCAGATCGCCTCTCGCTCTACGTTCTGCATATGACCGTTCAAAGAGATCTCCTCCGGTGGAATGTGTTTTTTCGGCGGCTGGGGGACGCCCGAGAGCGGTGCTTTGTTTGCGGCCGGAGGATGCTGAACCACTGCCGGCATGAAGATATATTCCGGTGTGAGCACGGAACAATCGGCGGGTATAATATTCATGGCGTGCTCGATCACATGCTGGAACTCCCTTACATTACCGGGCCATTGGTATTCCTGAAACAGATTCAGGGTATCCAAATGCAGGTTGGAGACATTTTTGCCCAACTTCTTGTTGAACTCCATAATGAATTGCTTGGCCAGCAAAGGAATATCCTCCCGACGCTCCCGCAGGGGTGGAACGGTGATGTTGACCACGCCCAAGCGGTAAAACAGGTCCTGACGGAGATTCCCTTCTGCAATGGCCTGATAAGGCGGGACGTTAATGCTGGAGAGCACCCGCACATCCACATGGAGCTCGGAGACGCCGCCTACCCGCCGAACCATTCCGTCCTGCAGAACCCGCAGGAGTTTGGACTGGACGCTGATATTCATGGAATTGAGCTCATCCAGCAGAAGCGTGCCGTGGTTGGCCTGTTCGAACAGCCCAGCCCGAGATTCTGCTCCCGTGTATGAGCCGCGCTCCGTGCCGAACAGAAGGCTTTCCAACAAAGGTTCCGGCAGAGCGGCGCAGTTAATGGCCAGAAAGGGACCGTTTGCCCGCTTGCTGGCGTTATGCAGGCTTTGGGCGATCAATTCTTTGCCGGTTCCTGTTTCGCCGTAGATCATTACGGAGGAATCCGATTTAGCGGCCTGCTTGCAGTGCATGATAATGTCGTGCATGGCCGTACTGACGTGAGTGATGTCCTGGAAATGGTATTTTGCGGTCAGGGTACTCTTGGTACTCCGCTTGTTTCCCGAGGAGGTTAGATCCGTCAGTTTTTCCTGCAGGTCGATAATCTGTTTGTGCAGCTGATCCACCATGGCCCAGTCCTCCATAAGGCTGAACCCACCCAGGGTCTGTTCCCCTCGTAAGACCGGGAAGCTGTTGGACACGATGTCCACATCGCGGCCGTACCGGGTGGTGTAGTACTGACGGACGTTCCGCATGGGCGTTTTGTCGCGGATGACCGTGGGAACGAGCAGATCGGAGTGATCGTGGGTGAAGTAGACGTTTCGGATGTCGTCTCCGATCACCTCGGAAGCAACGATAGAGTCCATTTTGACCGCGGCGTCGTTGAGCAGGCAGATCCTGCTTTTCTCGTCGCACAGGATCACACCCTCTGTGCTCTGGTTGACAATGCTCAGCAGCATGTCCCGCTGCACACTGTCGGAGGCGTCCTGAAAGGCCACCAGCTGGGCCCGGGGCGGAAGGTCGCTGGCCCGGGGTGCAGGGCAGCGCATCACATACTTCCCGAAAGCCACGTTTTCGTATTTCTTTTTTTCAACGGGTTCGCAGAGGGCCGGAGCGATGCGGCTCAGATACTTTCCGATCAGCTCGCCGTTTCCGAGGAGGAGCTGGTCTCCGATCGCATTGATGTTCAGAATTTTTCCGTCACCGGAGAGCAGGAGCGCGCCAAGACCGCATTGGGAGAGAATGTCGAAAATATCTTTGTAATTCATGGTGCGCCCCCCTCGTCCGTACAGAGCTTGTTAGAATTTATTGTACGATATTGTTTTGGAACTTGCAAGATTCGTCCGGCTGCTTTATTTTCCAGCCTTGATCCGGTCGGAGTTGATGTCCATCCAGATGTCGGCGTTTTCGATGCCCAGCTTCTCGGGATCGAAATAGGGGTCGGATACCCCGGCCTTGCGCTGCGCGAAGTAATCGTCGTTGACCTTTTTGACTGTGGGGATCAGCAGGATACAAGCGATCAAGTTGAACCATGCCATCAGACCGAACATGATCTCGCTGACGGCCCACACGGTGGCGGCGGGAACCACGGACCACAGCGCGAAGAAGATAGGCATCGCGATACGGATGATCCAAATCAGCTTGTTGCGGAATTCTGCAGACTTGTTGCGGAACAGATAGGCAAGGCCGGCCTCGCCTTCATAGTAATATGCGATGCAGGTGGAATATGCAAAGCAGGCGAGCATAATGGCTACCAGAATACCGCCGATGGGCAGGGCGGTGTTGGCACCCTCCTGGACCCACACGACGCCGGCCGTGTTGGTGGCGGCCTGCTCGGCCATCTTGGCGGAGCCCTCGCCGATGTGGAGATAGGTGGAGCCGTCGGGGCCCATGACGTTGAAGCAGTCGGTGACGATCGCCATCAGGCCGGAGCAGATGCAGACGGCGACATCGATATACACGGAGAAGGCCGTGACCAGCCCCTGGGTGGCGGGGTGGGGCGTCTCGGCGGCCGCCGCGGAGGCGGGCGTCTCACCGAAGCCGGCGCCGGAGGAGTTGACGGCCCGCTTGACACCGTAGGAGAAGGCGGCGCCGATCATTCCGCCGAACATGGCGCTACCGTTGAAGGCGCTGGCGCAGATGGTGGCAATGGCGCTGGGGACGGCAGAGGCGTTGCCGACCAGGGTGATGATTGTCAGCAGCAGGTAGCCCACCGTCATGAAGGGGACGATGATGGTGGAGACGGATGCGATGCGGCGGATACCGCCGGAGATTACCAGGAACAGCAGCACCGCGATCACAATACCGGAGATGATCGGGGCTACGCCTAGGCTGTTCTCAAACGCCATGGAGATATTGCTGGCGCTAGGTCCGGTCACCATAAAAGGAACACCAATTGTGGCGAACAGGGCGAAGATGACCGCCATAACCTTGCCAAGGGATTTCCACTTGATGCCGTTGGCCATGTAAAAGTAGGGGCCGCCGCGGTACTGACCATCCATCCGGACCTTGTAGACCTGGCCCAGGCTGTTTTCCGCATAGGAGATGGAGGAGGTCACAAGGGCTGTGATGGGCATCCAGAGTACGGCACCGGGGCCGCCGTACAGAATGGCCACCATTACACCGCCGATGTTGCCGACAGCGACGCGGTAGGCCACGACGGAGCAGAAAGTCTCAAAGGGGGAGATGCCCTCCTGAGAGCCGCCTCCAGATTTGAGCAGCTTCCACTGTAATCTGATGTTTTTGATGTTGCAGAACTTCAAGATGATCGTATAGAGCAGGGCTCCGCCGAAGGTCAATGCGATTAGAGGGGTTGCCCAGACAAGGCCGTTGAATGTATTGATAAAGTTTGCCATAGTCTTTTCCTTTCTCTACGCTCATTTATTTTTAACTGTCACGACCGACGGTGCATGCCGTGGAGCTGTTTTAGCGGCCCCGAACACCCACGTCCAGTACATTATGCAAATACTGGATGCTTTTGCGCATGGCTTTGATCTCCTCTGCCCGGCCCTCTTCCAGGGTGTACATGGACAGGGGCATTTCGATCTCCAGATCAATGGTGTCCAGCTCGGGCGGCGCTACCCGGCGAAGAGTGTTCATGACCCGGACCAAGTCGATGCTGCCTTCGCCCAGAGTGCAACCGTAAGAGTGCACGCCGTCAGGATCAACGATGATCTTGGTGTCGCAGAAGTGGCAGCAATACGTGTAGGGCGCCATTTTCTCGATGCAGGAGGCGATGCCCTCCATCAGATTTTGGGAGTTCATGGTGTCGAGGCAGGCTCCCACCAGGGGATGATCGATCTGCGTCACCATCCAGATGACCTCATCTGACCACAGATCGCAGTGGTTCTCGATGGCGATCTTCATGTTGTACTTTTCGATGAGGGGCAGATTCTTTTTGAATTCCGTCACCAGCTTGGCGCACTGCGCCATAGCCTCGGGGCTCATGCAGGAATGGGACAACTTTTCTCCGTGCTCTACATCGGTGCTGAACTTCACCAGCTTCGCGCCGATAGCGTGGCCGATCTCAATGGCTTGATCGATGGTAGTGTTGACGCGGGGATCGCAGGGAGCGTTGAAAGAGACGTTCAGCTCCAGCTCCACTCCCAGATGCTCGGACAGCTCCTTAACATGGGCCAGATGCTCCGGAGAGGTGTCGTTGTCAAGATCCACCAGCGTGATGTGGAGAACGTCGATCCCTTCCTGCACGGCAAATTCCATCAGCTTATCCAGCGTCAAAACCCGTTCAAACGCATGGATCTCGCCGGAGGACTGAAAACCCCAGCTCTCTCCGCAGCCGCTGAGGTGCAGGGTGTAGCTGTGCATGCCGAGTTTGAATTTACGTTTAGCATAGTTCATGATGCCTTTCTCCTTTTTTGCGGTCATTCAGGGGGCGCCCAACTGCCACACTATGTAGCAAAAAATGTGCCACAATACAAAAAAGAAAATAGCCTGCGCCTGGTAATTGTGCAAAGACACCAAAATATGTGCTGCGCCTCGGCTGTTTGGAGGACGCACATGAGAAACTGCAAAGTCATTTTTACAAAACGGAGAAACGGGGGGAGAGCGGGGCGGACGGCGGCAGCGGCGGCCATGGGCGGGTTTGTGCAAAATTATTTTGCTATTTTGCAGAGCCCATTTTGCGGAAACGCAAAGAGGTTCCTGCCCCTTCGGCGGTCCGCCCGGGGAGGGGCGGGAGGCCCTGACCGGATCGGCAAACTGGGGAAGAAGACCTGCAAAGCGGAAACTCGCTGAGGCGCAATAAAAGGCAGTCCAGGCAACTTCGGTTGCCTGGACTGCCTTGTTTATGAAAAAGAAGAGAAGTGATATGGGCGATGGGATCAAAGAGCCATCTTGTAGATCTCCGCGGCGATCTCCGGAGTCAGCTTCACGAAGTTGCCGTGGTTGGGAGCGCCGTAGAACATATTCTCCACCATGACGGGGATGTCCTCCTCCTTGCCGCCCAGCTCGCTGATGGTGGCGGGCATGCCGATCTCCGTCATGAAGTCGCGGAACCGCTGGATACCCTCTCTGGCGGTTACTTCCGGGTGTTCGAAGTCGTTCTGGCAGCCCCAGACCCGGGTGGCGTACTTGACGAACAGCTCTGGTCCCTGGGTCTTCATGGCGTATTCCATCCAGTAAGGGAACAGCAAGGCCAGGCCTGCGCCGTGAGAGGCGCCGTAGAGGATGCCGATCTCATTGTCCATGTGGTGAGTGCCCCAGTCCTGCGCGCGGCCCACACCGGTAGAGTTGTTCTGCGCCACCATGGCGGCCCACATGATGTTGGCACGAGCGTCGTAGTTGGAGGGGTCCTTCATGACGCGCTTACCCTCTTTGATTATGGTCAGCATCACGGCCTCCAGCATCCGGTCCGTCAGCTCATTCTCCTTGGTGTGGGAGAAATAGCGTTCCATGCAGTGGGCCATGATATCGGCGATGCCGCTGGCAGTCTGATAGGGAGGCAGGGTCATCATCAGCTCCGGATTCATGATGGCGAACAGGGGACGGAGAATGTCGCCGTCGGCGCAGCGCTTATACTGCTTGCCATCTTCGGTGACCAAAGTCACCACGGAGTCCGTGGAGCCCTCGGAGCCGGAGGCGGCGATGGTGACCACGCAGCCCACGGGCAGGGCCTTAGTGACAGGGCCAGCCTTGCCGCAGTAGAAGTCCCAGAAATCCCCGTCGTAGACGGCACCTAGGGCAATGCCCTTTGCAGAGTCCATGACGGAGCCGCCGCCGATGGGCAGAACAAAGTCTACGCCCTCCTTTCGGGCCAATTCGATGCCCTGATAGACCAAATCGCTGTGGGGGCTTGCCTTTACGCCGCCCAGTTCCACGTGCTGGATGCCCTCGGCGTCCAGAGAGGCCTTCACCCGGTCCAGCAAGCCGGAGCGGACCACAGAGCCGCCGCCATAGTGGATCAGCACCTTGTGGCCGCCGTACTTCTTCACGAATTTGCCGGTTTCGTTTTCGGTGCCCTTGCCAAAGACAAAGTAAGTGGGGCTGTAGAACTCAAAATTTTCCATAACATGACCTCCTGTGTGTTTGAGATGGCCGCGGCATGGGAACAGCCGGCAACAGACCATTCAGCTTACTTAAGATTATAGCGGCATACCGGAGGGGAGAGTGTGCCTGACCTCGTCTGTTTTTTGCAATCTCTCACGTGCACATGGGTACCGACGGCAGGCAAAAATCACATGAGTTTATGCAAATCATCCGGCTTGCGGTTTCCTTATAATTCCTAATTGTAGAAAACTAGGGGTTTTCGGAGAGAGGAGCCGGTATGGAAGAGAGACTGAGTCCCTTTTTTGAACAGTTGGACAGTGTTTACCGGCAGGGATTTCCTGAGGCCGTGGAGGCGTTTTTGCAAGAGAGCCTCTGCCGGGCGGAAGGGGAGACGGACCAGGAGCTGGAACTGGCCGTCTGGAATGAGCTGGGCTCCTTTTTCCGGGGCACGGGCCGGTATGAAGAGTCCCTTTCCGCGTTCCGGCGGGCAGAGGACCTGGCTAGAAAACTGCGGGGACGGGATAGCGGGGGCTATGCCACTGTCCTCAACAACATGGCGGGTACCTGCCGCCTGCTGCACAAGGCCTCGGAGGCGGAGAGTCTTTTCCTGCGGGCCATAGAGTGCTACCGGCAGGCGGGCCTGGAGGACAGCGACGCCTATACCAGCGTTTTGAACAACCTCTCTCTGGTATACCGGGAGACCGGGGACCTGGAAAAGGCCATCGACTATCTGCTCCGGGCGCTGAAGCGGCTGGAAGGGCGCGGGGACCGACGGGCGGAGTTGGCCGTCACCTACAACAACCTCACCACGCTGTATCAGGCCGCCGGGGACCGGGACAAGGCGCTGCTGTGCGTGAACCGGGCCCTGCAGGAATATGAAAAGTGCCCGGAGGAACAGCGGGTCCACTATGCGGCGGTCCTGAACAGCTTAGCGGGGTTTCTGTGCGGGCAGGGGGATCTGCGGCGGGCGCTGGCGCTGTACCGGCAGTCCGCCCAGTATACCCGCCGGTTTTTCGGTGAGAACGAGGAATACGGGATCACATGTCAGAACATGCGCTGGGTCTATGAGCGGCTGGGAGACCGGGAGGGCGCGGTGGCTGCGCTGGAGCGGGCAGAGGCGGTCTACACCCGCCTGTTCGGAGTGGAGAGCGACCGCGCCAGAGCGGTGGCCGAGGATCTGCGGCGCCTGCGGGCGGAGGCCGCCCTGTGAACGGTCTCGCGCTGGCCCGGGCTTACTGGAAGCGCGCGGGACTGCCCGCGTTTGAGGCGCGGCTGCCGGAGGCGCTGGAGCGGGCGGCGGTGGGCCTGGCGGGCGAGGGGTCCGAGTGCTTCGGTTTTGACGATGCCCTCTCCCGGGACCACGACTGGGGGCCCGGCTTCTGCATCTGGCTGACGGAGACGGACCATGCCCAACTGGGAGCGGCGGTGCAGGAGCTCTACCGCTCCCTTCCTCCCGCGTTTGAGGGCTGGCCGCCGCGGCGGCAGACGCCCGGCGGCGCAGACCGGGTGGGCTGCCTGTGCATCCCGCGCTGGTACGCCCGCTACACAGGCTGTCCCCACGGGCCGGAGACACTGGAGCAGTGGCGCCGGGCGCCAGAGGCCTTCTTGGCCGCGGCAGTCAACGGTGCCGTGTTTCAGGACCCTCTGGGGGCGTTTTCCGCAGTGCGGGAGCGCCTTCTGGCATTCTATCCGGAGGATGTGCGGCGGAAAAAGCTGGCGGCCCGTTTGGCGGTGATGGCCCAGGCCGGGCAGTACAATTACCCCCGCTGCCTGCGGAGGGGGGAACCGGTGGCGGCGCAGCAGGCGCTGGCGGCCTTCACGGACGCCGCCATGTCCGCGGTGTATCTGATGAACCGCCGTTACGCGCCCTTTTACAAGTGGCGACACCGGGGACTGCGGGGCATGGAGCGGCTGCCGGACGCCTATGAGCGGTTCGAGGCGCTGGTGGCCGCGCCGGACGGCCCGGAGCGGGCGGAGGTGGTGGAGGCGATCTGCTGGGACACGGCGGAGGAACTGAGGAGACAGGGGTTGTCATCGGGAACAGACGCCTTTTTGCTGCCCCATGCGGAGAAAGTGCGGGATGGGATCCGGGACCCGGTCCTGCGGAAGAGCCATGTGATGGAGGAATGAGGACTATGGAGAGAAGAGAAGAGACCATCGGGACCATTGTGGGCATCGAGTGGGAGATGATGGACAAGGTCCAGAACTGCGGCGGCCGTGCCCACTGCCAGGATGACTGGGAGACCTTCCGCCTGATGCGCACCAGCCAGATGCGGGCCTGGAACCAGCCCATGCTGGACAGCTATCTGGACGATCTGCGCAGCGCCCAGACGGAGGGGCGGAACCTGCTGTGTGAGAAATACGCCTATATGATGGAGCGGACCAATCCGGCGGAGTACGCCGCGCTGCGGGGCTTCCTGCCGGTGCCCTCCCTGGAAAAAGAGTGGCTGGCGGACTGGATCTGCCGGGAGCATGTCCGCTGGCAGGAAGAACTGGCCGCGCAGTACCCTGTGCTGGCCAGCCGGGGACGGGACATCTCCCGCTCCGCCGACCGTCAGAACGCCGCCTCCTTTGAGACATATCTGCGGGGAGAACTTCTGACCTACTCCGTGGAGACTTTGAGACTGTATGCCGCCTACGTGGAAAAGCTGCAGAAAGCGGGGCGGAACATGAACCGTATGATCCTGGAAGATACGATTGGCCGCTGCGGCTATCCTTCGCTGGAGGCGGCGGAGCAGCGGCTCTCCGGGGCGGGGCTGGGAGTATGAGGGACCGGTTTTCCATCGATATGACCCACGGCCCGCTGCTGGGCAAGATCCTGCGGTTCAGCCTTCCGCTGATGGCGTCCAACATCCTGCAGATGCTCTTCAGCGCGGCGGACAGCGTGGTGGTGGGCCGGTTTGCCGGCCATGCCAGCTTGGCTGCCGTAGGCAGCACCGTCAGCATCATCGCGCTGTTCGTCAACCTCTTGATCGGAGCGTCCGTGGGCGTCAATGTGGTCATCGCCCATTACCTGGGACTGACGGGGCACGACCAAGAGATCTCCCGGACGCTGCACACCGCCGTGACCCTGGCGTTGGCCGGAGGCGTTTTGCTGGGGGGCGTGGGGGTCCTTGCCGCCGACGCGGCGCTGCGGCTGATGTCGGTCCCGGCGGATGTGCGGCCTCTGGCGCTGCTCTATGTCCGCACCTACTTCCTGGGGACGCCCTTTACCATGCTGTACAACTATGGCGCGGCTGCGCTGCGGGCAAAGGGAGACACCCAGCGGCCGCTGCTGTTTCTGCTGTTGAGCGGGGTGCTGAACCTGGGACTGAACCTATATTTTGTCATCGCCCTGGAAATGGATGTGGCGGGTGTGGCCCTGGCCACGGTGGTCAGCCAAGGGGTCAGTGCCGGCCTGATCCTGCGCTCGCTGTCCCGGGAGCGGGACGCCTTCCACTTTTCCTGGAGGCAGCTGTGTCTGGACCGGCGGCGCCTGTGGGAGATCGCCCGCATCGGCGTTCCGGCCGGGATACAGGCCAGTCTGTTCAGCATCGCCAACATCGCCATACAGGGGGCGATCAACGCCTACGGCAGCGTGGTGATGGCGGGATGCAGCGCCGCCATGAGCGTGGAGAACTTTCTCTACCTCTCCATGAACGCCTTTCAGCAGGCGTGCCAGACCTTCACCGGCCAGAACCTGGGGGCGGGGGAGCACGGACGCATCGGGAGGGTCATGCGCATCTGCCTTTCCTGCACGGTGCTCCTGGGCATCGCCCAGAGCGGTGCGGCTCTGGCGCTGTCCGGTCGACTGATCGCTCTTTACAACGAGGACCCGGCGGTGATCGCCGCCGGTGTGCACCGTCTCTGGACCGTGGCCTCCGTCTATACCCTGTGGGGGATCGCCGATGTCCTCATGGGCGGGATCCGGGGATACGGAAGGTCGGTGGCTCCCATGGTCATCAACCTGCTGGGGACCTGCGGAGTGCGTCTGGCCTGGATCTCCCTTCTGGAGGTCGGCACGGTGGATGTGGCCTGGGTGTACGCCTCGTTCCCTGTGAGCTGGGTGTGCGTTTTGTTGGTGCTGATTCTCTATTGGTTGATTTTGCGGCGGAGGTCGGTGCCTGCCCGCTTACCTGCGGGCAGGGCGGAGAGTCCGCATCGTTGAGAGGATAAGGGGGAGAATATGCAGAATAGAGAACAGATCGAGATCAAAGGGGCCTGTGTGAACAACCTCAAGCACATTGACGTGGAGATTCCAAAGGAAAAGCTGGTGGTGCTGGCAGGTGTCTCTGGCTCGGGAAAGAGTTCTCTTGCATTTGATACCATTGCAACGGAGAGCGGACGGCAATGGCAGGCCACCTATCCGCTGTATCTGCGGAACCGACTGCCCCGGTACGAACGGCCGACGGTGGAGGACATCCGGAATCTGACCCCTTGTGTGGTGGTGGACCAGCAACCCATCGGCGCCAACGCCCGCTCCACGGTTGGGACGGCAGTGGACGCTGCGCCGCTGCTGCGTCTGCTGTTTTCCAGAGTGGGCCGGCCCAGCGCCGGAGGCTCCATGGCCTATTCCATGAACCATCCACACGGGATGTGTCCAGACTGTACCGGATTGGGTGTGCGGGTCCAGCTGGACGAGGAGAGGATGTTTGACCGGGAGAAATCCATTCGGGAAGGGGCCATTCGCTTCAGTCAGTTTTCCACAGGGAGCTGGCAGTCCTTTTACTACTACAACAACCCGCTGCTGGACCCTGACAAGAAGCTGCGGGACTTCACCGAGGAGGAGTGGCAGATCCTGCGGATCGGGCCGGACACGCCGCTGGTCATGGACTATGCCCGCAACAACACCGGACAGGTGTCAAAGCTCCCCTACGAGGGTGTGGTCTCCCGTTTCAACCGGCTGTACCTGAACCGCGACATCTCCGGGCTGCAGCGCGGTGTCCGTGAAGAGGCGGCCTGGTTCATGCGGCGCTCACCCTGCCCCACCTGCGGCGGCAGCGGACTGAATCCCAAGGCACTGGCCTCCCGGATCTGCGGCTTTAACATTGCGGAATGCGAAAAGATGCAGGTCAGCGACCTGATCCGCGTTCTGGAGAAGATTGACGATTCCCTGGGGCGGCCCATTGCCGGCCAGCTCCTCCAGTGCCTGCGGCGGATGGTTCGAGTGGGGCTGGACTATCTGAGCCTGTCCCGCCGGACGGACACGCTCTCCGGTGGTGAGGCGCAGCGGCTGAAAATGGTGCGGCATCTGGGGAGCAGTCTCAGCAACATCACCTATATCTTCGATGAGCCCACGGCGGGCCTGCATCCGGCGGACGCCAGGCGCATCGGGGACCTGCTGTTGGAACTCAGGGACCACCACAACACGGTCTTGGTGGTGGAGCACAACCGGCAGATCCTGGAGCTGGCGGACCATGTGATCGAACTGGGGCCGAATGCCGGCGAGCAAGGGGGAAGGATCGTTTACCAGGGGTCCGTGCAGGCTCTGTGGGATGGCAGTACACTGACGGCGGCATCTCTTCGGGAGCAGTATGCCATCAATACCCGTCCCCGGCCCTGGACCGAGGGATATCGGATCGAACATGCGGCGCTGAACAATTTGAAGGATGTGACGGTGACCATTCCAAAGGGAGTCCTTACCGCCGTGACTGGTGTGGCTGGTTCCGGGAAAAGCAGCCTGATTTGCCATGAATTTGTGGCACGGTATCCTCGGACCGTTGTGGTGGATCAGAGGCCCATCGGGACATCTTCCCGCTCCACTCCCGCCACATATACCGGCGTGATGGACGAGATTCGCAAGCTGTTTGCAAAAGCTAACCGCGTCAGTGTGCAGTGGTTCAGCTTCAACTCCAAAGGCGCCTGCCCGGTCTGCAAGGGGAAGGGGGAGATCACCCCGGATGTGGCGTTTGCGGACCCGGTGACCATCCGCTGTGAGGAATGCGGCGGACGGAGGTATAACCCCACCGCCCTGAGCTATACCTATCGGGAGAAGACGATCGAGCAGGTGATGGAGCTGACCGTGGAGCAGGCGGTGGCATTCTTTGAACAGCCGAACATCCGAATTCCACTCCAGGCGCTCCGGGAAGTGGGCTTGGGCTATGTGACGCTGGGGCAGCCCACCAGCACCCTGTCTGGCGGAGAGATTCAGCGGCTGAAGTTGGCCAGCGAGTTGCATAAGACGGGGAATATCTACGTGCTCGATGAGCCCACCACCGGTCTCCACAGCCAGGATGTGAAGCAGCTGCTGGGACTGCTTCGGCGGCTGGTGAGTCGCGGGAATACAGTCGTAGTAGTAGAGCACCGCATGGAGCTGATTGCCGCCGCAGACTGGATCATCGACATGGGTCCGGGGGGAGGAACACAGGGAGGCGAGGTGCTGTTCGCTGGAACTCCGGAGGAATTGCTCTGCTGCTCTGGTTCAGAGACTGGCTGGTATTTGGCAAAGAAAGTGTAATATCCCCTTCATAGAAAGTGGGTAGACAAGTCTTTACTTTTCGGCTTTGCAACCAGCTTTATTGCGCCTGATGTAACGACAAAAGGAGCAAAAGACGAAATGAGGAACGCCATAGGACGAAACCTCTATGGCGTTCCCCAATGATAATGGATAACTCAAGTGGTGTAACCTAAGAACTGCGGCAACGCAATCGTCAACGTGGGACAATAGGTGACGATGAAAAGAATGGCTACGCAGACAGCAGTAAACGGCAGGGATGCCTTTACTATTTTTTTCAGATCACACCCGCTGACGCTGGCGGTAGTATACAGTGCCATACCGAAGGGAGGGGTCAACATGCCGATCATGACATTAACTACCATGACCACTCCAATATGCACAGGGCTCACGCCCATGCTGGAGAAAATCGGGACAAAAATCGGAGCAAAGAGTACCAATTGGGCCGAATCTGAAATCCACATGCCATTGAACAGGCAGAATACATTAAAAATAAACCGCAAATTGCAAGTGCAAGTTGGACACCTGCACGGTAGAACTTAGTGAATCAG
>ERZ827101.2201-NODE-2201-length-18272-cov-3.657079_pt1 | contig 18272 bp, 16 predicted proteins | sample MGYA00519869_ERZ827101 | MGnify/ENA primary metagenome ERZ827101 (study PRJEB31778, sample SAMEA3449256) | human gut metagenome | biome: human gut; feature: human-associated habitat; material: faeces | place: United Kingdom | collected 2010/2012 ...
TTACTATTATATTTAATACTTATTACTTTTTTTAAATTTTTCCAGCATTATTATTCTGCGTGTATCTGTTATCCTGCCTGATAGCATAACATTTTGATAGAAATGTTATGTTAAAGAAAGGAAAAGTATGATTGAGAAACACATCATTAATTGTACAGACAAACGCACAGCTATTAAACATTTTATGGCAAAAGGTTTTTCTCTTGCAGAAGTTCTTATTGTTGTAGCTTGTGTAATAGTAATTGCATTACTGTGTTTACAGGTACTAAAAAAGATTATACCGGATAGAGAAGCTCGTATGTTTAAAAAGGCATATAACCTAACTGCACGTCTTGTTCCTTCTATGGTACATGATGAAGATTTGTATCCGGAAGTTGACGGCAAAAATGCTCCTCAGTTTCTGGGCAATACTGAATGGGTTATTTATGAAGGCAAAAAATATGAAGGCACAACTAAGTTTTGTGGACTTTTTGCCGCAAAAATAAATGCGCTCTCTGAGGTAAGCTGTATTGCTAACGCCAGCCTTGATGGGAAAGCTACACTTAAAACAAATGACGGGATTGTTTGGGTTCTACCTATTACAGATTTCAAAGAATTAAAAACACCAGGTATAATTCAGATAGACACAAATGGTGCGAAGAAACCAAACAAAGACGGTTATGACAGATACAAAATATATGTTTATCAAGATGGAACTGTTTCAGATAAACCTATAAACATGCCGGATTTGCCGGTTATTCCGGATGAACCTGGCAATCCTGGTTCAAACACTTCTAGTAGCACTTCAAGTAGTAGTTCTGGTACATCATCTACTACTTCAAGCAGTTCTAGCGGGACTTCTAGTAGCAGCAGCTCTAGTACATCTTCCGGCACGTCATCTGGTACCTCAAGCAGTTCTAGTGGTACTTCTAGTAGCAGCAGCTCTAGTACATCTTCCGGCACATCGTCTAGTACTTCAACAACTTCGAATACTTCAAACAGCTCAATTACACCACCATTTATCCCTGAAAGAAATCTTGGTTTATCTTTAGATGGAAGTACCTGGATTTTATTCACTAAAAATATTGATGGGCCTAAAAAGAAAGGTTGGAAAAGAGTTTTACCTCAAAACTTGGCCAACGATACTTCACTGGTACTCAATTGGGTTAGCCATTATTACACTATAGCTTTAAATAGACAGGGGGTTGATCAGGATTGCCTTTACTCTGCATATTTAAGATTAAAATCGTTATATTCAGAAGGAATGCGCCAGATTTATACAGAATGCGCAAATGGAAAACCTTTAGAAAGAGGCAAAGGTGCAATGATATCATTCACTTTTGAAAACAAAACATACCAGGCTGCTTATGCTCAGGATGATGATGGTAAAGAATTTAATAAAAGCTTAAGTGCAGCATACCAAACGGCAAAAGCTAATCAGCTGGGTTTGTGGTTAAGAGTTTTAAGAGATCGATATAGATATGAGCTTGAGATAAATACAAAATGTATAACCGGCTTACTCCAGAAATTCTATGAGGAAGAATTGGATAAAAAATATAAATAATCTTGTAGAAAGAGGAATTAATTGTTATTAATTCCTCTTTCTCTATTGCTATGAATTCATTTTTCTGTTATTCTTGAAACGTAGATTAGGAAAAGAGGAGTTTTTTATGGATTTAATGAAGGGTAAAAAAGGTATAATCTTTGGTGTTTCTAATACACATGGTATAGCCTATGGTATTGCAAAACAGCTATTTGACGAAGGTGCTGATATTGCATTTACATACGCCGGCGAAGCTATGGAAAAAAGAGTTAAACCTATTGCAGAAAGTATGAACGCTAAGCTTATCATGAGCTGCGATGTTACAAAAGAAGAAGAAGTTGAAGCAGTATTCAAAGAATGTGAAAAAATATACGGTAAATTAGACTTTGTTGTTCATGCTGTTGCCTTTGCACCTAAAGAAGATTTGATGGGCAGATTTGTTGATACTTCTAAAGAAGGCTGGGATATCGCCCTTGGCGTTAGCGCATATTCTCTTGTAAGAGTTTGCAGACATGCTGAACCTCTTATGAACGAAGGCAGCTCTATTTTTGCATTAACATATCTTGGTTCTGTATTATCAGTTCCTAGCTACAATGTAATGGGTGTTGCAAAGGCTGCATTAGAATCTGCTATGAGATTCCTTGCTGTAGACTTAGGCAGCAAAGGTATTCGTGTTAACTGCTTATCTTCCGGACCGGTAAAAACACTTGCTTCAATGGGTATTGCAGGATTTTCTAAAATGCTTAAGGCTGCTACAATGAGAGCTCCAATGAAAAGAAATGTTTCTTTGGAAGACGTTGGAAAAGCAGGTTTATATCTTGCATCTGATTTATCAAGCGGTACTACTGGTGAAGTTATTTACGTTGACTGCGGATGTCATTCTGCTTACGCTTCAGCTGAAGAAATGGATGTTATCTCTAAAGCAGAGTAGAACTAATACTTTAAGCGGATTTGCATAAATATGCAAATCCGCTTTTATACAAAAAAAGATAGGATGTACATATGAAAAAAATATTATCAACACTTTTTTTATTAACAGTAATTCTCTTTAATGCTTTGCCATCTAAAGCTATAACATACAAAGAAGCAAGCGAAAGTAATAAACCTATGGCAATACTCGTATATGCAAGCTGGGTTGATAATCTGGAGGATATCAAAAAGGCTTTTAGTAACATGGAAAATAAATATAGCCAGTCTTACAATTTCGTTTATCTAGATATTGCATCTGAAGATACTAAACTTTTCAACCAGAAGTATCATATTTATCCAAACTTGCCATATGTCCTTTTATTTAAAGACAGAGGCAGAATATCAAGATATCTTCAGAAAAACTGTATAAACGATGAAGCTTGTTTTACAGAAAAACTTAATTTCTTTGCTAATTAAAGATTGTTTTTAGTATAATCTATGCCGCCAACGGCATTATATAAAGATATTGATGAGATAACATTGTCGATTTTTGCGGCAATGTTTCTCTGTTTAGCGACGTATAGATTTACTTCTGATTTCATTTCATCAAGCATCGAAGAATCTCCAATGCTAAATTGTTTTTCTGCTAATATATGCTTTTCCTTTTCAATAGAGTAATCTTCATCCGACTTTATAAGATTTGCCTTTGTTGTCTTTGCTTCTGCAAGAGCGTCATTAACCTCTTGAATTGATGTCAGTACAGTTTTTTCATAGCTCTCTACAGCTTTTTTATATTCGTACTTATTTATTCTATATCTTGCCATTTTAATTCCTCCGGTAAATATATCCCAACGAGGAGCTATCCCGGCATTAGCAAGAAAAGTTTCTCCTGCAAACATTCTATTCCATTTATAGGCATTAAAACCAAGATTGCCGTAGAGTATAAATTTGGGAAGAAAATCACGCCTTGCAACTCTTACATCAATACCCGACTTTTTCACATAATCTTCCGAAGAAATTAAGTCTGGTCTGAATTGAATAATAGTTGTAGAAAGAGTTTCAGGAGTTTGAGGGGAAGATATCGACTGATAATCAGAAAGCTCAATTGCTTTATCAGTATTGAGGCCTAGCAGAACAACAGCCTCATCATTCAATATTTTTTTGTTTTCCTTAAGCTTATTCAAATCTTTTTCAAAATTAACTAATATCTGCTTTTCATCTAAAACTTCGTTTATTGAAGCCAGTCCCGAATTATACTTCTTTTCAGTCATGCTTACAATATTTTTTTGTAAATCAATGATTTTTAAGAGATTTCTTTCAAGTTCATCCATTTTAATCAAATTATAATAATCAGCTGCAAAACTAGAGGTTATATAAATATATGCAGCTCTTTCCTGCTGTTTTGCAATTTCTGCCTGTTTTTTGGCACTCTTACGGTTCAAATAATTCTGCCCCCATATATCAATTTCATATGAAGCATTCAGAGGCAAAAATATTTCATTTTGAATATATTTAGGAATTACGACAGAGCCAAATTGTGTTCGCGGTCCTCTGAAAACTCTGGATACACTTCCGTCAAAACCTAATTGAGGAAGCTGATTTGCTCCGGCTAGTCTAATATTTTCTTCAGCTTGCTTTGTTTTTAAAGCTGCTATTCTCAGGTCATGATTATTTTCATATAATGTCTGGAAATGATTAATTAACACTTCATCATTATAATTCTTCCACCAGTCCATATTCATATAATCCAGACGGTTTGTACTTTCTTTTGCACCGACTGGAAGTGAAATTAAAAATAAACTTATAATTAGAATTTTTTTAAATGTCATATTTACACTTATCCTTCTTGTGTTATTATGATAACACAAAGGGATTTTATGAAACAAGATATTTTATTAGAACAAAAAATTGGTTTAAGACTCTCTAGAATAGGGCTATTATCTAAGATTTTTGCAGGCCAGCAGTTTGTAAAAAATTGTTTTGATATTACTCCTGAACAATTTACTGTACTATATACACTTAAAATAAATAATGGTATGTATCTGCGCCAGCTTGCATGCGTTACTCTTAAAGACAGACCCAATATAACAAGAATTGTTTCTATACTTGAGGCAAAAGAATACTTAACATCTGCAATAGATAAAGAAAAAAGAATGGTGAAAAAGTTATACATCACTGAAAAAGGATTAGATGTGTGCGAAAAAGTACTTCCTTCAATATTAAATATCTGGCAGGATACAGTGGCAAATATTTCAGAGGAAGAAATAGAAAAATTTTTGGAAACGTTAAATAAAATAGAAGTTAATTTAAAAGACAAGGTTGTAATACAAAATTAGGTGAGATTATGGCTAGAAAACATGAAGACAAGAATGATAAAGATTTTATAAAAAAAGCAAAAGCAAGATTAAAAAAAAGACGTCCGGAATATAAGAAAAAACGTGTAATAGTACCATCCATAACAGGTGTTATATTAATTATACTAGGTATTGTAGCTGCAATACACTCTACTTATTTTCAGTCAACAGATGATGCATTTGTAGAAGGAAGACTTGTGTCAATTGCTCCAAGGGTTGCAGCACCGGTCGTAAAACTGCTTGTAGACGATAATCAGGAAGTTAAAACAGGCGATTTACTGGTAGAGCTCGATCCGAAAGACTTTGAGGTTGCATTAGATCAGGCAGAAGCTAAGCTTGCAGAAGCAAAAGCAGGTTTAAATATTGCTGTTAAGCAGGTTGATGAGAGTTCATCCAAAGTTAACAAGTCTTATGAAGATATTACATCAGCCTCTTCAAAGCTTGATTTTGCCCAAAAAGATTTTGCAAGATATAAAGACCTGTACAAAGATGGAATTGTATCAAAGCAGGCTTATGAAAGAAGTAAAACTGCTCTAGAAGTCGCAGAGGCAGAGTTTAATGCAGCTCAGGAAAACTCTATGGCCTCAATGCATGCTCTTGATTCAAATAGAGCTAAAACACAGGCTGATGAAGCACTAATCAAACGTCTTGAAGCAGAAGTAGAACAAGCAAAATTGAATTTGCAATACACCAAGATTTACGCCCCGCAGTCCGGTAAAATTGCAGCCAGAAGTGTAGAAAAAGGTAATTATGTTAATATCGGTCAGCCTTTAATGAATATTGTACCGGAGCAGGTTTGGGTAGTTGCTAATTTTAAAGAAATTCAGCTTACACATATGAAGGAAGGGCAAAGCGTAAGGATTAAAGTGGATACATATCCCGGCAAAAGATTTAAGGGCCATGTTGAAAGTATTCAGCGCGCCACAGGAGCTAAATCAAGCTTATTTCCGCCGGAGAATGCTGTAGGCAGCTACGTAAAAATCGTCCAGAGAGTTCCTGTCAAAATATTGTTTGATGAAGATATCTCAGGTTATAACATTGTTCCTGGTATGTCAGTTGTACCAAAGGTAAGAATAAAAGATGGAAGAAAAGAAAATTAACCCGTTTATAATAGCTATCGCAGTACTTCTACCATCATTTCTGGCACTGGCTGCGTCATCTGGAACTAATGTAAGCCAGCCGCATATCGCAGGTTTTTATGGTGCAACTCAATATGAAGCAAATACCGTTATCACCTGTTACATAATATCAGGAGGCCTTATGCTTCCGGTTACAGGTTATCTTGTAAGGCTTATAGGCAAAAAGTTATTATTTATATATAGTATCATTGTATTTGCTATAGGCTGCCTGCTCTGTGTAATTTCGCCAAATCTTCAGGCGCTTATTGGTGCACGAGTTATTCAAGGTATTGGAAGCGGCTGTATATTGCCTTTATGTCAGGCAGTTCTACTTGAAGTTTTTCCAGAAGAACAACGCGGGGTTGCTATGGGATTATTCGGAGTTGCAGCAATGTTTTCACCGCTTGCAGGCCCTTTTATTGGAGGTTATTTAACTGATAACTACTCATGGCAATGGATTTTCATTATAAATATCCCATTGTGTCTTTTATCTTTATTATTAGTCAAACTGTTTGTTCCAGATGAACAGCCGGTTAAACAAAAATATAACAAAAAATTTGATATCTTCGGGTACGCTTCTATCGTAATAGCAATGGGATGCCTGCAGGTTGTACTTGACAAAGGACAGCAGCATAACTGGTTTGATGAAACCTGGATATGCTGGTTATCAGGTATTTGTATATTTTCCTTCGTGTTTTTCTATGTTTGGGAGCTTGAATATAAGTATCCTGTAATTGATATCAGAGTATTTAAGGACAGAAATTTTCTATTCGGTACCTTTGCAAGCGCATTTATAAATGTTGTTTTATATTCTACTCTGCTGCTTGTACCAATGTTCGTGCAGAGTTTAATAGGCTATAGTCCTTCTATGTCAGGACTTTTAATGTTTCCAAGAGCAGTCGTCTGCTTTATCGGCTTGATTGCAGCTGGAGAAATATCAAAATACGTTGAAGGCAGACTGCTTGCTATAATAGGATTTATAATAATTGCAATTTCACTTCTTATGCTTACACAAATGAACCCGAACTCTTCTATGGAAAGCATAATTCTGCCTAATATACTGCTTTGTATTGGAGTTCCTATTGCATTTGTACCAATTACAGCGCTGTCGTTTCAAACTTTGCCGGCGTCTAAAAATGCTGATGCAGCTGCATTGCATGCTCTTTTTAAGAATATATTAACAGCAATGTCAACTTCAATATCTTCTACATTTATTGCAAGAGTATCACAGGTTTATCAAAATTACTTTGTAGGGAATTTATCACCACATAATCCAATGTTCCTGTATAAATTTACAGCACTTCAGCACAAATTTATGCGGTATTATCCGAGTGTTGTAGCTTCCAGAAAAGCTGACGGAATGCTGTATAAACAGCTTTTAGCTCAAGCCCGGCTTGCTTCCTTCTTTGATATTTTTACAATCCTTGCACTATTAATGCTCTTTGCTATACTGTTAGTGCTGCTTCTAAAAAATAAACCTAAAAATGTAAAGAATTGTAAATAAATATTTAAAGACTGAAATTCATCCTAAAAATATTACTTTATTAATATATAAAGTTGAAGATACGATGATATAAGAAAGGATGGCAATATATGGTTGCAGAAGCAAGCGGAGCTGGCAAAACGAATGGTGCAAATCCTGTATGGTTTGATTTTGCTCAAAAAGATGCAGCACCTAAAGAAACTGAACAGCAAAAATTACAAAAAACTAACGTATGGGACTATGCAAACGCAATGCAAGCCGGTGCCTATATGGGCTAAAGATTAAGAAAACCTGAAGTTAAACTTCAGGTTTTTTATTATATAATACACATATGAGAGAATATGAAAAAATGATTGCCGGGTTAGATTACTACCCGATGAATGACGAAGAGTTAGTAGAATTAAGAAGAATCTCACTGGAAAAGACCAGAGAATTCAATGCTGAGCCTGATGCTGACAAGCGTGAAGCTATTTTGAAATCTTTTTTAGGAAAAATGGGAAAAGAGTGTTATATTACTCCAAGCTTGTTTTGTGATTATGGCTGCAATCTTGAACTAGAAGACAATGTATATTTTAATGCAAACTGTGTCGTTCTTGATTGTGCTAAGGTTAAAATTGGTGAAAACACATTTGTTGGGCCGAATACACAATTTTACACACCTATACACCCGCTGGATTACAAAACAAGAAATACTTTTATTGAATCTGCAAAGCCAATAACTGTAGGCAAAAACTGCTGGCTGGGTGGAAGTGTTGTTTTACTTCCTGGAGTTACCATAGGTGACGGATGCGTTATAGGAGCCGGAGCAGTTGTCACAAAGGATATTCCGGCAAATTCACTTGCTGTCGGAAATCCTGCAAAGGTAATAAAAACTATTGAACAAAACTAAGACCGGTAAAATACCGGTCTCTTTTTCGCAATTTATTTAATGTTTGCTTAGTCATGGACTTTTTGTTTAAAAGCGTGCTCTTTTCTGTCATTTTCCAAATTTGGTGTGTCTATTTCAAAGACATAAGCATCTGCAGGAGCAAGATTTACTCTTAACTCGTTTTCGCTTACCTGGAATTCACTTGTTTCGCCATATTCAGGCACCATGTTTTCTAATTTCTGTGTTTCTTTTAAACCAGGTATTTCGATAATCCCTGTTACATTTCTATTTGGATTTTTATTTGCAACAACAAGAATTGTTCTGCCGTTGTTATGTCTTGCATATGTAATAATCTGGTCATATTTATCTTCACGCTTATCAAGTTCTATAAAACTACTATTTTTATCTGCAAGTACATCAAGGTTTTCTGTTCTCATCTTGAGAACACCTTTCATAACTCTTTCTATATCAGGACAATCACCACCAGGCTTTCTAGAAAGGTTAAACAGAGCCAGACGATATCTATGCTCGTTCATCAATGTTTTTTCAGTATAGGTTTCAATATTTTCTGTATCTCTATATTTATAATCATAATAGTCACCAGTCTGGAAACCATCAATAAAATACGGATTACACATTGGGATTGTTGACTGTAAAATTGTAGTTAGCTTACAGAAATTTTCTCCGCCGTGAATCATTGAAGAACTGTCATCGTGTGTCAAGAATGAACCAATTACACTCTTCCCTGCCGGTAGTCTATGAGATAAGTCTAAGTTTAATTTTACATAGTCATTAAAATCCGAACAATTTCTCCAGTCATGGAATATATGATACTGTCCATAATATTCATCAAAGCCAGCTCTTAATAAATCTTCCGGTCTATCATAAGGCATATTTACCATTGGAGAAGCACATTCATATGTATAGCTTTCAGCAAGCCACGCAAATTCTGGATCTCTTTTTCTTGAATAATTAATTAAAACATCCCAGAATTCAGGCGGTTTTGCTCTTGCAACGTCAGCTCGTATACCATCAATACCAAGGTCAATACAAGCATCTACATATTGCTTATGCATTTCCAATAATTTTGGATTTAAAGTTCTTTCTGCCTCATCTGCCCATGGCTCAAACATTCTAATATCAGCCCAGCCCTGAGGTGTTTTATCTTCACCGTTCCTTCCATATGCCATAAGTTCAGGTTCTGCTTCAAACATATCAACAGATGCGCAGCTTGGAAGATCTAACATAACTCTGATACCGCGTTTATGGCATTCATCAATTAAAGCCTTGAATTGTTCATCCGGTGTCCTAGGATCATTCTTATCAACAATCATTGGATCTATAGCAAGATGTCCGTCGTCAGTTACATATTTTGCAGGAGAATAAAGCGAACCTGCAGTACCCATTGCATTCTTCTTTCCTGGCGGATGAATTGGAAGAATATGTATTGTATTAATGCCATCAGCTTTTAATTCGTCCAACCTTGAAATTGCACTTAACAAAGTACCGCATTTTTCACCTGTACTCAACGTTACTTTATCATCGCCGTTTAAATCCTGAGCTGTAAATGTTCTTGGGACAATTGCCATCATTACGGCTTGATTATTCTGAATCATTGTCCTCAAATTATTTTTATAAGGTGCTTTATTAGCAGCTGCTAAATCAATCTTTTTAACTGCAGGAGCATTTAAGCGCGCCAGATTTTCAAGATATTTTGCAGATACATTACTATCTGCATTCTTTTCTTCTGAAGGCTTACTAACCAACGGCTGCTTTGCTGCAGCAGCTCTGAAATTAACTGGCATAATTTTAGCTATTTGCATCATCATTCACCTGCTTCTGTATATTTTGAGGATTTCTTATTTTACCAAAACCAAACTGCGCCAGAATAGCTGTACCAAAGACTGCCCCGCCAATGCCTGATGCTATTCTTAGCCATTTTTGATTACCATATCTTTTTCCTGCAGCATTTTTAATCAAGTCTACCGGATTTTGTGCAACAAGATTAAATTTAGCCATTCTTGTACGGGATGATTTTGTATAGTTGTTAACTGCATCGCCGTTTAAAATATGCTGAGGTTTTGTAAAATCTATATTATTATTGCCCATAATATCCTGAAATCTTTGAATATAAGATTTTAAACGACCTTGGATATTACCGGAAGCTAAATCTTTTGATGCGTCTAACCCTTTCTGAGTAGTATTATCCAAATTAGGAAGCCAAATTGTACGCATCAAATCTTTATAATACTCAGGATTATTAATCGTATTAAGCTTCAATGTATGATCTGAAGATGTTGCTGTCATTAAAGCTTCTTTACCTTTTGCAAGAATCTCTTTGTCATATCCACCTCCTGAAATTGGACGTTTATAAACATCAAATAAATGTAAAATTCTATTGAATGAATTATTTGCACCTTGATATCTTTCAACTATTCTTGAAATTTCAAGATTTTTAGAAGAACCGACTCCTTTAGAGTTATATTTTGCATATTCAAGGCGTCCCGCCTCATCCAGGTCATTCCAATAGTTGAGACCGGCATACTTATCTTTTCTTACACCATCCAGAAATTCATACAAATCTTTTCTTGATTTCACTGAATTTGAAAGAGTTGAAACATCTTCTTTCACAAGTCTGTCAATTGTGTTTTGGAATTTACCAATATTATTGAGACGTTTTGCAGTATTATTGTAATTATTCTCAATACCTGATATCAAATCTTTCATATGAGAAGCTGTATCATTTTTGCCATTGAGGTTAACTTCCATCTCTGACATAACTTTAGAAAGTTTTTCAATAGCTTTTTGATATTTTACTTCATCTTTTGTCAAAGCTTCAAGTTTTTTTTCAAAAATTTCCTGAGCATATTTATCAGACTCGCTGATTTGTTTTAAATCTTTATATTTAATATCAAGTACATCTAAGAGCGTACTTTCAAATTTACCGTAAGAACGAGCAATTACAGTTTCTGGAGCATACTCAATCTTGAATGATTTACATTTATCCAGAACTTTTTGATTTTCTTTAAATTCTCCCATAACTTTGGCAAAATCAACAACATCTTTGATATTGTTTTCACTTACATAATTTGAAGAATTACCTTTAATCTTTTTAGATATGGAGTCTAATACTTCATTTTCATAAGCTTTAAGAGCAGATTTAGAAACACTCGCCTCATTTTCCATTTTCTTTTCAAATAGTTTCCTAAACTCACCCTTTATATTTTGCAGCTGTTCTTCAGTTATTTCTTTTGAACCAGCTTTTCCTAAGATTTCATTTATTTCAGAAGTTGATGGAACAAAAACTTTTTCTAAAGTTGCCCTATTTCTTGAGGATAAATTTTCCTTAACAGAACCAGCTATATCATCAGCAAGATTGTCAGGAAGCAAATAAGATTTTACTCCATTTTTCTCATTCATAAAGATTTTTTCAAGGTCAGCTTTAATTCCCTCAGAAGCATTTGCATCCATATTTTTTGTAAACAGCTTCATCAGGTTATCAAACTCTGCCTTTGGCAATTCTTGATTTTTATAATTAACTAATATTTTTTCAACATCTTTGCTTAGTTTATTAGCAGGAATGCTGTTTATTTGCTCGGACATTTTTTCAGTAACGTTAAGAGCATGATTAATTTTAGAATTATAGCGGGAATTTCTTGCTTTTTCTAATGCCGGAGCAATTAATTTTTCCAACCCGCAACATATTAAAGCTGAGAATACAGGCACAGAAGCCGCAGTCATCATCCAAAGGGTATTATTCTGAATACCAATTTTTCTCATTTGTTCTTTTGTTAAATCATCTCTGTTTTTAACACCTCTAGGGATACCAAGTCTATCACCTATGATATCTAAATCTTCACCCGGATAATCCCCTTGATACATATCAAAAGGAATATAATTAGGGTCTTGGAGTACAGATTTTTTACGGCCTTGATCATCAATATATTCTTTTCCGATATCAAATCCCTGAACAATTCTTGAAGGAGCATTTATTGCGACTTGCGGATAAATAGACATTGCTGCTAAAAATGCACCGAGACCGGCATATTCCATGATTCTAACCATAGGATTTTTGGTTCTTGCTGCAAGCATAGTTGCAATTCCGATACCGCCCAGCTTAAGCCCTACATCATTGAGTCTGCCAAGCTGGTGGTCGTTGGCATTTCCCTGAAAACCATCTTTTACCGCCTTCATATCATACGCAATATCTTTAAGAAAATACTTAGGAAGCATTGTCCATGAATCATGAACCAGATGTCCTTCCGGCGGAAGCGGTTTAACATTTTTGTCAGTTTTAATAGTCCCCTTTGCTTCTCTGTAAGGGATATGAGACTTAGTATTTTCAATATTTGGTTGAACAGGATTAATTGCCATACTAAATCACCGTACTTTCTTTTGATTTGTCCATAATATCTTTATTTGCCAATTTTCCCATATGTCTTGCCTTGTAAATAACATTTGCTGTACTTCCTACAGTAAGTGCTGCTGTAAATAACAGCCATGCTTTTCCTGCATGTTTCATAAAGCCGCTTTTACCAGGGTCACCGATCCATAAAGATTTAAAAGCTTGACCGAATGACTTTCCAAATGTTTTAGAAATATTTACAAAATTTTCCCCTGCATTCTTCATACGGCTTGCCATTTTTGTACCAAACCCTTCTCCAGGTTTCGCAATATGGCGTTTTCTATTTGAGATTGCATCAAAGAAATTAGTCCAGCTGTTTTGAACAGCAAGTCCAACGCCAACGCCAGCCCAAGCATATGATGATAGACTCTTCGCAGTCTTGGTTGTTGAGATAATGCTTTGAATAATAGGAGTTGTTTCTGTTACAGAATCATTCAAATCTTCACCTAATCCAATTTTCTTAGCAATTTTATCGTAATATTCAACCCCGATATCTTTTTGGATTAAATCTTTTCTAAAGAATTCTCTGCTGTCATAAACTTTTCTCTGCTGAATTTGCGGAACTATATTAGCAGCTTCTCCAGCTTCTTTTGGAAGAGGATAATATACATGCTCAATCGGAAGTTCTATATCAACACCGGTGCCCCAGTAAACAGGTCTGGTAACTAAATCGTTAGAGAGTGTTTTAAACAAACCATATAAAACAACACCGAGAGCCATTTTATTTCCGTTAATATTTGCAAGTTTCTGGGATTTCGGGTTCAAATCTTTCAGCAGATTAAATAATCCCATAAACATAGCACTTCCAAGTAAATATGGCACAATCCCCATTGATAAAAATTCATAAAAATCGGAGTTTACATCACCCTTAAAGCCTTTTACAGGATACTGCAAAAATGCATTTGTTGTTTTCTGGTATTTTTGCTGCATTCTTGTACGTAAAGTATTAGGCAAAATTCTGGATTCTACTTCACCGTTTTCTTTCTTCTCCGGTTTAGCTCCAAACATAACATTATTATCTGCTAATTTTACTGCTTTAATCATACGAACCCCATCTGGTACCTATATATTAAAAGTCCCTAAAATTTTATTTTTTGCTATTAAAAAAGCATGAACTTTACATTTATTTACAATGTTTTAGACATATAAAACACACACAATTAATTTAACAAAAACAAAAAAATAATACAAGAAAAAAGGACTGTATAAGTCCTTTTCAACTATTGCCTTTCTCCTAATTCTTTGTCCATAAGGTAAAGCGAAACCTTGTCTTCGCCAAAGAGTTCAAGGCGCTTAATTATATCGCGTACTGTCTGTTCTTCTTCGACCTGTTCATCTATAAACCAGTCTATAAAAGAAAGAGTAGTTCTGTCGCATTCTTCTTCTGCAAGTTTTGCAACTTTCATGACAGATTCAGTGATACATTTTTCATGTTCAAGTATTTTATTAAATATTGAGATAATTCCATTAAACTCAAATTCAGGAGTTTTTATCTGCTTCAAGGTTACAAAGCTATTTCTTTCAATCAGGTAGTCAAAAAGTTTAAGTCCATGCTCAACTTCTTCTTTTGCCTGTTTCTTTAGCCAAGAAGAAAACCCGAACAGGCCTAGTTCCTTTAAATATGCAGACATTGAAAGATATAAATACCCTGAAAAGAATTCTTTGTTAATTTGTTCATTTATAATTTCATTAATTTTGTCACTAATCATTCTTATTTTCTCCCCATAAACCGTGTATATTACAGAATTCAATTGCATCAATTTCTTCCGGAAGGCAGGTTATATTAAATTCCGCAATATCACCAGGATTTAAGTACTTAAGATGCAGTTCAGATTTATCTTTTTTATAAATTTCTATAAACTGAATATAATGTTCAGGAAGCATTGGATGAGATTTCACCTGTACAAATCTGTCATTTTCCCTAAATTCTACAATTGGAGCATGCTTCTCACCTGTTTCACTTTTGTCATGCTGAATAGACTGAAGTTTCATAGGCTGGCCGCAGCAAACAAGCTCTCCGGCTCCAGATAGAATAACTTGAACCAGATTTCCGCATACTTCACATTTATATAACTGTAATTTTTCTGTTGCCATATCGATATCCTTTCTGTATTTTATATGTTACCTGCTTACTATTTATTTTCATTGCCGGAGATGGCAATTTATGTTACTATCTAATGTATGGATAATTTTTTCTCTACAAATACTTCACAGGAAAATAATTCTTTAAACTCGCAGTATGATAATTTGAAAGACAACTACGAAAAAATTTTTATTGAAGCTGCTGAAAGTATAAGAAGAGAAATTAATCAATTTAAACCTGATGACAGTGTTTGTAAAAAATGTACTGTAAAAGATTGCAAAATTGAAAAAAAAGATATATTCTCGCCATACCCGATGAACTGTGAATACAGGGACTGGCAGCTTAAGACTTTGACTTTTTTAGCAGGTGATTACAAACAAAAACTCAAAGCTGCATACAAATCTATAATGGATAAGAAAAACGAATACACCTGCAGCAGATGTGCATCCTGCTGCAAATTAGCTGTAAGCGAATATTCTTACACTCAGCTTAAACAAAGGGCTATGAGAGGAGATAAATTTGCTTCTGACTTTGTTTCAGTTTTCGTACCTTATGAAAATGAAGAAGATGCCAAAAAAGTTAATCCTGAATATTTTGAAATGCTTAATGAGCTTGTTGAGGATAAAACTTACTACTATTACTGTCCTAAACTTGACGGCAACGTTTGTACTATATATGAAAATCGTCCGAATATATGCAGAGAATATCCTCATAATCCGCTTAAGCTGCTGCCAGCATCTTGTTCTTTTAACGCCTGGAAAAATGAAGTTGCTCATCAGGCAATGCTTCTTAAAGCAAAAGTGGATATTATAGAATTTTATAAGGAAAAGCTGCAATAATGATATTAGCCGGAATGAAACTTGAAGAAATAGAAGATTTAATGAACAAGCTGGGAGCTACAAAATTTAGAGCAAAACAGATTCATAACTGGCTTTATGCTAAATCCGTTTCCTCAATTGATGAAATGACAAACCTTTCTAAAGATTTTAGAGAACAGCTTAAACAAACAGCTTCTGTGACCGAAACAAAGATAAAAATTAAACAGGTAAGCAGTGACGGAACAATTAAATATCTTGTTGAATATCCTGATGGTGAGTGTGTAGAAACAGTTCTTATGCGCTTTGATAATCGTGCTAATCTGACTGCCTGCGTTAGCTCTCAGGTAGGATGTGCTGTAAATTGTTCTTTCTGCGCAACCGGAAAAGGCGGATTTAAAAGAAATCTTACTTATAAAGAAATTATTGAACAGGTTTTAACAATTCAAAGAGATACAGGGTTAAAGGTTACAAACATTGTTTTTATGGGGCAGGGTGAACCGCTTTTAAATCTGGATAACGTCCTTAAAGCATTAGGAATTTTTAATAATGATTTCCAGATAGGAGCAAGAAGGATAACCATTTCGACAAGCGGGATTATTCCTGGCATAAAAAAACTTGCAGAAATGGATTTGCAATCTACACTTGCAATTTCGCTTCATGCACCAAACCACAAACTGCGTGCAGAACTTATGCCTATTGAAAACAAATATCCGCTTGATGAGCTAAAAAAAGCTCTTCTTGAATACATTGAGAAAACAGGACGCAGGATTACAATTGAATACATTCTTATACATGGTTTCAATGACACTCCTGCTGCAGCTAAAGAACTTGCATACTTCCTTAAAGATATAAAATGTAACATTAATCTGATACCGTATAATTCTGTTATTGAAAATGATTACAAAAAAACATCCGGAAATGATATTATGAAATTCAAATATCTGCTTGAGCATTCAGGTAAAAAGGTTACTGTAAGACTTGAAAGAGGAGCAGATATTGATGCGGCTTGCGGCCAACTAAGAGGAAAACAAGGATAAAACTATGAGCAATGTTTATCAAAAAAATATATCAGCATTAATACAAAAGAATCCGGTACTTGCACGCAGAATTACAGATTATGTTATTAAAGATGTGCCTCAGCTTATAAACGAAAACGGGTTTTACAATCTGGTTTATAAAAATACCCGCCTGCACAATCCTGCGAATCCGTTAGGAGAAGCACAGGAAATATTTGCAAGAGCAGAAAACACACCTGTTGCAATCCATTTAATATATGGTTTAGGCCTTGGATATTTGTTTCAGGTAGCCTCGGCTAACTCTATCGGAACTGTTATACTTTATGAACCTGATTTAAATATTTTAAAAATTGCTTTTACACTTGTAGATTTCTCTAAAGACATTGAAAAAAACAATGTATTCATCGCAGACAACATTGACCTGCTTGGAGAGTATATTCATAAGAAATCAAATACAAAGAATACCCCGCTTATGCTGACAACCAGAGCATATCGGGAATTAAATAATGAAACTTTTGACGAAATGGTTGAAAATATTCAAAGAATGATTGGATCATTCAGTCTTGATTTGAAATACACACAGGAAAAGTTTTATCCACTGACAAGAAGCATTATTAGAAATATACCTCAGCTTGTAAATGAAATTCCGTTAACCGCTATCAAAGATGTATTCAAAGGCAAGACAGCAGTAGTAGTATCAGCAGGGCCTACTTTAGACAGAAACATTGAAACGCTAAAAAAATACAGAGATAATATTATTTTAATTGTTGTGGGAACTGCCATGAAAACTCTGGCAAAACATAATATTACTCCTGATTTTTTATGTATTATTGAGGCCTATGATTCATCTAAACAGATAGCCGACCTTGATTTATCAGAGGTTAATTTTATAACAGAACCTTACTCAAATCCTAATCTGAGAAATTTCAAATTTAAACAGATTTATTCGCATATATCTCAAAATATGCCTGTTAACTCTATCTGGAGCAGTCTGACAGCTCAAAACATAAATGAATATTTATCAAAGGGAACTGTTTCATATACAGCACTCAATACAGCACGTATTCTCGGATGCTCAAAAATTGTTATGGTTGGTCAAGATTTGGCATACATTGAAGGTCAATGTTACAGTAAAGATTCTGCTTACAAAGACTTGGAATGTAGATATAATAAGGACAATAACAGATGGGAAATTACAGCAAAGAATTTTGAAGAATTTGCAAACTCGCTGAGTAACTCTCCTGACGAAGAAAAGCGCAAAAAAGCTGCAGAAAATCGTTTGAGGAATTTGAACAACTCTCTTTATTATGTCAAAGGCATTAAGGGTGACAAAATTCCTACAGAATCTGTTTATGCAGCATTCATAAAACCGCTTACAGAATTTGCAGAAATGTTCAATGATAGAGAGTACATTAATACGTCTATGGAAGGTGCGCAAATTGACGGTTATAAAAACATGCCTCTTGAAGAAGCTCTAAAAGATACTCAGCCTATAGAAACGAGAGAAATAAAATCAGATTATAAGTTGGATTTAACCTCTCTTAAAACCAACATTACAACAGAAATTTCTAACCTTAAAAAAACAAAAGAAGATGTTCTTAACGGAGAAAAAGCTGTAAAAACGCTTAATAATGATTTAAAGAGATATAAAGCTCCGACAGTTGAAGTTTTAAAGGATTTAAAGAAAGTTTCTCAA
>ERZ827101.2246-NODE-2246-length-17836-cov-3.196558_pt1 | contig 17836 bp, 15 predicted proteins | sample MGYA00519869_ERZ827101 | MGnify/ENA primary metagenome ERZ827101 (study PRJEB31778, sample SAMEA3449256) | human gut metagenome | biome: human gut; feature: human-associated habitat; material: faeces | place: United Kingdom | collected 2010/2012 ...
AAGGATTACCCAGAAGCTATGCGGCTGCGGTTCTGCAAGGAATATAAGGTGAAAATGGATGAAATTATGGAAAAGCAGACTGATTTGATTCATCCGTTTTTAGGCGCAGAGGTCGCAAGGAGAGAATATCAGGTGACGGATGAGGATATTCTCAATGCCATCCGTTACCATACAACAGGGCGCGCAGGCATGTCCCTGCTGGAAAAAATCATTTTCATTGCGGATTATATCGAGCCGAACAGAGAAAAATTTGACGGTCTGGAGGAAGCCAGACGTTTGGCATATCTGGATTTAGACATGGCGATGAAATATATTCTGGAAAGCACCATTGCTTTCGTGAAGGAGCGTGGCAGACTGCTGCACCCCTTGTCTCTGGAGGCATTGGAATACTATAAGCATTGTGTGGAAAAGGAGGAAACAGAATGAACGCATTAGAAGCGGCAAAGGTTGCCGAAGCAGCACTGGAGGATAAGCTTGGAGAGGACATCAAGGTGCTTGACCTGAGAGGGCTTTCCAATATTGCGGACTGCTTTGTAATCGCAAGCGGCAAAAACGCGAACCAGCTGCATGCGATGGCGAATGAAGTGGAGCAGAAGCTGTTTCAGCAGGGCGTAAAGCTGCACCATAGTGAGGGCTACAGCGGCGGCACATGGATTCTGCTGGATTTTGGCAATCTTCTGGTGCATCTGTTTAACAGAGAGGAAAGAGAGTTTTACGGGCTTGACCATGTATGGGGAGACGCAAAGGCACTCTGATTCCTTGTAATAAGTATCACTTATAACGAAAATAGAATTTTTAAATAGTCTGATTTTTACAGAGAAAAGCCTCCGCTTGGGGGCTTTTTTGGTTAAAACTGCTGTTTTTGCGAAACGGATGTATCAAAAATTTTTCTCAGAAAAGCGTTCAGGTGATGGATTTGACAAGATTTTTAGAAGCGAAAAAAAATGCTTGAATATGGCGAAAATTTGCAGTACAGTAAATTTGTCAGGAGAAATAAATCTCTTTAGAATTGTGTTGTTAAAAGTTAGAAAGGACGGAAACAATAATGGAAAAGATTTATCAGGGCAAGACAAAGGACGTTTACAAACTGGAAAACGGCAATGTGCTGCTGAAGTTCAAGGATGACTGCACAGGCAAAGACGGCGTATTTGACCCCGGCGAAAACTCTGTTGGTCTGCAGATTGAAGGCATTGGTAAAGCAAACCTGGAAACATCCATCAAATTCTTTGAAATTTTGAAGGAAGCAGGTGTTAAGACACATTATGTTTCCGCTGATCTGGATAACGTAACAATGGAAGTTCTGCCTGCAACTGTATTCGGTCATGGTCTGGAAGTTATTTGCAGACTGAAAGCAACAGGTAGCTTCATCCGTCGTTACGGCGAATATATCGAAGACGGTACACCCATCGAAGGTGGCTATGTAGAAACAACCTTCAAGAATGACGCTCTGGGCGATCCTCTGGTAACAAAGGACGGTCTGGTTGTTCTGGGTATCATGACAGCTGAAATGTATGACAGCATGAAGGCACAGACACTGCAGATTACAAAAATCGTTGCAGCTGAACTGGCTAAGCTGGGTCTGGATCTGTATGATATCAAATTTGAATTCGGCTACAATAAGGATGAAGTTATCCTGATTGACGAAATCGCATCCGGTAACATGCGTGTATACAAAGACGGCAAGTATGTTGATCCCGTTACACTGACAAAGATCATCAACGGCTAATAGGGTGTCGGCAAAGCCGACTTCTAAGTCGAAAACAGGCGGTGCTTTTTAAGTACCGTCTTTTTTTGTACAAAAAAATGCTCTCTGTACATGTGAACAGAGAGGATTTATGCTTATTGCTTTTTATATTTTGTATCGATTTTGGAAATGGAAAATACGCAAAGCAGCAAAATCAGCAGCCATCCATACAGAATGGGGCGACTGCCGGGAAAGGGAATATCCAGACACGCCTTGCCGACGAACAGAACGCCGAGCAGAAGATTCATTTTGCCAATCTCCTTGAGATAAGCAGGGATATCCTTTTCTTCAATATTTTCCAGAACGCGCTTGGTATAAAAAATCGTTTGACCATAGAGGGCAAAAACGCCTCGGGCAAAGAAATAAATACCTGCGAGAAATAGCAGCGTCACAGCGTTTTCTCCTCCTTTCCGACGGTGCAAATTCTTGCAACACAGCCTGTTTCATGGTAAACTTATCAAATATGTGGCAGAAATCAGTAAGAGCGTTTGTTTGCTCTCTTGTTCAGGCTGGTCTGACGGTCATTCGCCTGCTTCATCCACTCCTTCATCTTGTCTTCAAAATCGGAAGATGCATTGACGGAGGACTGGGGACGGAAATATTCCTGCGCAGGGTTCGCAGATGCTTCGCTCTGTCTGCGGGGCTGCTTGTTGGACTTGGGACGGCGTTCCTCCTTGGGCAGAGCCTCACGGATGGAAAGCGCGATTTTGTGGCTTTCTTCATCAATGGAAAGCACCTTTACCTTTACCATATCGCCAACCTTTACATGGTCATTGATATCCTGAACGAAGCTGTTGGCTACCTGAGAGATATGCACCAAGCCCTGCGTGTTGCCGAGAGAAACAATAGCGCCAAAGGGCTTGACACGAACAACCTTACCTTCTACGATGCTGCCGACTTCTAATTTTTCAGACATTCCTGTATACACTCCTGTTCAAATGATGAATTGTTTGACTTGTTTTGCGCAGAAAATACTGCGTATAGTGGGTATTATATCATAGATAAAAAGGGAATACAAATAAAATTCGGTTACAAATTTGGAGGCTTTTATGAAGAAAAAAGATGAGATTATTCTGGAGATTGCGGATGTGAATTTTCCCAATAAGGCGTATGGGTATTACGAAGGAGAGAAGGTCATCGTGAAAAATGCTGTGCCCGGGCAGAAGGTGCAGGCACAGGTGTTCAAAAAACGGGGCAGCGGCGTGGAGGCGCGCCTGCAGGAGGTCATCGAACGCTCTCCGATGGAAAGAGAAACAGGAATGTGTTCCCATTATGCACTTTGCGGCGGCTGCACCTATCAGACCATGCGGCATGAGGAGGAGCTCAGACTCAAGGAGCGACAGGTAAAACGGCTGTTGGAAAACGCAGGGATTTGTGTGCAAAGCTGGGAAGGCATTGTGCCTGCGCCTTCCGAGACGGGCTATCGCAATAAGTGTGAATTTTCCTTCGGAGACGAGGAAAAGGACGGCGACTTAGCACTTGGGATGCGCAAACGCATGAGCTATTATGAGGTTGTGACGCTGAAGGACTGTAATATTGTCGATGCGGATTATCTGCGAATCATCGAAGGGACGCTGCAATTCTTTCAGGAGAGAAAGGTGCCGTTTTATCATAAGGCGCGTCATGATGGCTCTCTGCGTCATTTGGTCGTACGAAAGGGCGCGGCAACAGGCGAAATTTTAATCAATCTGGTGACTTCCTCTGAGGTTCCCTTTTCCGTGGAGGAATTTAAGGATATGCTGCTCGGACTGGAATTGGACGGCTCTGTCTGTGGTATTCTGCATTCTGTGAATGATGGACTGGCGGATGTGGTCAAAAGCGACGAAATGCGCTTGCTCTATGGCAGAGATTTCTTTATGGAAAAGCTGTTTGATCTGGAATTTAAGGTTTCTGTGTATTCCTTCTTCCAGACGAATTCCGCCGGCGCGGAAAAGCTTTATTCCATTGTAAAGGAATTTGCCGGAGATGTGGCGGATAAGACGGTTTTCGACCTGTACTGTGGCACAGGTACGATTGGGCAGATTATGGCTGAAGCAGGTTCTAAAAAGGTGATAGGGATTGAATTGATTGAAGAAGCGGTTGTAGCTGCAAATGAAAATGCAAAGCGTAATCATCTCGAAAACTGTACCTTCCTCGCAGGAGATGTGCTGAAAATGGTGGATGAGCTTAAGGAAAGACCCGACCTGATTATTGTAGACCCACCCAGGGATGGGATTCACCCGAAGGCGATTGGGAAGATTATTGCATTTGGCGCACCGGAGATTGTTTATGTTTCCTGCAAACCGACTTCCCTCGCAAGGGATCTGGAGATTTTTCAGCAGGAAGGGTATCAGGTGGAACGAGTGAAGCTGATGGATATGTTTCCCAGAACGGTTCATGTGGAGACGGTATGTTTATTGTCCAAACTAAAATCGACGCAGCATATAGAAGTTGAGATAGAAATGGATGAGTTGGATTTGACAGCTGCGGAGAAAAAGGCAACCTATGATGAGATCAAAGCGTATGTTCTGGAGCATAGCGGCCTGAAGGTCAGCAGCCTGTATATCGCACAGGTGAAGCAGAAGTGCGGTATCATTGAACGGGAGAATTATAATAAGCCCAAATCTGAAGATGCTAAGCAGCCCCAATGTCCGCCGGAGAAGGAAACTGCTATCATGGAAGCCCTACGACACTTTGAAATGATTTAAAGAGAGTAACAATATGGATTGTGAACTTCAAAGTGCAATTTGTATCATTGTGTTGTGCCAAGGCAACATCCTCGGTTTGAAAGCAAATTTTTAAGGTTTCACGCATGATCATGAAGCATGATGAATTTCAGACGAAAAGCATAGGGCTTGAAAAAAGCCAATCGGGGTACTTCTTGGAGAGAATCCGGGGGGTGCCCTTTTCTTATTCCTGCAGTCAGCTTCTGTTTATAGTCAAATCTTAAACTTTGGAGGTACACAATGAAAGATGAAAGCTGCCGAAGGTGTAATAACGGATTTGAAGCGCCGGGACTGGCTTGAGTGGGACGTAAACCATGAGCAGCATCCGTAGCTGGTAGAGGAAATCATCTGTCTGTAAAGGACGAATCCATAACAAACGAATCATTTCATCAAAAAGTGACACCTAGGGCTGTCCTGAAAACTAAGAGATAGGACAACCCGATAAAAGATTACTGGTTGATAATAGATTTAAGCTTATGTTCGTTAAAAACAGGAATTGCATCCAACATCCCCTCAAACAATGCGGTGTACACTTTTTTGTCTGCTCTAAGTTGATATTTTTCAAGAGGATTTATGATAGATGCTCCATGCTTATTTTTATTGACGAAGCAAATTTCATCGTTTCGTAAAAAATCTGCTGCCAGCAAGCGCGATTCATGTGATGTGATAATTAACTGTGTATTTCTTTTTTGAGCCATTTCCAAAAATAACTCAATCACTTTTACTGTCATTGCCGGGTGTAAGCAGCGATCAATTTCATCGATAACAAAAATACGGTTATCTGAAATTTTAAAAAGAATCTCAATCAAATCTAAAAGTCTAGCTGTACCATCAGACTCCTCATTAAGATCAAAATAGACAGCCTCTTTTTCGTGGCTAAACTCAATTGTTGTGATAGCCACATTGTTATCAGCATCTATTTCGAACGTATAAAATTCTTTATAAGAACGTGCCATGATTCGTGGACGGCTATCTTCGTCTGAACGTATGCGAGCATTTGCCTTCTCTAAGTCAGATACAATTTTATTGTATAGTTCATCCGGGATTTTACTTTTAATTACTTCAACCGGAAGTTCAACAACCTTCAATTCACTGATACCTGTACCCAACGCATTTAATAAATCTGCTATTTCCTCAAGATTTGAATCTGTGAAATATGGATACCCTGTCAAAATACTGTCCGGGAAACTAATATTCAATTTAAGAGCAAACCACTCAAATACATTACGAAGTACTTGAAGCTCAGGAAAATCAGAAAACATCTTTCCCTTGTTTTTGTTTATTATAGATAGAAAAAGCATTTCTTGATCATTTGCACTATCTTCTCCATAATTATTTAGCTTTGTAATTGTATTTGGTCGTTTGAAGTACTGCCCCACTACAAAAGTTTCCATAGTAGTATCTCTTTCAAATAAGACCTTCTGTGAATCTGAATTACTATGTCCATATAGGTACTCTTTTAAAATGCTCCCTGTTGACAGTATGATTGAAAAACCATATGTGAACACCTTTGAGTCACATAGAATTTTAATTTCAAAGTCTGACGGTGCATTTTTCTTTTCGGGATTCAATCTGTAATATTTATTGGAAAAGCCGCGGGGCAATCCATGAAGAACCATATTTTGCATAAACTGAAAGGCGGATACCAAATTGGATTTGCCTGATGCGTTAGCTCCAAGGATTACCGCACATTTGGTTAGTTTCAACTTCTTATCGCTAAAAATACGCTCAGAATATTTTCTTGTTTTTCCGGCGGCCATCGAAAAGGTCTCTGTCTCATCAAAAGACAAAAAATTAGAAACTGTAAATTGAATCAGCATAGTATTCTCTCCTGTTTTTTAATGCGCTAATTTATATTATACCGAAAAAACGGTTTTGTCAATTAAAATCAACATCTCATATGCCAATTTGCCTGATTAGTATGATGTAAAAACGATTTTTTCGATAAATAATTGACTTTTCGAGGCGGATGTGGTAAAGTGTCGATAAGGGTAGCACTCATGGATGCCGAGTGCTACCAAAACGATAGAAAGAGAGGTATTCCTGTGAAGAATATACCTGAACGTCAAAAAGACATCCTGTCCATCATTGCCAGCCTTGATATTTCGCCGACAATGTACAGGAATGCTGTTGAAAAGTACAACGCGATAACAAAGTTTCTTGGGGACTGCGGTATTGAAGCTGATATGTACCCGCAAGGTTCCTTTGCTTTTGGAACCGTAGTCCGTCCAAATGCCAAAGATCCCTCTGCAAACTACGATTTGGATTTTATCTGTCAAGTTAGCGGCAGCCGGGCGGACTATGCTCCGAGCGAGCTTCGTCAAAAAATCGAAGACGTACTGGCTTCTAGTGGCGTCTATGGAGGAAAACTAAAAGTATGTAAGGAATGTTTCACTGTTGAATATGCCGATATCAGCGGCGTGGGTTTTACAATCGACATTGTTCCTGCCGTGGATGAAATTAGCGAAAACAAAAGCCGCCTCACCCAAAAAAGTTTGGCGCCTGAACTGATCGGCACGGCAATTGCTATTCCAAAGCACAACGGCGAAAGGAATTACTCGTGGTTAACCAACAATCCCAAAGGATTTCGTACATGGTTCGACAAGATTAACGAGCCTTTTTTAGCCGCATCAAGAGAGACTTACCGACAACATCTCTTTGAAGATAACAGAACACTTTTCTCCTCCGTTGAGGAAATCCCACATGGACTGGATCGTTCTGCTCTTCAACGTGTCATTCAACTTTTAAAATACCACAGAGATGTATATTATGCCAAACTCAAGGATGGCGATGATCTCAAGCCGATATCTGCAATAATCAATGCAGTCGCTACTCAGATTGCCTCGCAGTATACCCCCTATTGCTCTGTCTTTGAATTGCTGGAGTATGTACTCAATGAACTCAATATCTACGCCCAGCAGGAAAAGCTCACATTTAAGGAGTTTACGCAGATGTATGGCAGTCGTACTGTTTTCTCTCGGCCGGATGGGAAATGGTACATATCAAACCCTGCTAACCCTGAAGACAATTTAGCCGATAAGTGGAATAAAGACGGAAGAATTCCAACGCATTTCTTCCGGTGGGTCAAAGCTGTTAGAACCGATCTCATTGAATCCTTGCAGCAGGAAAACGAACAACAATTTAGAACAGCAATCGAAAATGGGCTTGGGAGCATGGCGGTATCTTCTGCCCTGGGGAAAAAGAATTGTAGTACAACCACTCCGAAGCCTATAGTTTTGCAAGGCGCAGCAAAACCCTATCGAAGCCTATGATTTTTTCCAAAGAATCAGCAGTGCAGCAGGCTAACAACCTACTGCACTTATACAATAAATTGCAGATATGCACAATGGATGAGGCACAAATTGTGCTTGCTGGTCATATTCTGGTTAACCGTTCTTCAAAAGGGTTTCAGGTTTGCAAAGAGTATACGGTAAAAATTGTCATCCCGTTGGAATCAGAAGAGCTTCCTTATGTGTTAGACACTGGTAACCATATCGATAGCAACTATCCACATCGATATCTAAGTGGAAAGTTATGTCTCGAAACAGATGCTAATGTCAAGATACGGTTTATTGATGGCTTTTCCCTCGAAGCATGGATGACAGAATATGTTGAACCATATTATTTTTCGTATGAATTTTTTCAACGCTATGGAGAATTTCCATTTGGAGAGCGTGGGCATGGTTGGGCCGGAATTATTCAAGCTTATTCGGAACTTTTTAATGAGCCTGATTGTATCAAAACGATTAGGCTGATGAAATCTATATCAATCGGCCAATACCGTGGACACGCATTGTGTCCGTGTGGATCAGGTCAAAAGCTTCGGGCTTGTCATGGTCCATTTATTATGAAGTTTTACGCGGATAATCGTTTAAAGACAATTGTAAGAAAAGACTATTTATCACTAGAGGAGGAGGTGAGAAAATACGATAAACAGCGACGAAATACAAAAGAGGCAAAATGAGGAAAGCTCATTGAAAGTGCAGTTTGCTGCTCGTGTGTGCTTTAATTCTGCAGAAAAATATAATTATTTTGCATGGATTGCGTGCTTGGTGTCTGCATTTTCTGTTTTTCTTCCTAACAGTTGGCCTATGTATATTATAAACGGAATACCGTGTGTTGCGGATATTTTTGCTTTTGTGTTCTCCTTGATAACATCCTACCAGGTGAACTGGGCATCCAAACTCCGAAAATTCTTTGATTCTTATGTGTTAGATATACAACTAAATCAGTTTTCGGAAACTGAACTTCGTGAGATACGAGAGCGAACTGAAAAAATATATATGAGAAATCCAACTTATGCTGCTATTCAAATGGCTAATGCTGGAAAAGATTCGCCTTCTGGGGTTCGTAATTGGTATGTATTTTCAAAATTTTACCATGGAATAAATGCTCAATTTGAATGTCAGAGGCAAAATACTTGGTGGAATTCCAAAATGGTCACAGTACGCATTATCACAACTGCTTTTATGTTTATTCTTGTGGGAAGCGTTTTTTTCTTCCTTTTGCTAAACAATAACATACTAAATGTTTTGCTTTGTTCTGCCGGAATCCTCATTAAGATTTGTGAACGTGTGATTGAAAATTGGAGATATGCTCGCGTTTCTAGCTTAATTGATGGATCACAACAGACTATTGAAGTTCATCCTACGGTAGAAGGCATAGAGCAATTACAGAATCTAATCGATAAGCGTCGTTCTATCAATGTTTTAGAACTTGGATGGCTTCATAATAAACTCGCAAACAAATTAACAAAATTGTATGAAAATATCGTATCATAACGATGCGTTTAATCTTCGTTCCGTTGAGGCTGGAGCCGTCCAATCGCAGAGGTTGGGCGGCTCGTTCCATTCAATCTCCTTCCATCAAGTCAAGGATAATACTTTTCTGGCGTACAATCCAGTCCCGAAATTCCTCTGGGCTGGATTGTTTGTTTTTTACCAGCGTTTTCCGCCGCAAGGCTTCCTTTTTGAACGATTCAAACGCCGCCTGCATAGCCGCCAGCCGTTCGGGCGGGAATTCCGGCGTTTTCTTCGCTTTGTTCAAGACATTGCGCCAGCCCTGGCATTCGTTTTTGTACTGGTGGTCGTAGTCGTTGTATCTGGCTCTCTCGTCAAACTCCCGTTTGTTCTGGAGGGCCTGTTGCTTCCGGCACTTGTCGCTGCATAATTCATAGCGCAGGCTCTGGGCGAGAAAAACTTTGCCGCAGACTTTACACTTGCAGAAGTTCAGTCCCCACTCGGAAAGCCGGTTCATGTAGTAGATCAGCAGCGGATAAAACGAATTATAGGCGGAGACACATTCAGTCATGTTCTTCCGGTTAGGATACCAGAGATCAAGCCGCAGCGCCTCTTCCGGTATCCTGCCCCACATTCTCCGGGTCAGGTCAAAACGGGTGGCTTTGCCGGTGTTTTTATCAAAATCCAGCGGGCTGTCCGTGTGAAAAGCGATGGTCAGGGCAGACACTTTTTGCAGGAACCGTTCACTGGCGGCGTTCCGATCCCTGGGCAGCCTTGCTTTCAAATATTCGTTCCAGATGCGGACAGCGGCATACATCCGCACTGGATCGCCGGTTGCGTATTTCTCTGCAAGGAAGGAGCTGGAGGTCTGTTCCAGTCCGGGCTGTTGCCAGCGGTTGGTGTGCAGGGCATTGTAAAGAGGCATCAAGCCAAATTCATTCCAGCCTCTCTGCTCATCGCGTTCAAAGTCAACAATCAATTTTCCCAACGGGCGTGTTTCATCGAAAAGCACGTCCGTTTCTTCTATTCCGGCTAAACGCAGACGGATTTGAGATTCCGCTCCGATCAGAATCCTCTCCTTCATTTTCTTCCTGTCAAGCGTCAGAACGAATAGAATCCGGTCATAATACGGCTCATGCCGCACAAATTCCATTTCCATTGCCATTCTCCTGCCTTACTTTATGGTAATTCTATAATCTAATACTGTCAGTTAAACACATACTATCTCGGAAATATTGTTTTGTCAAGGGAAAATCTGTATGATGATTTTGCGTGGTAATTTCATGTAAACGAGTACCTTGACAACTGAATGACCGTCTGACAGGGATATGACCAGCAGGAGAAGTGACGCATCCAGCGCACCAATGCCGGGAGACGCCGCAGGAATGGGGCGCTGCAGGGATGCAGCTTTGAGGATAACGGCTGGCAGGAAGAACGGCAAAAGGAACAATTCAAAAGATAACTTTTATTCAATTTAGATTATGGAGGTAAGCAAATGAATGACAACAGGAAACTGAAAAACTATGACGATCTCCCGCTGGTGCTGGACGTGGCAGACATTCAGCGCATTATGGGAATTTCCAGAGCGAGCGCCTATGAGCTGGTTCATACGCCGGGGTTCCCGGCGTTCCGAAGCGGCAGGCTGATTAAGGTCAGCAAACAGGCGTTTTTTGACTGGATGGCAAGAGGAACCGAGATGCGGAATGGAGGGAATCTGTAATGAAACTGACCAAATATGAGAAGGAAACGATCATCAATTTCAATGAAGGCGAGAAGGAAGCCAGCATTTACACTTTCAACGCCAGTCTGAAACGGCGGCTGGCGGAGTTTGCCCGCAAGTATCCGGCACTGTGCAGGCTGAAGTGCAGCACCGCCGAGGGGAGCGTGACCTATGTCATGGACAAGTCGAGACTGTCCATCCGGTTTCTCCCGCCGTACAGCGAGGCGCGGAAAGCCGCTGCCAGTGCCTACGCAAAAGAACACGGTTTTCAGATTCTGATACCGGAGCAGGAATCTGCATGATTTCGGGGCGATTTGAGCGCAAAAAGCCAGCTCTGGAGCCGCTGTTTTGTGGGGCAAATCGTTCCGGGGTATCAAGTGTCCAGTGTGGTAGAAAACGAAAAATTGCCCGGTCTGGGGTGTGTTTTCCCAGTCCGAGCGGAAAGGAGGGACAAGAGAATGATTTATGGGTATGTCCGTGTCAGCAGCCGGGATCAGAATGAGGACAGGCAGCTGATTGCCATGAAAGAGCTGTCCATCCCGGATAAAAACATCTTCATGGATAAGCAGTCCGGCAAGGATTTCAACCGCCCGCAATACAAAAGGCTGCTCAGGCGGCTAAAAAGAGACGATCTGCTCTACATCAAGAGTATTGACCGACTAGGGCGCAATTATGAAGAAATCCAGAACCAGTGGCGGATTCTCACGAAAGAAAAAGGAATTGATATTGTGGTGCTGGATATGCCACTACTTGATACCCGGAGGGGCAAAGACCTGATGGGAACCTTCCTCTCTGACATCGTGCTTCAAGTGCTTTCCTTTGTGGCTGAAAATGAGCGCACCAATATCAAGCAGCGGCAGGCGGAAGGAATTGCAGCGGCGAAAGCAAAAGGTATCCGGTTTGGGCGACCACCGAAGTCGTTACCGGAAAACTTTCATTCAATTTATCAGCAGTGGAAAGTAGGGAAGATTACTGGTGTGGCGGCGGCAAAGGCTTGCGGGATGCCAATGTCCACGTTTCGCTACCGGGCGGAGATTTACGAAAAAGCCAAGATGTTATAAACGGGCATTTTTACAGGAACGTGTACATTCCTGCAAAATGCCCGCTCTTTATTCTCTTTCTTATAATAGCACAAAAGAGAGTTGTTTTCCACCTGGAATCAGGCGTTTTTCGAGTGAACCTGCGTTCTGAAATCCATCAAAAATCGGGTATCTAAAATGTACACCATTTGGAAAGATTCTTCCGCATGAACGGCAGACGCAAGGCCGGTGCCCATAGGGAGGAATTGACTTGATTGTTGGAATACAGGACGAGATACTAAAACTTCATTCCATCGGCCTGTTGAACCGCCTTCTTGCAGATAAAACCACCGGTGCAAATATCCTTTGGGCAACGGATGCCTATCGGGAGCAGGGCGCTGAATATCAACGCGATAAGGAAATCACGGCACAGCTAATTACCGGTAGCCATTCCAATATTATTAAAAACCGAGCCAGAAAAGCGATGGAGCAGCAGTCGGAACGAACCAGACAGCGGGGTGAGGTATTTACGCCGCTATGGGTTTGCCGGAAGATGAATGATTTTGCCGATGAAACGTGGTTCGGCAGGCCGGATGTGTTTGCAAAAGGCGGTCAGCCTACACAACAGGTTTCTTTTTCGAAGCATCGCAGCTGGCAGCGATATGTGGATGACCGGCGATTGGAAATCACCTGCGGTGAAGCGCCCTATCTGGTCAGTCGGTACGATGTAGCGACCGGTGAGATCATTCCTATCGCAAACCGTATTGGGATTCTTGACCGGAAGTTGCGGGTGGTGAATGAGAACACGGCGGATGAGGTCGAATGGCTGACATGGGCGACACGAGCCTTTCAGGCTGTCTATGGTTATGAATTTCAGGGAGACAGTTTGCTGATCGCCAGAGTGAATCTTCTTATTACCTTTGAGGAATATCTGAGGAACCAGTGGAAGCGAAAACCTACAGCAAAGGAATACCAGACCATTGCGAATATCATCGCTTGGAATATCTGGCAGATGGATGGGCTGACTGGGGCAATCCCCTATTGTAAAGCGCAGGAAGAATACCGGCAGATGAGCCTGTTTGACTGGTTTGAAAGTGAGGATTATCAGGAAGCGGCAGCGCAGCAAGCTCCTTGCAGAATTTTTGATTGGAGAGGCAAACGCAGTCTGGCATACAGGGAAGTGAACACAGGAGGAAGGAATATGAAGTTCGATTTTGTGATCGGCAATCCGCCTTATCAAGAGGAAACAACACAAGAAGTGTCTCAAACTAACGGACAAACGCCTAAAAAGAATATATTTCATCTTTTTCAAATGGGCGTAGATAAAGTTGCTGATAAAGCTACAGTGCTAATATATCCTGCCGGAAGATGGATTCATCGGTCTGGAAAAGGCATGGAGGAATTTGGCCTTAACCAAATCAATGATATTACTCTAAGTAAAGTTATCTTTTACCCGGATTCAAAAGAGGTTTTTGGTGGTGTTGCTATTGCCGACGGCGTAGGAATAGTAGTAAAGGACAGGGTAAAAAAGAGCCATGGTTTTCAATATGTATACGTTAAAGATGGAAAAGATATATCTGTTCATATGAACAATCCAGGGACAGAGTTGATTCCGCTTAATCCTAGAGACATGGTTATAACACAAAAAATTGCTTCGTATGTAGAGGAAAACGGCTTATGTTATCTGCATGAGAGGATTTTGTCTCGTTCTCTCTTTGGCATTGAGAGTAGCTTTATACAAGACAATCCTGGGAAAGCGATTCCAATTGAACAGGCTCACAAGTTGGATTATACCACTCAGATAAAGCTGTTCACAAATGATAAGGCGGGTAAAGCGGGAAGGGCAAAATGGTTCGTTGTAGATCGCACAACCATAAAGAATAACCTCTCTTTCATTGATGAGTGGCAAGTTGTTGTATCGAGCGCAAACGCCGGAGGACAGAAAAGGGATAACCAGATTGAAATCATAGACAATCATTCTGCCTTTGGACGTTCAAGAGTAGCACTTGCTTCTTTCAAATCGGAGCAAGAAGCCCAAAATTTCTTCAAATATATGCAAACATATATAGTTCGTTTTATGTTTTTAATGACGGATGAAGCGCTCACCTCGCTGGGAAAACGGGTTCCGGATTTAAAGGACTATTCTTCTAATGCCGTTGTTGATTTTAATAAAGACTTAGACGTTCAACTCTATAAACTATTTGGACTTACTGATTCTGAAATCAAATACGTTGAAAACGTCATCAAAAATCAGCGAGCAAAAAATAAAGATAAGGAGATGGTGTAAATGGCAGTGCAGATTCAATCCTTCCAGCGCGTGATTCCCATGATCTACGCCTACCAGACACCAGGAATTCCCTATCATGAGGGCTGGACGAAAATCGGCTATACAGAAAAGCAGGATGTGCGGAGGCGTATCGAGCAGCAGACCCACACGGCGGGCATCCGCTGGGAACTCTGTTGGATGGACAACGCCATGTATAAAGACGGTTCCGGGCAGTATTTTACTGACCATGAATTCCATGATTATCTGGAGGGCGTGAAAAAGGTCAGTCGGGAGCCGGGAACGGAGTGGTTCCAAATTGGAGGCGACGATTCCCAGCGTCTCTTCCAGAAGTTTGCGTCCCGCAGGGCGGAAAAGCCCGTGGATGGCAGCACCTATCAACTTCGCCAGGAACAACAGGAGGCGGTTGCAAAGACAAAAGCCTACTTTAAAAATGGTGGTACAGAATTCCTTTGGAATGCCAAGCCCCGATTCGGCAAGACGCTCTCCGCCTATGATTTAGTGGTGCAAATGGGCTTTACCAATGTGCTGATTGTCACCAACCGCCCCAGCATCGCAAACAGCTGGGCGGATGATTTCCGAAAATTCATTGGCTGGCAGCACGAACTAGCTTTTGTGTCTGATACAGATGCCCTGAAAGGAAAACCGGGGGTTTTATCCAGAGAAGGGTTTATCGACATGGCTGACCAGTACGATGGGATGGTGGCGTTTGAATCCCTTCAGGGGCTGAAAGGTTCCGTGTATTTCGGCGGGGAATATGATAAGCTCAAATGGATGGCAAAAGAGGTGCGGGATGCCTCCGGCAAGGTGCAAAGAGGAATTACCTTTGACCTGCTGATTATTGATGAATCCCATGAGGGTGTAGATACCGCAAAAACCGACCGGGCGTTCCGCAATATTGACAGGAAGCATACGCTGTATCTTTCCGGCACACCTTTTAAGGCGCTGGCAGGCGGGCGCTTTTCGGAAAAACAGATTTACAACTGGAGTTATGCCGATGAGCAAGAGGCAAAGGAAACGTGGACTGGGGAGGACTATAACCCATACGAGGCGCTCCCCCGCCTTTCGATGTATACCTACCAGCTTGGGAACATGATTTACGAGCAGGTACGAAAAGGCCTTGATCTATCCGGCGAGGACGGAAGTGTTGATTATGCCTTTGACCTGAATGAATTCTTTGCCACCAATGACAACGGGCGTTTTATACATGAGGAAGAAATCCGGAAATTTCTTCACGCTCTCTCCACCCAGGAGAAGTACCCGTTCTCTACGCCGGAACTTCGGGCAGAACTCTCCCATACGCTGTGGATTCTGAACCGTGTGGCCAGCGCAAAGGCACTGGCGAAGCTGTTAAAAACAGACCCGGTATTTGCAGAATATGAGGTGGTTCTGGCTGCGGGCGATGGGCAGTTGGACGATGATGTGGAAGTAAACGATAAGGCGTTTGACCGGGTGAAGGATGCCATAGCAAACTACGATAAGACGATTACCCTGAGCGTGGGACAGCTTACTGTGGGTGTGACCATTCCGGAGTGGAGCGGCGTTCTGATGCTGTGCAACCTGCAAAGCCCGTCCAGCTATATGCAGGCGGCTTTCCGGGCGCAGAACCCCTGCATCCTGACCCGAAACGGCCAGCGCTACCGCAAAGAGACCGCTTATGTATTCGATTTTGACCCCGCCCGGACGCTGATTATTTTTGACGAATTTGCCAACAATCTTTCTCCTGATATGGTGGCAGGCAGAGGAACAAGCGAAGAACGCCGGCAGAATATCAAACGACTTCTGAACTTCTTCCCTGTTCTTGGAGAGGATGAAGAGGGGCGGATGGTGGAGCTGGACGCAGCGCAGGTGTTGTCCATTCCCAGAAAGCTCAAAAGCGTGGAAGTGGTGCGGCGTGGATTTATGTCCAACTTTCTTTTCCAGAACATCGGCGCTGTGTTTGGTGCGCCGAGCATTGTGACAGAGATTGTGAAGAAGCTGAACCCTGCACAGGAGGAAAAGCTGAAGCGAAATCCGGACAGCCTTGACCATGCCGCCGATATTGCCGTAGACGAGGACGGGAATGTGGAGATTCCCAGCGAGATCGTTATTGGAAAGACGCAAGATTTGTTTGGCGAGAAAATCTATGAGGACATGGCACAGGCAATCGCTCCGGCGGTTGACCGTGTGGCGGAGGAACCGCTGGATTACGGTCAGACAAAGCGTCAGGTGCAGACGGTGGTTGATACGGTAAAGGATACCCTCAAGCAAAAAGTGATTGCGCCGGTCATCGACAGTTATGGTGCGAAAAAGAGCACCCAGAACTGGCTGGAACGAGAGGTTGCTACAGAAATTGACAGGGCATTTGAGCGGCTTCAAGGTGATTATGAGCAGCAGGTGAACATCGCCCGTATGGAGCATGAAAAGAAGCGGGAGGCTGCCGCTACCCCGGAACAGGTGCAGGCAGCTGACAAAGGCTATCAAGATGAAATGAACGCCGCCATGCAAAGCTTTATGCAGTCCATGCAGGCACAGGTAGAAGAAACCATCCAGCAGAAGCCGCAGGAACTGGTTGAAAAACTGGAGCGCCATAAGGCGGAGGAAGAAAAGCGCAGCATTGAGGACGATGTCCGGGCAAGGCTGCGGGGGTTCTCCCGCACGATTCCCAGCTTTATCATGGCATATGGAGACGGATATCTCACCTTGCAGAATTTTGACGAGTATACCGAGGACGAGGTGTTTCTGGAGGTAACCGGCATCACCGAAGATGACTTCCGTTTTTTGCGTGATGGCGGTGACTATACGGATAAAAATGGAGAAATCCGGCACTTTGAAGGGCATCTTTTTGATGAGGTGGTTTTCAATGATTCGGTGAATGAGTTCTGGCGGAAGAAGCAGGAACTGGCGAACTATTTTGATGAGAGCAGTGACGAAGATATTTTCGATTACATCCCGCCCCAGAAAACTAACCAGATTTTCACGCCCCGGTGGGTGGTGAAGAAAATGGTGGATGAACTGGAAGCGGAAAATCCAGGCTGCTTTGATGACTCGGATAAGACTTTTGCAGATCTCTATATGAAGTCCGGCCTTTACATTACAGAGATCGTGAAAAGGCTGTACCGCAGCGAGCGGATGAAAGCGTATTTTCCAGACGATGAGACGCGTATCCGTCATATCCTAACGAAGCAGGTTTACGGAATGGCTCCCACAAGGATCATTTACCTGATCGCCACCAATTACATCTTGGGATTTAATGACCGGATGCGGGTGGAGACGAAGAATTTTGTTCAGGCAGACGCGGCGGAAGCGTCAAAAACGGGAACCCTTGAGCAGCTGGTCAATCAATATTTTGGATAAAATTGCATAATGGATAAACCAAAGGCGATCAACCGTAATTGGCTGGTCGCTTTTGTTTTGCCCATTGACGAGCGGATGCATACGCCCGTATCGCAGGATGACTGGCTACAGCCAGATGGCGGGAGCGGTGGCTGACACATTTCATTCGTGTGGAGGTCGCCGCTTTTTCTTTCCCTTCCGATGTGGGGACGCCCGCAGAGGGAGTGGAAGAAAACCGAAGGAGCAGGCTGAAACCGCAGGGCAAACGGCGAAGGCCAGCTTCTTCGGGTGGGAGTACAGAGGTATGTAA
>ERZ827101.2247-NODE-2247-length-17835-cov-6.391001_pt1 | contig 17835 bp, 20 predicted proteins | sample MGYA00519869_ERZ827101 | MGnify/ENA primary metagenome ERZ827101 (study PRJEB31778, sample SAMEA3449256) | human gut metagenome | biome: human gut; feature: human-associated habitat; material: faeces | place: United Kingdom | collected 2010/2012 ...
GAACCCACGTAGCTAGCTTGGAAGGCTAGGGTTCTACCATTGAACTACACCTGCATTTATTCTTTATGGTAATTGCATTAAAATTGGAGCAGGTAGTGGGAATCGAACCCACGTAGCTAGCTTGGAAGGCTAGGGTTCTACCATTGAACTACACCTGCAACTTCTCCTTAATGCTTTACTATTATATCATTTTTTTCAGATTTGTCAAGGATTTTTTAAAAATTTTGTAAAAAATCCGTAAACGGCTATTTTAAGCCCTTAATACTATTATAGCCGTTTATTTTCAAATTATTTTTCCGAGAAATCTTCATAAATTTTAGTAATTTCTATCTTAGATTTTCCCTGTTTAATTTTCTCATCTGCCTTAACAATTAAATTCACATCATAAACATCTCTTAAATTATTAATATTATCTTTTCTTTGACCAATAACATTGTTTACATCTGCTGGGTTAACGGTAACAACAACTTCTTTAACCTTGGTATTTAGTTGTTTTATTTTTTCAACTATAACATCATACCACATTCCAGATTCAACCAATTGTCTAAATGCTGGATGAAATGGTCCTGCTACAACTTCGCTTTTATCATTATCTGGATTTGTTATAGTATCTGTTGGCTGAAGTCCTATTCTTATTACTTCTATATGTTTTTTTACAAATAGTTTTACAAGTTCTTTACAAACTTCTACAGCTTGTGTAACTGTTAATGGCTTATACTTTCCCTCATTATAGTCTTTTTCTAGTTTGGTATTTTTTATAACTAAAACAGGGTATATTCTTACCATTTTAGGCTTTAGCTTTATTAATTGTTTTGCTGTATTTATTTCATCAACAGTTGTACTTTCTGGAAGTCCTACCATCATTTGGTGTCCTAATTCGAACCCATACCATCTAATTAATTTTGATGCTTTTACAACATCTTCGAAAGTATGCCCTCTTCCAGCTTTTTTTAGGATATAGTCATTTGCAGATTGTACCCCAAGTTCTATTGTTTTTACTTTATATTTTTTTAATCTTTTTAGAATCTTTTTATCTATGTAATCAGGCCTTGTTGATATTCTTATACTATCTACCTTTTTTTGTTTTATATATTCATAAGCTGCGCTTAGTAATTCTTCTTGTTTTGCTTCTTCTATTCCTGTAAAACTTCCTCCGAAAAAAGCTACTTCTACTTTAGAATCTTTTTTTATATATTTTAGGTGTTCTTCTATTATATTTTTTACATCTTCCTTTGTTACTTGCTTTGTTTGTCCACTTATTGATTTTTGGTTGCAAAATACACAATCATTTGGACATCCTAAATGTGGTACAAATATTGGAATTATATATTGTTTTTTCATAGTTTCACCCCTTTTTTATTAATTCTATTGCATGTTTTGCAGCTTCCATTTCTGCATGTTTTTTGCTTTTTCCTTCTCCAGTTGCTAAAATTTTTCCGTTGTAGATTACTTCTGATACAAATATTTTATCGTGATCTGGTCCTACTTCTTTTATTATTTTGTATTCTATATGTACATCTCCATGTTGCTGAAGTATTTCTTGTAGTACTGTTTTATAGTCCTTTTGTCCGACATTTTGACTTGCTAATTTTATTTCTTCTTTTAGGTTTCCAACTATAAATTTATTTGCTGGCTCTAGCCCTCCATCTAGGTACATTGCTGCAATTACTGCTTCTACACTGTCTGCCATTATTGCTGGTTTTACTTGTTTGTGTGCTACTCTTTCTGATTTTCCTAGGCGTAAGAAATCACTAAAATTATGTGATTTTGCAACTTTGTATAAACTTGCTTCACATACTACTTGTGCTCTAACTTTAGTCATTTCTCCTTCTTTTAGTTTGGGATAGTTTTGGTATATATAGATGCTTGATAGAAATTCTAGTATGCTGTCTCCTAGAAATTCTAGTTTTTCGTTACTTATTGTTTTTCTTTCATAAGCATATGATGTGTGTGTTAATGCTGTTTGTAGTAAATTTTTGTCTTGAAATGTGTAGCCTATTTCTTGTTCTAGTTTTGTGTAGTCCATTTTTTTCACCTCTTTTCAGTATGTATCTATTATATACTTTTTTGGGATTTTTTCAAGTGTTTTGTGGAAATATTGAGAATAAAATAACCTCAAATGACTTTTTGCCATTTGAGGTATTTATTTGGAAAACCTTCCTTTTAGGAGGTTTGTAATTTAATATCTTGTTAATAAATTGCAACGCGGAAACCAACACTATAATATAAATGATTATTTGGAAGATAATATCTGAAACTAACTGGTCTATTTCTTGAATAACTATCAAATGCTCCACCTCTGTAAACACATTTTTCCTGATTCATTTCAGAGTTTTCTATTGTCCATTCCCAAACATTTCCAGCCATATCATATATATTCTGTAAATTGGTTGATTCCGATGCCCCCGTTGTAATAAAAATCCCCGTTCCTTCTGTATTTACTTTCTGTTGATTTTCAACACAACCTTTTATGTCAGTTGTATAATCATTCCATAAATTACCTAAAATTCCTGCCTTATACTCAACATATTTTCCTCTATTTAATTTTATTTTTGAATTCCAATAATTTCCTATATACTCACTATCTTCGTTCAACCTTTTAGATATTTCTGGAATTTTTTCTTTCTTTTTATTTTCTATATATTTCAACACCAAATCCCATTGCACACCAAACATCAAACTACTTGTGCAACTTCCAGATTCAACCTTTTCTGCTAAAACTTCAGCTTGAGTTCTTGTTACATAAGTATAAGGATACATATTTTCCTTTGATACCGGTATAGCAGTAATTTCTCCTGCTCCTCCTCTAAGCTCAGAAATTCCAGCCTCATACCTACCTACCCAAAAGCCTTCATTCTCATACACACTTTTTAGCATTTTTTGTTTAGCCTCGTTATATTCACTTTCATCTTTAAACCAACCTTGAGTATCATCTTCAGCATAAGTATCTGTATAACTTGTATTATTTCTATATAAACTTGTATAAGTATGTAAGTCATTTTCAATATTTATATAAGCATCATCATTAAATTCTGTAACATTTACTGTTGCAGTTGGATAAACTTCACTTGTTCTTGGAACTTCAACCCAAACATATTCATTACCATATCCATCAGTTATAACTAAGCCATCATCAATTGAATCTTCTCCTTCAATTTTAGTTGGTGCAAATCCTTCTGGTAATGTAAGTCCTTTATATGTTGTTTTTCCTGTATTCATTAAAGCTTCCGCTTGTGCTAATTTTCTTTGTTCGTCTTTACTCGCTATTTCTGTTTTTTCTTTAGCCTCACTCGCTCTATTTAATATTCCATTCTGACCTGTTAACATACTTACACTTACACCGTGCCAAAATTAACAAAACTATTATAGTTACTACTAACGCAATTAGTGTTATTCCTTTTTCCTTTATATTGTTTAACATATCAATTTATCCTTTCGTGTTTTTTGCAAAAGCATATATCACATCCTGTAATTAAAATATAACACAATTTGTAATCATTTTCAATTGCATTTTATGATGTAATATAAATGTTATAATATCGTAATATTTTCGTAATACATTGCGTTTTATATCTATATACATTTTTGTAACAAGAAAATCCCCTATAAAATATTTCTATCTTATAGGGTACTTTATTACTTATTGATAATACCACCATTATAGGCAGTATGCTAAAAATCATTCACATTAAAAAAGACATCAAAAAAAAAGCGATAATATGTCTATAATATTATCACTTTTTTCTTAACTTAATGACATTGGGCTCGCCCGGTAGGGGCCTCAAAGTCTTGAAAAATTTAAAATGTAACTTTTCGGCCACCTACCTATTCTTATTTTTACATTATAAAACTAGTATTCTATTATTCTAGTTCTTCGCCATCAGAGTTCAAAGCTACTTCCATAGTCCGACGCGAAAACCGACGCTGAGGTTATAACTGCTGGTAAAGAAGCTGTAGCGGTACTTGGCTGGACTGTCCGAACCGCTGCTACCAGAGCTACCTCCCCTGTATACACACGGAAGGCTAGTAGTGTAGAACTCTAATGTCCATTCGTGTACATTTCCAGCTATATCATAGATGTTTTGTAAATTTGTTGCTTCTGTTGCTCCTGTTGTTAATAATATTCCGTTTTCATATGAACCTTGTTCTTTCTTCTTGCTTCCTGTTACTAATGTTGGTTTTTCCTCACTATTATAAACCTTCCAATCAGATAATACTCCATTTTGTGCAAATTTTCCTCTCTTTAATTCAAAACTTGAATTATAATAATTTCCTATTGATGTACTATTGGTTAATAAATTAGATTTTTGTGCTGGATTTTTCGTTTCAATATATTTTAATACTAAATCCCATTGTATTCCAAATATTAAACTACCTTTACAATCTCCATAATCCATTTTTTGTGCTAATGTTTGTGCTTCATCTCTTTTCACATAATTATATGGAATCTTATTTTGTTTTACTACTGCTTTGTCGCTTGCTGATATTTCTGTATACGATGTTCTTGGTGTATCTCCTTCTAATCCTGCTTCATATCTTCCTATCCAAAATCCTCCATTTGTATACACACTTTTTAACATAGCTTGATATAGTACTGTAAAATTTGAATTTGTATCACTGAAATAAGAATTTGCATAATCAGCTGTATATGCCTTTAAGCAAGCTTCTATATTTGTGTAATCCTCACTATTACTTGGTTTTTTTGCTCCATTATTATTATAAGTTGTATTATCATATATTGTTGTTGGCACTTCTACCCACACATATTCATTATCATTATTATCTTTTATTACTAATCCCGTGCTCAAATCCCCTTCTTTTTTTGAAAATGTGCTATTTGGCAAATATGGCGTTGTTCCTGTTCCGGTTGGTAAACTTCCTCCTGTTGGATTTCCTCCTTCAGAACCTCCACCTGTACTTCCTCCATTTGAACTTGGTGCATATTGGTTTATTGTATCTTCATATCCTTTTAATTTTTGACTTTCATCTTCTTGTGCTACTCTTGTTTTTTCTTTTGCTTCTGCTGCTCTATTTAATATTCCATTTTGTCCTGTTAACATCGCTATGCTTATTCCCGCAAGTATCAAGAGCACTATGATTGTTACTACAAGTGCAATTAACGTTATACCTTTGTTTCTTCTTAATGTATCTCTTAACATTTTTCATCCTCCTAATTTTATTAGCTTTTTTTATATACATATCTATTATTACTATTTCTAGTTTTTTTATACTTCGCAATTAGCGTTTTACTCAAATTTCAATGTACATAAATTTTTGGCAATTTATTTTATATGTTTTTATATTAGCATACTGTACACTTTTTTGTAATTGATTTACGCTAATTACACGCTATTTGTTACATATCCTTACAATTACTTTTACTCACACCTTAAAATTTGGATAAAATTATAAATTTTATAGAAACATTATACTAAAAAAATTAAAAGACAAAAAAATCCCCTATAAAATATTTCTATCTTATAGGGTACTTTATTACTTATTGATAATTTTTATTCCCAAAATTATGCAACATTTTCCTTTATGTATTCAACTACATCTCCAACTGTTACAACTTTTTCAGCTTCTCCGTCTGGAATTTCTATATTGAATTCTTCTTCAATTCCCATTATTAATTCAACTAAATCTAAAGAGTCAGCTCCTAAATCATCTATAAAATGTGCATCTAATGTAACAGATTCTTCTGAAACTTGTAATAAGTCTACTATTATATTTTTTACCTTTTCAAATATTTCTTCTGAACTCATTTCTTAAGTTCACCTCCTCTCAAGTTTATAAAAATTTACTATATCCTTTGATATAAATTTGATGTTATTTTTATATAGACATTTATATTATATGTTTTTTCTTTTGTCAATAGATATCTCAAATTTATTTCATTTTTGAATGGTTATTCGGTTTTTGTCTTTTCTTTTTCGAATTCTTTTATTAGATTTTCAACTGTTTGGTTATTTACAAATTGCTCTGCTTGTTTTATTGTAAATTCGAATAATTTTGCATCACTACTTCCGTGTGCTTTTACGACTGGTTTTTTTACCCCTAAAAATAGTGCTCCTCCATAAGATTTATAATCCATTGATTTTGAGAATTTATTCATTGCAGGAAGTGATGGTAGTGCTGCTATTTTTGACCATATATTTTTCATTAGGTTTTCTTTTAAGCTTCTTTTTACAAATTTTCCAAGTCCCTCTACTGCTTTTAAAAATACATTTCCTGTGAATCCATCTGTTACTATTGCATCAACTTCACCAGAAAATGCATCTCTTCCTTCTACATTTCCTATAAAGTTGATATTTAGTTCTTCTGATTTTTCTTTTAGTAATTTGTAACTTTCCTTTGTTAATTCATTACCTTTTGTTTCTTCTGTTCCAATGTTTAATAAGCCTATTCTTGGATGTTCTACCCCAAAGGTATTTCTTATATATATGCTTGACATTTGGGCAAATTGTAATAGGTTTATTGGTCTACAGTTTGTATTTGCACCTGAATCTATTAATACAAGTCTACTTTTATATGCTGGCAATATTCCAGCCATAGCAGGTCTATCTATTCCTCTAATTCTTCCAACAAGCAAAGTTGCTCCTGCAAGTAAGGCTCCTGAGTTTCCAGCAGATATAAATACATCTCCTTCTCCTTTTTTTAGCATATTAAATCCTACAACCATTGATGAGTCTTTTTTGTGTTTTATACTATCTGTTGGTCCATCTTCCATTTCTATTGTTTCTGTTGCATTTTTTATTGATAATCTTGGTGATATCTCACTTAAAGTTTTTCCGTAAAATTCTTTTACTTTTGCTTCTATTATTTCTTGTTTTCCAATTAAAATAACTTCTGCTTTTATTTCATTTATTGCATTTACTGCACCTTTTATTGTTGCTTCTGGAGCGTTATCTCCTCCCATAGCATCTAGAAGTATTTTCATCTTTTATTTTCCTTTCATTTTTCAGTTTATTAAGATATTATTCATTTTAGTATGGTTTTTAGAAAAAATCAATATATTTTATTAATATTTTTTAAATTCTTCTATTATATTTTCTGCAACATCTCTTCCATTTCGTGCAGCCCAAGCTACTGTCCCTTTTCCACCTATTAAATCTCCTCCAGCATAAATCTTTGGATTTGATGTTTGGAATTTATCATTTACTTTTATATAATTTCTTGGTGTTACTTCTAATCCTAAATTTTGTACAAATTCATCTGTTTTTGAACCTAATGCCATTATTACATAATCGGCTTTTACTGTATAATTACTTCCTTCTATGTTTACAGGTGAAAGTCTTGTATCTCCTTCTTTTTGAACCAATTCAGTTTTTATAAGTTCAATATCTTGTACTTTATCTGTGCCATTAATTTTAACAATATTGTTTTGAAATAATATCTTAACTCCTTCTTTTTCAGCATCCAAAACCTCTTTTTCTTCAGCTGGCATTTGTTCTTTTGCCCTTCTATAAACAATTATAACTTCTTTTGCACCTTTTCTTTTTATTGTTCTTGCAACATCAATTGCAACATTTCCTCCACCATTTACAATTACTGTTTTTTCATTATAATTTGGGTGAGTATTATTTTCTAATAATTCATTTCCTCCAAATACTCCATCTAAATTTTCGCCTTCAATTTTCATTTTAGATGAAATATTTGCTCCAAATGCTAGGTAAATATAATCATATTCTTTTTCTAAATCACTTAAATTAATATTTTTTCCAAGTTCTTGGTTATATTTTACATCAATTCCTAAATCCAATATTTTATCAATTGTATTTTTAACTATATCTTTTGATAATCTAAAATCTGGTATTCCATAAACTAAAAGCCCACCTAAAAAATCTTTTTTTTCATATATAGTTACTTTTACACCTATCTTAGCCAAAAATGCTGCACAAGTAAGTCCTGATGGTCCTCCACCTATAATTGCTACTTTTTTATTTTCTAAATTTTCTTCAATATTTTTTTCAAATTTCAAGTTATTTTCTATTGCATAGTCACCAATAAAGGCTTCCATATCTCCTATACTTACAGGCTCATCTTTTATTCCTCTTACACACGAACCCTCACATTGTTTCTTGTGTGGACATATTCTACCACATATTGGTTGAAGTACAGTTGTTTCTTGCAATATTTTATATGCTTCTTTATAGTTTTGTTCCTTTATTTGTTTTATAAATTCCGGTATATTATTGTTTAAAGGACATCCTTTGTTTGAGCAAGGTTTTATTTTGCAATTTAAACAATAATTTGATTTTTCTTGTATTTGTTGATTCATTTTTATTCCTCTCTTTGTTCTTTTTTCATTAGGACCGTTTCTTTTTCTGCTAAGATCGTTTCTTTTTGTGAAAAGAAACGGTCCCAATACGAAATTTTGCAAAAAGAACCGTCCCCAATCAGAAATTACTCCTCTAGTTTATTTATAACTTCTTTTAAATCTCTTATAAAATCTATTTTTTTTGTTTCATCTCTAAGTAAGGCTGCTGGGTGCCAAGTTGGCATATATAGTATGCCCTTTTTTTCTACCCATTTTCCTCTACTTGCCGTTATTTTGTATTCTTTTCCTAAAATATTTTGAAGTGAAATTCTACCAAGTAATACAATAATTTTAGGTTTTACTATCATTACTTGATTTCGTAAATAGTTTATACAACTTAAAACTTCATCTGGTTCTGGGTCCCTATTATTTGGTGGTCTACATTTTACTATATTTGCTATATATACTTCTTCTCTTTCTATTCCTACTGCATCAAATGCTTTGTTCATTAGTTGACCTGCTTTTCCAACAAATGGTATTCCTTGAGCATCCTCGTCCGCACCAGGTCCTTCTCCTATAAACATTATATCTGCATTTTTGTTTCCTACTCCAAATACAATGTTTTTTCTTCCTGTACATAGTTTACATTTTTTGCAATCTTTTATTGATTCTTTTACTTCTTCCATTGTTTCATACATTTTTATCACCGCTTATTTTGTTTTTCTGTATTGTATCAAAATTAGTTTTATTTATCAATATTTTTTGGTAAAGTGACTTGGTATTCTATTTATTTTTTGATTTTTTATAAATACTTTAGTGGGAAAAAAGTGGGAAATACAAAAAAATAGCTTTCGAGATAATTCTCGAAAGCCTTTATATTTAGCAATTATTATTCGATTATGTCAGCAACAACACCTGAACCAACTGTTCTACCACCTTCACGAATAGCGAATCTTAATCCTTTTTCGATAGCGATAGGTGTAATTAATTCGATTGTCATTGTTACGTTATCTCCTGGCATTACCATTTCTGTTCCAGCTTCTAATTCAATAACACCTGTAACGTCTGTTGTTCTGAAATAGAATTGTGGTCTATATCCATTGAAGAATGGTGTATGACGTCCACCTTCTTCTTTTGTTAGAACGTATACTTGTGATGTGAATTTTGTATGTGGATGAATTGTTCCAGGTTTAGCTATAACTTGACCTCTTTCGATGTCTTTTCTATCAATTCCTCTTAAAAGAACACCGATGTTGTCTCCAGCTTCAGCTTGATCTAGTAATTTTCTGAACATTTCAACACCAGTAACAACTGTTTGTTTCTTTTCTGTTGAAAGTCCAACGATTTCTACGTTGTCTTGTAATTTAACTGTTCCTCTTTCTACTCTACCAGTAGCAACAGTTCCACGTCCAGTGATTGTGAATACGTCTTCAACTGGCATTAAGAATGGTTGATCTATTGGTCTTTCTGGAGTAGGTATATAAGAATCTACTGCTTCCATTAATTCTTTCATTGGAGCATATACAGGATCGTTAGGATCTGTAGATGTGCTTTCTAGAACTTTTAATGAAGATCCTTTTATGATTGGAATTTCGTCTCCAGGGAAATCGTAGCTTGATAATAAGTCTCTAACTTCCATTTCAACTAATTCTAATAATTCTGGATCATCAACCATATCGCATTTGTTTAAGTAAACAACGATATATTTAACTCCAACTTGTCTAGCAAGTAAGATGTGTTCTCTTGTTTGTGGCATTGGTCCATCAGCTGCAGAAACAACTAATATTGCACCATCCATTTGAGCAGCACCTGTAATCATGTTCTTTACGTAGTCTGCGTGTCCTGGGCAGTCAACGTGAGCATAGTGTCTATTTTCTGTTTCATATTCAACGTGTGCTGTGTTAATTGTAATTCCTCTTGCTTTTTCTTCTGGAGCACCATCGATTTGATCATAAGCTTCAAATTGAGCTCTTCCTAATAATGATAGGTATTTTGTAATAGCTGCTGTTGTTGTTGTTTTACCATGGTCAACGTGTCCGATTGTACCAATGTTAACGTGTGGCTTTGTTCTTTCGAATTTTGCTTTTGCCATTTTAAATTCCTCCTTCTTTTAAGGTAAAGGGACACATCTTTAATATAGGGTCATTTCTTGTTACCAAGATATGTCCCTTTTGTGTTAATAACTGATGTTACCTCACTTAAACGATTGTCCATTTCCTTTATTATAAACTTTAAATTTAATAACGTTTTTATTATGTACTTGCATTATATACTATTTGGAGTAAAAATGCAAGCTTTTATTTTTATAAATAAATATTCTTTGCAATTAGCTTTAAAATTAATCTATTTTTTATAAATTAATTAAGCGTTTTTGCTTCTTGAAGCTACTATTTGTTCATGTACTGATTTTGGAACTTCATCATAGTGAGATGGTTCCATTGAGTAACTTCCTCTACCTTGTGTCTTAGAACGTAAGTCTGTTGCATATCCAAACATTTCTGATAATGGGATAAATGCTCTTATTTCTTCCATTCCTTGAACTTCATCCATTCCTTCTATTCTACCACGTCTAGAGTTTACATCACCAATAACATCTCCCATGTATTCTGTTGGAACTGTTATTTCAACTCTCATTATTGGCTCTAAAATAACTGATTTAGCTTGTTTACATCCTTCTTTAAATGCCATTGAAGCTGCAATCTTGAATGCCATTTCTGAAGAGTCAACTTCGTGATATGAACCATCAACTAATGATACTTTGAAGTCTATAACTGGATATCCTGCTAAGATACCTGTTTGAGCTGCTTCTCTCATTCCTTGTTCGATTGGTTTGATATATTCTTTTGGAACAGCTCCTCCTACTATCTTGCTTTCGAATTCAATTCCTTTACCAGCCTCTAATGGTTCCATTTCAAACCATACGTCACCGTATTGTCCTTTACCACCAGATTGACGGATAAATTTACCTTGAACTTTAACTTTATTTCTAATTGTTTCTTTGTAAGCAACTTGTGGTTTACCTACATTACATTCAACTTTGAATTCTCTTTTTAATCTATCAACAATTATGTCTAGGTGTAATTCACCCATTCCTGCTATAATTGTTTGACCAGTTTCTTGATTAGTATATGCTTTGAATGTTGGATCTTCTTCAGCAAGTTTTGCTAAAGCTATACCCATTTTTTCTTGAGCTGCTTTGTCTTTTGGCTCAATAGCAATATCTATAACTGGTTCTGGGAATTCCATTGATTCTAGTATAACTGGATTATTTTCGTCACATAAAGTATCTCCTGTTGTAACATCTTTTAGTCCAACAGCTGCAGCGATATCTCCTGCAAATACTTTTTCTATATCTTCTCTATGGTTAGCATGCATTTGTAAGATTCTTCCGATTCTTTCTTTTTTATCTTTGTTTGCATTTAATACAGAAGATCCTGATTCTAATGTTCCAGAATATACTCTAAAGAAACATAATTTTCCAACAAATGGGTCTGTTGCAATTTTGAATGCTAAAGCTGCAAATGGCTCATTGTCGTCAGTTTTTCTTTCAACTTCATTTCCATCTAAATCTACACCTTTGATATGAGCTATATCTGTTGGTGCTGGCATATAGTCAATTATTGAGTTTAATAATTCTTGTACACCTTTGTTTTTGTATGAAGATCCACAACATACTGTTACGATAGAGTTATTGATTGTTCCTGCACGTAAACCTTTTTTGATGTCTTCTTCAGATAATTCTTCACCATCTAAATATCTCATCATTAATTCTTCGTCTTGTTCACATGCTGCTTCAATCATATTTTGTCTCCATGTTTCAGCTTCTTCTTTCATATCTTCTGGTATGTCTGTTTCTTCTATTTCTTTTCCTAAATCATCCTTATGGATGAATGCTCTCATTTTTATTAAGTCAACTATTCCTTGGAAATAGTCTTCTTTTCCTATTGGTAATTGGATTGGAACAGCATTTGCATGTAATCTATTTTTTAATTGATCTACACATAACATAAAGTCAGCTCCAACAACGTCCATCTTGTTTACATATACCATTCTTGGTACACTGTATTTATCAGCTTGTCTCCAAACTGTTTCTGTTTGTGGTTGAACTCCACCTTTAGCTGCTAATACTGTAACAGCTCCATCTAGAACTTTAAGTGATCTTTGAACTTCAACTGTAAAGTCAACGTGTCCTGGTGTGTCGATTATATTTATTCTATGATCTTTCCAGAAACATGTTGTTGCAGCAGATGTTATTGTGATACCTCTTTCTTGTTCTTGAGCCATCCAGTCCATTGTTGCAGCACCTTCGTGAACTTCTCCTATTTTATGAGTTTTTCCTGTATAGAATAGGATTCTTTCTGTTGTTGTTGTTTTTCCTGCATCAATGTGAGCCATTATTCCTATATTTCTTGTTTTATCTAATGGACATAATCTTCCTGCCATCTATTTTTCCCCCTCATACTAAAATTTGTAATGTGCAAAAGCTTTGTTAGCTTCAGCCATTTTATGAGTATCTTCTTTCTTCTTAAATGCTCCACCGTTTCCAGCTACAGCGTCCATAATTTCTCCAGCTAATTTTTCAGCCATTGTTTTTTCATGTCTCTTTCTGCTGTAAGAAACAAGCCATCTTAAACCTAATGTTTGTCTTCTTTCAGGTCTAATTTCTAATGGAACTTGGTATGTAGCTCCACCTACTCTTCTTGCTTTTACTTCTAGAACTGGCATTACATTTTCTAAAGCTGCTTCAAAAACTTCTAAAGGTTCTTTTCCTTCTTTTTCTTTTATGATGTCAAATGCATCATATACGATTTTTTGAGCAACTGATTTTTTACCATCTAACATTATGTTGTTTACTAATTTTGTAACAACTTTACTGTTATACATTGGATCTGGTAATACGTCTCTTTTTGCTATAAAACCTCTTCTTGGCACTATTCTTCACTCCTTTACATTTTTATTTTAATTAAAGTCAACAATTTGATTTTCCAAATTGCCAAAAGTTACTCTGATAAGTTTCTACCTAAAACTATCCGTATAATGCTCTATCTATTGCTAAATTTAAGTACCTTAATTTAGTAAGAATAAGCACTATTTAATTTTGGAACTATCTTATTTTTTTGCACGTTTAGCTCCATATTTAGAACGACCTTGCATTCTGTCTTTAACACCTGCTGTATCTAATGTTCCTCTGATGATGTGGTATCTAACACCTGGAAGGTCTTTTACTCTTCCTCCTCTTATTAATACAACACTGTGTTCTTGTAAGTTATGTCCTATACCTGGGATATAAGATGTAACTTCATAACCGTTTGATAAACGAACTCTTGCTACTTTTCTTAAAGCTGAGTTTGGCTTTTTAGGTGTTACTGTTTTTACTACTGTACATACTCCTCTTTTTTGTGGACTTCTTGCGTTTGTTAATTTTTTGTTTTTTGAGTTGTATCCATGTTGAAGAGCTGGTGCAGTTGATTTTGTAACTCCTGTTTTTCTTCCTTTTCTTACTAATTGGTTAATTGTTGGCACTTAAATTCACCTCCTAAAATTAATTTTGCCGTTATGGTATAAATTCCATAACGGCTTATATTTTATCATTTTTTGTTAGGTGTGTCAATGGTTTTGGTGAGATTTATAACTAAATTTTAACCACATACTAAATATTCTCTTTTTCTCATTTCTATTTACATCTAATACCATTTAAAATTTAATTTTTCAATTTTAATTTTATATTTGATTTAGCATCACAAACCCATTCATTTATAAAATTTTTCTTATTTTCATCATAAAATGTTTTGTAAGTTTTTTCACTACATTCTAACATTAAGCCCGGTCCTGTTGTCGCACTGTTATAGAAACAATATTCGAAATCTTTTCTTCCATTTTCCATGACATTTCCTACCAAATCTGCTTCTATTATTATTTTTCCACTTAGATTTGAACAATCCCGAAAAGAATTATAGATTTTTTTTACATTTCCAGGTATAACAACATTCACATTATTTAATGAACTACAGCCATAATATATTTCTTGAATATCATCACAACCTTCCGGTATATTAGTTACATTTTCCAAAAATTTACAACCTACAAATGTACCATACATTTTTTCACATTGTTAGGAACCTTTTTTGCTATTCTTATGCTTGTTCCAAAAAATGTGCACATTAAATTTTCCACACTATCGGGTAACTCAGGCATTTCATCAAGTTTATTACACCCTCTAAATGTATACCTCATACTTTTTACTGTATCAGGAATTTTTGATATTCTTACTAAAGTTGTCTCCCAAATACCCTTTTGAAGCATCTGAACTTGCTGTTGTTTTTAAAGACATTTCGTCATTCAACCCATATCCTCCTGTTTCTTCATCCAAATTATATTCCCACAAATCCATATTTACAGATTTCCCATTTGTGCCTATTGCAATTACATCACTATTTTTTTGATCCGGATGTTTTGTAGCATTTGCTTTGGCTATATTCCAATCCACTCCTGTATAATCTGAAATTATTTCATCGTATTTTTTCAAATTACCTTGTTCATCTGTTTGAGCTTTTTCATTCTCCTCTTTTGCCTCTGCAGCTCTCTTCAAAATCCCATTATCCCCAGTCAACATGCTAATACTAATGCAGTGACAAAATCAACAGAACAATTATCGTTACAACCAACGCAATTAATGTTATCCCTGCATTTTTTCTTATTCCGTTTTTCTTTCATAAAATCTCCTTCCATTATTTCTGTTTCCAAATTCATGCTTCACATATTTCATTCCCAAAACAATCTAGGATATCCACCACTAGTTTTTTTCCAAGAAGTACCTTCACTACTATTTTCTAATATATTATATAATTTATCCGAATTAATTTTTTCATTCAGATTTGCAGTATCTTCTTGGTCATATTCATCTATAAAAGCATTATTCAAATTGCTGTAATAAAACACATTTGATATTTTCTCACAAGCTTTATTGGCTTCAACACTAATTGCAGTCGAAATTCCACTTTTACTTATAATATTTCCCTCATAATATGCTCCATCTAATATTTTGTTTTCGTTTATAGGCGCAATTCCACTAATATAAGCGTTAGGATATTCAGAATTTATATCTCCCATTCGATATACTCCATATACATTTGTTGTTGCTGCAATGCCTGCAATTCCACCGATATACGATTTTTCCGACAAACAGTTAGCTTTAATTTCACCCTCACTATAACAATTTAAAATATTTCCTGCATCTTTTTCACCAATAATTCCTCCTAGGCAAAATGTTTTTTCAGAATTTATTGTAATATTGCATTTTGAAAAACATTCATTTACATTGGTTCCGTTCATCGTTTTTCATAAGACTTAAGCCAATAACTCCTCCAATATACTCTGTATAACCTAAATTAATATCTCCATAATTGCCACATTGACTTATTGTTCCTCCTGAATGTTGTCCAACAATTCCTCCACACTGAGTAGATTTTCCTGTTATTTTAGCATAATTTATACAATTTTTTATTTCATTTCCGCTATATCCCGCAATTCCTCCTAATATGCTGTTAGGATAGGTTGACTCTATTGTTCCTGATACTTTACAATTATATATTTTCCCACTATTGCTTCCGCAAATTCCTCCAAAAAATCCATAATTTGATGTTCCAGATACTTTAATACTACAATTTTTCAGTTCTAAATTTTTTATTATTCCACTATTAGCTTTAAATAGACCAAAATAACTATATTTTACAACCTCATTTTTTATAAATAAATTCTTTATATAATGTGTATTTCCGTCAAAAGTTCCACTAAAACTGCTAATTCCATCAAATCCATTTGTGTTCAATGCATTAATTAAACTACCCTTATATCCGTATATATCATAATCTGTTCTTTCGGAATTTACATATGATTTTTTAGATTCAAAGTCTAAATTTGTCCCCAATTTCACATTTTTTCCTTCATAGCTATTGCCTTTTGCTGTATTATATGAGAACACTACCAAGTCCTCGATGCTGTTAATAAATAATTCTCCATTTATTTCTTCTAATTTTCCTGGCTCGGCATCATTTACTTGTGTAATATTGTCCACTGCATCTTCCATTTCTTGCTCATAATTACTTAATATACTTTTTTCTTCTGATTGAGCTCTTTCGTTTTCTTCTTTTGCTTCCTTAGCTCTTTTTAGAATCCCATTTTCACCAGTCAACATACTAATACTAACCCCGTGCTAAAATAAGTAAAACAATTATCGTCACAACCAACGCAATTAGTGTTATTCCTCTATCTTTCATTTTTTCTCTCATAAAAAACTCCTTCCTTTGTTACTATTCCTAAATTAATGCATATTATTCACGTTTCCGCATTCATACAAATGCATTTTAAAATTATTATACAAATAACAAAATTAAAAGTCAACATATTTTGCATTTTTTTAAATGCATTTTTATGCACGTATTCAAATGCGTGTTAATATACTGTTAAAGTTAGGAGATGAGCCAATGTATCTAAAAAGATTAAAAGATTTAAGAGAAGATTTTGATAAAAAGCAACACGAAATAGCAGAATTTTTAAATATTACAAGACAACAATACAGTCTATACGAACTTGGAAAACGTGACATCCCAGCAGAATTTATTCGTAAATTAGCAAAGTATTACAATACCTCAGCTGACTACATTTTAGAAATAACAGATGAAATAACTCCATACATTAATTCTAATACAATAAAAAAAGATATACCATCAAAATAATAAGAAGAACCCAATTTATTAAACTTTCTTATCTAATAAATTGGGTTCTCCTCAAAATAATTAAATACATCTTTTCTATCAAAACCATTAGTGTTCTTCATAGTTATTCTCAACAACATTCTTTTTCTTACCATTTCCGTTTATGGATTTATGCTTCTCTGCAAAATATATATTAGCTTTCTCTATAGTTTCTTTCTCATCTGAACTCAAAACCCACCATGGTTGTTGTTCTTCTTCGTTTTCTATATCATCATTTTCTCCATATAGCCTCATTTTCTTTTCGGGTCTTATTTTTCCTCTCAAATTAGTACCTTCTGGTAAAAGCAATTTTGATTTGCGTTTAAAAAACATTCCCCTTATCCTTAAAAAGCTGTTTTTTAATCTTGTTTTCATCGAAGGCATTAAGGCTTTTTTCATCATTTCAATATTTTCCTTATCATAGTGTGAACTAAAATCTTCTTCTTCAATTTGTTTAACCGTTTCTGGTTTTAGTTCAAATTCTTTTTCAACCCCTGGTTCTATATATTCTTTGGCAATATTGCTTAAATCAATATTATATAATTCTTTAAATTTATTTTGAATATAATATATATCTCTTGTTTTGGTGGTAAATTTTTGTATATAAAGCATTACCATTTTCTTATTTTTATCGCCATTTTCTCCCTTAAATGCCTCATTTGTTTCAAACTCTTTTGATAATCTTTCCAAAATTGCAATTCTTGCATTTAGTATATTTCGTTGCTCTTTTTGCATATTGCTGATTTCTTTTGGTGAATATGGTCCAAACCCTTGGACAAGTTCTAGTGATGGTTTATAATTCTTTATTCCCTTGTTTTCTAA
>ERZ827101.2255-NODE-2255-length-17807-cov-3.972679_pt1 | contig 17807 bp, 14 predicted proteins | sample MGYA00519869_ERZ827101 | MGnify/ENA primary metagenome ERZ827101 (study PRJEB31778, sample SAMEA3449256) | human gut metagenome | biome: human gut; feature: human-associated habitat; material: faeces | place: United Kingdom | collected 2010/2012 ...
CATATATAAAGTCGAATAATTGGCATACCATATTTCCGGTTGTATATAGGTAAGAGTTGTAAACGCGGCCGGAAAATTTCCAAGCGAAATATAATCGCTGCGATAAAAGTCCCCCATCGCCGTCTGCGCGTTCGGCATAATAGTAGTCCGTTTATAACAAATCATCGTCCCGTCATCATATTTAACCCAATACCCGGTAGACGCCGATCCCCCCGAATCCGCGATTCCTGCCGTGGCAAAGTCTACCCCTGCCTCCGCCGCCAATACATTGGCCCCGTTGCCTTTGAGCAGGCCGACGATATCCGTCGCCGTGTCGGTTGTCACCTCATTCGGACCAGATGGTCCCTGCGGGCCCGTGCCTCCCTGGACGCCCTGGACACCCTGTACGCCTTGTGGGCCTTGAGGCCCGGTCTCCCCAGTCGCTCCAGTATCCCCTTTCGGCCCCTGGGGACCGATCACGCTGCCTAAGTCCACAGTTGTTGTCGCCATTTCCCCTCACCTCATTCGTATGTCGCAATTAAATGGCCGCGCTCGTCAATCGAAAATGTCGGGACAGGGCCGGGATCGCCCTTGTCCCCTTTGTCTCCCTTCGCGCCCTGCGCCCCGGCCGTTCCGGCCGGTCCCGCCGGACCGGTATCCCCTTTCGGCCCCTGCTCGCCTTGAATCCCCTGCGGGCCGGTATCTCCCGTATCTCCTTTTGGTCCCTGCGGGCCTATAACGCTTCCCAGATCCAATTCCTGTGCCATTCTTCGTCCTTCCTCCTCAAGATATGGTATAGATCAGTTTCCCGTCCTGTATCGACAAGGGCGGGGCTGGCTCATTATCGTTGTGCGTCAGGATCAAATGCCCCTCCGCATTGACGCTCAGGGCAAACATGCCGGGGCTTAGTTCGGTGATAGCGACCGCGCCATCCTCTCCTGGGTCTCCTTTTTCGCCCTTCTCGCCCTTTTGACCTTGAACCCCCTGCGGGCCTGGGGGTCCTTTAATATTGACAGGATCAGGCACCATCGGACCCATTCCCGCTTTAGACGGGAACCACTGCAACTCCCCGGTTGACGAATCGACGGAAGGCGTCCACCATCCGCCGTCCTGCCCATCCTCTCCTTTGGCCCCGTCGTCTCCGGGGTTTCCCTTCGGACCCGGTGGGCCGATAAATTCCCCGTTATCAAGCTTTTGCTGTACCGTATCGGCCACCGCCTGCGCCGCATCTGCCGCTGTCTCCGCATCTGCCGCCGCTTGATTGGCCGCATCCGCCGCGTCCTTCGTGTCCGCGATCAGCCCCGACAGCCCCTTTTCATACTCCGTCTCCATCGGCGTACCCGTATCCCGGGGCGCAAATTTGAGGCGTCCGGACAGGGTGTACACCACCTGTTCCTCCGTGTTGTCCGCGCCAAGGATTACCGCACAAAGCCGGATGGTTCCGGTCGATCCGGCGCCTGTCCAGTTCCCCGGCAACAAACACGATGCCTGGCTGTTTTCCAGGGCCACAAAGTCCGTGGTATCGTACCCGCCCGCGCCGTCCACAAACTCGAACCGGTATTGATACGCCGCGTTCACCAACGCCTCATCCAGCGCAAACACAACGGACGTGGCGTTGTGGTCCCCCTGTACCCCCGCAAATTGCGGCTGGTCCGGCGTTACCCCAGACGGGGTTGCCGAAAAGGTTACAGTCCTGATGGGTGTGCTCATTGAAACGCCTCCTTAAGTAATCGATCTATGGCCGTTTCATTAGAGGAAGCTGTCCCCCCGTTAAGAATCTGCTCCCGCAGCTGCTTGCTTCCGTATCCGTCCAACGCAAGAAGAACCCGCCTCTGCTGGCTATTCACTTTCATATCCGTCAGCAGCGCCTCCTTTTTTTGGCGCAGTGATCCATTGATGGCATCCCCGTTGCCTTTTTTATCCACCTTCAAATCTTTCGACAGGATACTGTATTGGAGGTATACCGACACAGGAACACCGTTTCTTTGAGCCGCGTCCATGTTTTTTCGCTTGGAGGATGGCGCATATTCTATGCCGCGTTCCGCGAGTACAATCTCTTTCGCCAAATCACCAGCATACGCATAGGCCGTGGAAACCGCATCGACCTTCTGCTCGTCCGACATACTTTGATATGGTGCGGAATCGGTCAGATCAGTTAGAAGCGTATATGCCGTTTTCCCCATGGCGCGTTGGTACTCTGTGTACTCCTCCGCGGTGAGGCTGTATCGTTCCCCATCATAAGTCACGCTTTCGAGGCGGCGGACGGCAAAACGCCGGCATCTCCCGTCTCTTTGTACAGCCTTTTCAGTTCCTCCTCCATATCGGAGGTTTGCTGTTCGCCGACGTAGCCAGGGCTTAGGAAGTTGCTGAACGCCCGTTCTCCTATGTTCCCTGTCGGCTCTTCTCTTCCCCAGGCGTCCACATACGGCTGCTGGGTCTGTAATGCGCCCGGAATTTTGGATTTGCTTCGCTGTGCGGCGTATTGCAAAGAAGGGAACGCCTCACCCTGCTCCACGTAATTCCGGCGGCGCCGGTCGTCGGACGTTCTGGCAATCTGGCCGAGCAGCGTCGGCACTCCTTGGCTTAGATACCCGGCTCCAGCGTTTAGGGCGAAATCCACAAGAGGATTTTCGCTGAATTTGACATTTTCGATGGCGTCGTTAATGCCCTGTAGCATGGACATGTTTACCATCGGTTCCGACAGATTAGTCAGTGCCTCCAATGCTTTGGAAAGTGGGATATCCCCATCTTTGGATTCTTGTCCCAGTTTGAAAATTTCCGCCCCAACCAACAGAGGAAGCGCGGAAGGAGATGCCCAGTCGATTGTGAAAGAGGTGTCGCCAATATTAATGGCGTATTCTTGCTGCCCTTGAAGCGTGGAGAACCGATCTTCTTCGTCGTCACCGAGTCCGCCAGTCAGTACGCCCATGGAGGCGAGCCACATGCCAAGCGCCATAATACTGGTGCCGGTGAGTCCGGCGGATAGGCTGTCGATAAAATCTGCGGTAGTAATGTCGCCTTTTTTTAACTGATACGCCTTTCTCGTCACCGCGTCAAAAAGCCCAGCCGGGCTGTACTCGACGCCACGCTTCAGGATATTAATTGGGGTTTTCTTAAACGGAAGCAAACCTTCCACAATAAACTGTGCGGATTTGTGTTTTCGCGACAGCCGGTTTAACGCACTCGCCAAGGCGGATGCGTCGGTAAACGTAGCTTTTTGGGCCTCCCGTACAGCATAATTCCGGCCACGATTCAGCGTATCCGCGTCCAGCTTTGACAGGTCGATTTTATTAGCCGACAAATACTGCATCAGCGCCCGCTCATAGTGAAGCCGTTTGAAAACAGCATCCTCTGCCTCCATCGCTTTAAAGTTGCCTTTTCTGGCCGCCTCTATTGGCTTCATAAGCGCGGATGTAAAAACGGTCTGATTGTCTCTTATGACGTCCGCTGGATTTCTGGCTCCGCCTGCGCTGAGTACCTCCTTCATTTTTTGATAGTCCTGCCGAACAAAATCCAGATATTTTCTCCTCTTCAAAAAAGGAAGTCCGGAAAAAGCGTTTTTTGTGCGGGTGATCCCTCTCCCGCCTACCGCTTTGGACACGGCGTCAACTGCCTCTTCGATTGCCCCTGCCAGAATGTTCTTCACGTAGATGACCGGCGTAAAAGCCGCATTCCCCGCCACGTTTCTGACGTGAGTTCGGGGGTTCCCTAGCATAGCCAGATACCGCCAGGCGTTCCACTTGTCTAGCCAGGTGGACGGTACCTGTTCTGCAATGGATACCAACCCGTCTCGCATTATCCCGTCCACGGCTTCCGTGTCACGTGGATTCACTTTTTGAACTCTATCGATGATTGACTCCGGTATTTTTATATTGCTTTTTGGATTTTGCCGGTTAATTTGATCCGCGACTTTTTGTAACGCCATCAACCGTCCTTCCGGCGTCATCCTCTTAAGCATAGACATCGCCTGCACCGTCTGTCCCGCGTTGGTGGCGACGACAGATAGTTCGGTGATCATCTTAGAAGCCAGAGCCGGATCGTCGTTCTTACCGGCAAGAGTTAAGAGGTACTCTCCCAAGGCAACGTCATTTTTACCGGGTACATGATGACCATTGACCACAGCGTTCCACTGCTCAATAGCGCCGTTTAAACCGACCGACTCAACCGTGTTGACGGCTTGTTTCATAGCAGCCTCGTTGCTGGCCGGGACATAGCTGTAAACATCGTTCATCACGTCGTCCGTAATACCGTCCAAAAAGGAATCGGGGACCTGCGACGATTCCGCCGCCGTACGGACAAACTGCCGTACCTTGGTATTGTCACTTGTCCGCTTCGGGATTTTCACATCCCGTGCCGGTGCCTCGCCCCGTTTGATCGCGCCATACCGTTCCACCATGGCCTTGATATCCGCAGCCGTGTTGCCGCTACTTGATCCGATCGAGGATTTTGGATCATACGGACCGTTTTCGGATATACTGGTATTGACACCATCTGTGCTTTGCGGTACAATGGTGTCGGAAGAGAGGTTCCGGAATGAGGGGGCTGACCGTGCCAGAGAGGCGTCGGGCTCCGCTCTTGTGTCCGGGACCTCTCTGATTTTTGTCATGTCGTAAAACTGGCGGCTGTTTTCCCCATTGGCAATGTTGATAAGCCCCTCGAATTCCTGTCCATCCAGCAAAAACCGCACCGTATAGTAATCCCACCCGAGAGAAGCCTCTGGGTGGGATTTTGTATCCTTTGCCGAATACGCATATTCGGCGGCCTCCATCAGATTGTCCAACTCGGTGGAGGCTTTCATTTTGGCTTCAAATTCGGAGGACTGGGTCGGATGCTGATTTCTAGGATGTGCGTATTCACCGGAAGCCTTGGTTTTCACCCGCGCGGCATCGTAATCGCCAAGCGGCAGGACTTTTCCTCTGAAATGGCTGTTGATGTACTGCCTGGCAACCTTAGGCCATTCCCGCCGCGGGACGCCGTCAAAGATATCCTGATCAGTATCGATCAGAACGTATTTGGAACCATCCGACTTGTGCTGTACGCTATACTGAACGCCGCTTCTACTCGCAACCGGCTCCGCGAGCGCGTTGCGGTACAGCCGTTCGGCTTGCGCCAGCATATTATCCCGCTCAGTACCAAACAGCCGGGTTTTCATTTCACGGATCCAGTCGAGAATGCGTCGGGCAAGACCAGGTTTTTCTGCCGATAACCGCCGGATGGCGGCTTCACTGGCAAATAGGTTATCTCCCACATAATCCGCAATGATTTCCGCCATGGCCCCGGCGGAATCCAGAGCCTCTCCCTCCAATGCGTAAGTGCCAATCTTGGCTTCGATTATGTTATCTAGGCTGATTCCGGTTTCCCTTACCACTATGTCCGCAATATAATCCGATAACTCCTTATACGCCTCCGTTCCTTCCAAGCTGTGTGTCAGCTCATGCTTGAGCACGGTCTTTACCGGGTTTGCTGCGTCAGCCGAAATATACAGCGTATTGGTTTTTGCGTCATATTTACCGTTGCGGCCTCCTAATGTCTCTACGAACTGGATGTTTCGTCCGGTTTTTTCGGCCACTGAGGCAACTAACTGGATAGCGGCCGGGTCGATACGATTCGCCGTCCCGGTTTCACGTACGATCCCCGCTCGGCCGTTCTTAGCATCAGGGCTGAAATCCGACTGAGTAAATGAAATGCCACTTTGTGTGGAGGCAGAACCGCCAGGATCCTCTGTATTTTGAGCACGTGTCACGCCGTTGCCTGAAAATAGATTAAACAACCCCGACGTCAAAACTCCCATTAAACCAGCGTACAACTTGTCAGACGAAAACGGCTCAAAGGCATTGTCTTCCCCGAGGACAGCGTTTCGGATGACCGGATCAATCACCGCCTGTAAATATTCCTCCAACCCCTCATCTGTCATGGACAACAGGCGCCCGCCGGCATTCCTCAAATGCCTCAAAGCAGCGTCACTTGTAACAACCTTCGCCGCTACTTTTGAGGCAGTATCCTTTATGCCGGGTATTTTTTGTATGAGCTTTGATGCCCCTCCCTTACCAAGTCCCTTAATTCCTCCAAGTGCATACTGTAGGCTACTTTCAACCGCGCCATTAATAGCCCCATATAGCAGCGCGGCATCTGTGGCATACCCATCAATTTTAGCATCTCTATATGAATTGGCGCCGGAAGTTACCCCTGTCAGGGCCAGGCCAAGAGGCCCACCGGCCGCTACGGCAGGGGCCATAGCAACCACATTACTGGTAATATCAAATACTCCTTTTTGAAGTGCTGTGCCATCTCTTGCAATGACGTCGCCGGCAAAATCGTTAAAATTTCGCGCTACCGGCTCTGTACGTCCCTGAGCCACATTTTTGAACTGTTCAAGCCCTGTAGCGACGCGGTTTATACCACTGGCTGCCCCTGCCGCGAACGCTTTTCCAAGCCCTCCGCCAGAATACATCGCATCAGCTATCTCCTGCGCCTTGTCCTCCTTGGCTAAACGGTTGATCTTAAGATACTCGTCGCTCATGAATTCAGCAGGTTTATGTCCGGTTCCTGTCGTCTTGACTGTGTCCCAGGGGCGTAAGTTCTCATACGTCACATCTTCCGTATCATTTACGGCTTCACTTTGGACCGGGTTCCCGATTCCGTAACGGACGGCAGTATCCTGAAGCCCAGAGTCCTGAATCATGCTTACGAGAGCATATCGAGCGTGCAGCGGCAACGCCTCTCGGGAACCGCTTGCCTGCGGATCCAGCCCCATAACCTTATAAACATGATCAACAACGGCATCCAAAGCCGCTTTTTCCCCAAGCCCTTCCTTCATTTCCGACTTTAGTGCCTCTACAAAATCATGGTTCTCATCTTCCGTTAGCCCCGGATATGAAAACCGCGGGTAAACAAACATCGCTTCCTCGCCGGAAATAGGGGGTAATGTCAGCACCTCCGCAACATTGTCCGAGATGTGCTGATCTCTGTTCTCCTCTATTTGGCTGTTCCGCCAATTGGCCGACGTATCCCGTATTCCCGAGGAAAGACGCCCCAATCCGCCGGAGTAATCTCCCAATTGGGCGGTCAGCGCATCATATCGATCTCCGAGAGCGTCCTTGTTGCTGTTCAGCCAAGCCCGGACAGATGCCTCCTGAAGCCGGTGCTTATGCAGCTCGTCATAAGGGGACGAGGCACCCTTCCACCCGTCATAGGTGCCGGAATCAGACAGATATTGGTTCGTCTTGCCCTCCAGCTCGCGTGACTTGGCAAACCAGGCGTCCACATCATCGGCCGTGAGGGGGCTGGTCATATTCATCTGAGATACACGGGCCTTGATCTCGTCAAAGGATTCCGTCCCACTCCTTTGCTGCCCCGTGACCTTATTTTTGATTTCTTCAAAGGACAATGCCATGAAATCACCCCTACAGCCCGTAATAATTCAGAAGGAAGGCGAACTCTTCGTTGGATAGCTTGTTTTGGTTGTACCAATCGGTCAGGAACGATTTGATATAGTTATCGTAGTTCCCGTACTTGGTCTTGGTTGTGCTCCTGCGAGAGAACTCACCCGGCGTCATCATAGCCGCCCGGAACTGCGTGGTGTTCGCAGTATCACTGATAAGCGTTCCGTTTCCGGCCCCGGATGCCGCCCTCTGCAAATAGCGGTTGACCTCTTCCGACGACGCACCGGAATCCTGAAGGATCTTAGCAATTGACAGCTGGTTCTCAAAATCCTGTTGTTTCGCTTTGGCCTCGGCATCCGCTGCTGCGATCAGTCTTTGTCTTTCCGCCTCGGCTGCGGCGGCCGCCCGTTCCTGCTCCGCGTTGTACAAGCTGGTTCCCTGCTGCTGGGCCGTGCTGTAGAAATTCGACAGCAGGGTATTGTACCAGTCGGAGGTATTCGCGCGGATAGACGCCTCCTGCTGCTGTTTTTGTGCCGCCGCGTTCTCCACGAGCTGGGATATCTTGTCCTGGAGCTCCTGGGTCTTTTGCTGCTGTGCCAGCCGGACGCTGGCATCCGCGTTCCCGCGCTGCACCGAAAGAGCGGTTTGCTGCGTCCGGTTGAGCCCGGAATCCGTCAACCCCATGTTGGCCATCGCTTCTTGGACCTGCCGCCGCCCCACCAGCTCCTGCACGGCGTTTGCGTCAAACAGCGATTGATACTGAGACGGAAGCTGCTCCATCTGGGTTTTGTATGGGTTTGTGGAAGACGCGGTAGCGCGATCAATGGCGGCGTTTATCTGCTGGATGACCTCGTCGTCCGATTGCTTGCGCTGCTCGTGAAGCTGTCCGGCCATACCCCGGGATTGGTTGTACAGTTTATCAATATACTCCTGCGCCGAATTAGCCATTTAGATTGCCTCCCCGCCGATCTCATACCGGATGACCAGGCCGTCCACGCCGATCGCCCCGGCGCTGCTCACCAGGACGCCGAACCGGCATACCCTGGACACGCCGGGTGTGAGCATACGCCCCACCATTGCCCCAGTGCCGGACATGGACAGTTCATACACATCATCCATCGCCCCTTTTTCGGTGACGTAGGATACCGTGATACGGGCGTTAGACGTGTCGGCCATGTTCATGTGAAGCCGGTGAATCTTCTTTTTCCGTTCCTGAGACCCGAAATCAAACACCTTTGTCTGAAAACACGATTGGATTTCCCGGTCCTCCACTGATATATCAAACTCTCCCGTTTCAAACGCCGGTCCGCTCGGGTGAAAGACACAATCCCTCTCCCCGTCCAGGAGATAGGCGGCGCCGAACAACGCGCGTGTCGGCATACCAGATCTGTCATACGAATGATACTGTAGACAGAAAGCGGACAGGCGGTCCCCCTTCGGCATAACGGCCGCGGGCACACACTCCTCCGGGAATTCCCAGCAGTACCAAGACATGTTCCGCTGCGCCTTCCGTTCGTCGGAGTAGGTTGCGTAATACTGAAACACACCGTCCATATAATCCAGCAGATAGACCCGGTTCCAGACAAACAGCATGTAATGCCCGTCTACATCACAGGAGAGGGCGCTTTTTAACAAATACCGGTCTTCCGCCTTCAGACGGCTTTCAATCATAGCAGACAGCTTGCGCACATTCCGCTCGCTCGCCTGGTTTGCCGCCATCAGGCCGTATACTGCCCCGTCGGAGGTTGCCCAGATTAGACGGTTGTTGCAAAGCTGAATCGTGTTTGGGCAGTCGCAGCCAATCCCGGAATTGATGGGGGTAATGGGAAAAACGGCGGCGTTGGCGGTCACGTCCACCACCTTGCCGTCGATCACATCCTGCGCCGTGTAGGTGTTGCCGGATACATACTCCGCGCTGTAAATCTCGTGTTCCTTGAAAATCACCAGGATGTCCGTCTGCTTCCCGAACCCCGTCACCTTTTGGGAGGATTCCCCGATATAGGCGTAGTTGTTTTCTGGGAAATACAAGGGGTTGTTGATATCGCTCCAATGCACCAGGTTCGGATGATCCGGGTTCCCGGACACAAACAAGCGGGTCCCCCCGTTTATGCCGGACCGGTCCCCGCCAAACCAAGTGGCAAACTGCATATTTGCAATCTTTTTTGTAGCCTCCGGATCCGTTTTCCAGGCTGTCACTATCAGATTGTTGGATTGTCCGATTCCAGGCAGAGGATACGGGGTTAGGTTGTCGTCCCGGAAGGACAGAGAACCGTAACTTCGAGTAATCCAAGCAGTTATTTGTTTAGAGTCGATTGTGATAGTGGCGGAGTCGGATGTCGGAGGAATTTCCCATGTATACACCTCTCCGTTTTCACCCGTATATTGGATCGTTACCACTTCTCCTACATTGGCGGTCAGTTGATCTTGAGCCAGTAAATAGTAAATGTCATTGTCAGTCGTGAACGCCGTTCGAAATGCTCCTCCAAGCAGGTTGTATCCCTCAAATGGGGTCCCGTTACGAGTATACACAGCCGTTTCAGATTCCTTTTTTCCCTTTGCATTCACCACCACTAGCGGGGCATAGATTTCGGACTTGTCGATTTTTTGGAGCTCAAAATTCTTATTCATGCTGTATATGTCGCCGCTGTTGAAAACTGCGTAAAGACCGATACCGTCCTCCGTGGGGTTTGCAGCAAACATAAACATGCCGGTGGCATACGGGTCTCCGTCTTCATAATCGAGAAACGTCAGGGAGGATACATGCGTGGCGCTCCCGCTTTCATTGAATCTGTAAAAATGAAATACATGGTTTGCCCGGCTCGTTTCGAATTCGCAGGAGCAGCACACATAGTCCTCCGGTTTTCCGTCCCGGTACACCCTCACCGGTGAATACACCTTGTATGTAAGGGAATCGCCCATGCCGGACGTCTGAATATGGAACGAACGCTCCACGGTGGTCGCAAGCCCCGCCCTGGTCCGCAACGCCTGATCCTTCCACCACATATTCAAAACAGCGGTGAGCTGGTTGTCCTCCACCAGGTTCGGCGCATCGTTCAGGTTCACGCCCCCGTTCAGGGCCGGGACAGACACACGGTATTGATTGCTTTTCGGCATTTTCGGGATCCTCATGTCAGTCCTCCCATACTACCGGCAGCACATCGCCCCTGCGCTTTGCCGGGCGATGCACATAATTGCGTTTTTGCTGATACAGGGCCGCGTAAAACTGCTGGTTGGCCCCATCCCCGTCGGCTTGGGCGAGCATCATCGCCACCCCATACGGCATCACCGTCTCCACGGCATCCGTGGATAAGGAGATCTCCTGCCCTATCGATGTCAAGGGTTGAAATTCCCCGCTTTTTTCAAGCGGCCAGACCTCCGCGTAGATCTGATTGACGGTTTCCAGGCCCCGCCGATACAGCTCCGCCGACAGCCCGGCGTCAATCTCACCGGACGCATTGGTATACCCCAGCAGATTCATAGCCCGTCTCAGGATGTCCATTCCCGTTTTCATGCTGTCACCCCTATCTGAGCCAGCAAGGCCGCCTGCTCCTCTGGCGTTGCGGCATCAAATACCGCGCGGTATTCCGGTGAAAGCCCGTCAATCACCGACTGCGCATCCACGCCTCCCTGCTCTATGGAACCTTGTCCCATGGAGCCCTGTTGCGCCGCGAGTTCCGCCGCTCGCTCCGCCTCCTGCATCTCCCGGATCAGCCCACTCAGGTTCGGCACCGAACCCTTTGGCAGCCGTTCCAGGTATTGCCTCGGCGTGATAATCTGGGATGCCAGCAGGTTATCCAGCGTCTTGACGCTCTGTATCTCGCTCCACATCGTGGACGCTCCCACATCAATCTTAGTGGATATGAGCAAATCGCGGTATTTTTGGCCGTCAAAAGGAAGATACCATATTCCGTTTTCATCCTCGATTTTGAGCTGCCGCTTTCCGTACATCGACACCCACATGTCCGCCCATACCCGCGCCACATCCTCGATAAAGGAATAAAACCGGTTTTGCACCGATTGCATCGGCATAGTGGCGGCTTCCCGGACGGCGATGATCGCGGAGGTGTTGTCTGGCCTGACATCCCCCAGCGCCGCGTCATTGGCCCCTGACTGAGACAGGGTGTTGGATATCAAGGAGGTAATGTTGTTGTCAAACGCCGGGGAAAAGTTTGGCGGGTTGACATATCCAAGGGCGTTCCCGATGCTTTCGCCCGTCCCGATGTTTTCCACTTCCAGAATCTGTCCCGGATCGTTTGTGACAGTGGCATACGGGATCATGTTTTTGTTGACTAGGGTAATCGGCATACCTAACGTCAGGACCGCCCACACACTGGCCGTAATCATGCGGTTGATCGCAATCTGGTTCGGGATGAGATAGGTGATCTCACTCTCCCCATAGGCACAATTCCGCCGCCGCTCCCAACGGAATACCGACAGCGGGTACAGACGGAGTTTGGTGTCCCATTTCGCGCGGATTGTCGCGCCCTTAACCACCACAGCCGCCAGGATACGGCAGGCGCCGTCCTTGTCCCATTCCTTCCAAAACTTTGTTATCACCGTGGCCTTCCGGGTTTCCTCCGGCTCGTCGTCCGAGCGGTCCCCCGCCATATGTCCGGTATCCCGGTCTGGTTTGATGGCCTCGATATCGGATACCGGCCTCCCGTTGCGCCTTGCCTCCCGGCGGAGCTCCTTCACGCTTTTCCGCTGGGCAATCAAGATATACGGCTGCTCCTGAAGCTCGTATAGGTTCGGGTCCCCGAAATACACATTTTCGATGTCCAGCACTTCACAGGCGATGTCGCCCGTAATGGGCGTAGTGCCGCTTTCGTCCGCGTATAGCCCGGTCTGGATCCGGTCGTCCCAATAGGTATACAGCACACCGGACCCTGAAATATAGGCGTTGCGAAGCGCCTGCTCCTTCAGGTCGTCCAGCTTGACCCTTTCCGCCGTGGTTTTGAAATAGTCAGTAAGGGAAGACATGGTCACGGCAGTCTCTTCCTCCGGCGGCAAACCCATCGCGTCCATGGGCATCCTCTGCTCACCGGCATACCGGTCCCGTTCCTCCCGTGCCCGGTCGCGGATCGCCACGGTGTTGGGCACACCCTCCACCGAATAGTTGACCGTCACGGGATTGGAGCTGATGACCGCCATTTTGTAATCGCCTATCCGCTTGATGACGTTGTGGCGCACCAGGGGGCGGTCGTTTCCGCACTGGGCCCCGTGCCATTGATCGCCCACATAAAAGCGCTCGTTGATCTTCCCTTGTTCATACAGGCCGCGCCTGCCCAAGCCAGCCTTAAAATTTCTCCCGGATTCATACTCGCCAAAAACCAGTTCCGGTTCCCACGCTTTTCTGTCCATGCCATTTCCTCCGTTCCCCCTTTGGCTCATGCGCCTTCGGGAGCATATAGAAGCCGCCGAGTTTCCCCGGCGGCTGTTGAATCAATAGGTATACGTGTACACGGTCCGGGTCAGGGACTTCTTGACGAACAGATCGTAGTAGATGCGGTACTGGAACAGGTACGCATCGGCCTTCTGGTTCTGCTCGGGAGTAAAGGTCCGGATCCGTTCGGACTTCTTGACCAGGGACGCGGCGCGCCTCGGCAGGACCAGGATGCCGATTTTCTTGGCGCCGGTCGCCGGGACAAACCCACCGACGGTCTGGTCTGCGCCGCTGGAACCGCTGTCATCCGTCACGCCGTCATAGAAGGTATAGGCCGTCTTCATCCGGTCGTCCGATACCGGGATGATCGGCACATCGTTGAGGTACTTGACCTTGGTGTTGACCGAACCTTTTTTGAACTCGCCCACATTGATCTGGCGGGTCACCTCCGTGGTGTTCATGAGCGCACCCCACACGGTGCTGTCCACAAAACAGACCAGGGGCTCACTGTAGCCAGCCACAGCCTGGACTTTGTTGATGGCCTCGGTAATCATCTTGTAGATCTGGGACGCCACCGTACCGGTAACGGTCTGGGACTTGGTGGTCGCCAAGGTCGCCAGCTTGGACAGGACATACGCGTCCAGTTCCGGGACAACGCGGGTGCGCACGAACTCGCCCATCACCTGGCCCGCCAGATTGGCGATGCCGGTCTCGTCGTTGTCCTCCCGGTCGAGCTGGAAGGACCGGCCCCGGTCCATCGCCATGGTATAGGATTCGCTCGACACCGTCAGGGCACCGGTGACAAAGCCGTCGTCCCTGTCATAATTTCCGAGGCCCTGCATATCCACGTCCGGAATCAGGACGGTACGGGCCCCCACAAATTTGCTGCGCAGGGCGTTGTCCGCAAAAAAGCTGGTCTGTGCCTCCTGCACCAGCGCCTTATCCAGCTCGCCAGTGAGCTTGCTCTGGAATTCAAGGGAATTGATCGTGCTATCGGTGATTGCCATTTACATGTCCTCCTTATCGGTTCCAAACCCCTGCAAGCATCGCATCGATGGTGGGGTTTGTGGTTTCTCCCGCCCCTGCGGCCTGGGGACCAGGGGATGCTTTTGACGCTGCTTCTTGTGCCGCTTTGGCAGCCGATGCCTTCCTGGCATTGGCGTGTTGGTAGCGGAGATATGCGTCGGTCAGGGAAATTCCCTTATTGACTGCCATGTCCACTACCGGCTGCGGGACCTGCTTAAATTCCGCCACGTCCGGGAATTCGGCCTTAAGCTCCACAAACTCATTGGCCAGCCGTTCCGTCAGGCCTGCCCTGTCCTTTTCCGGAGCCTTGGCTTCCTCTTCTCTGGCGTTGGCGTACCGGGCGCTCCACTTGTCTTTTTCGGCCTCATACAGCCGTTTTGCAAGCGCCTCGTTCCCGCCGCACTCTTCCAGGATGGATTGATAGAGCTGCTTGTCCTGGCCATCCACCAGGGCGTCCACCATCTCCTGTACGCTCTTTTGGTTCGCCGCCGCCAAATACCGGATCTTGTCCAGTGTTGGGGACAGCTCGTCAAATTTGAGCCCCTTTTGAGCCAATGCCTGCGCCTCTTCGAGCGTCAGCTCTCGGCTCTCGTGGTTGTACCGTACAGGGATCACGATTGGCTGCCCGTCTCCGGGCTGCACGTCCTGCTCCGTGTCAGCGGCCGGTGTGGTGTCCGCCGCCTCCCCGGTCTCGTCCGTGGGTTCCGCTGCTGCGGTGGCTGTGCTTGCGGGTTCCGCCTCTGGTAGGGCTTCCGCCGGTTGCATGATTGTCTCGTCCATGTCTAATGCTCCTTCCGCCCATGGTGAGGGCGTTTTATTCGACAGGCCCGGACTGCTCCGTGCCGTCGTAGGTTAAAAAATTCCGCCATTCCCGCAGGGCCTTTTCCTCCGGCGCTATGGCGGTTGTTTTCGCGCCGTGCGGGATTTTTCCCGGCTTTTCCGTCTTCGGGTGGCCCCTCTCCCGGCCCACGGCAAGGCCGCATAAAAACGCCGCCAGAATCCATCCGGCGGCCGCTATCAATACTATGGCTATGCTCATACATCCCATCCTCCCCGCATATCTCCCGCCGTAACGCCGGTCGGGGTACCCCGCCTTTTTGGCGGCGGGTCCGTGACCCTGCGCCGGATATACGGCTCCAGGGCGTACCGCATCGCGTCCATCAGGTGGTTATTATCGTCAATCGGCTTGTTGATCTGGTTGCCCTCTTTGTCCTTGTCCCAGGTGTAGCTGCTGATTTCGGACGCAAAGTGGACGCAACGCGGATGGATCACGATCCGGTAGTCCTGGATATACTGGATGCCGTTGAGGATACTGTCCCGGCCCTTGGCGGCCGGTTGTATCCGCAGCCCCAGGAACCGCAGCTCGTCGTTGCTCTTTGGCTCGGCGCTGTCCGCGACGATCCGCTCCTTGCCATAGCCCTTTTCGGCCACGCGGTCGCATATGTCCCGGTTGCTCATCCCTCGCTCGTAAAACTCGTCATATACCAGCAGCAGTCGCCTGGGAACATGGATCAGGCCGCAGAAAAACGCCGTGGGATCGTTGGTATACCCATAATCCAGGCCGAACGCCGACCGGATGAGGGGGATTTTCCGGGCTTTGTCGATGTCAAAATCCCGAACCTCCCACCGATCATAGACCAGCCCGTCCGCCACACCCCAATTCCCAAGCCCCGCCACGGCGTATTTCCGTGGGTTTTCCCGGCGCATCCTCTCATAGATTGCCAGGTCAGCCGCATCCAAAAACTCATTGCACCGGTAGTCGGTGCTATAACAGGCCACATTGTCCGCCGGTGTATCAAAAAACCTCTTTTTTAGCCAGTGGCGCTCGCTCCACGGGTTAAAGGTCAGCGTGGTTTGCTTGAACAGCGGAGGGGACACGTTCCCGCGCGGGACAGACAGGTCCAACAGGTCGAAGGCGTCCTCGTTGTCGATTTCATACGCCTCTTCCACCCACACCCAGCACAACGAGCCGGTGGAAACCGTAGTGGATGCCAGCTTGAGCGGATCGTCAAAGCCACGGAACAATACCTTTTGCCCCGTAGGTATATAGGTCAGCTCCAGCGGGGAGGTGGTGGCCCTCCAATAATCGGATACCCCTAGTTTTTGTATCGCCCATTTAAGCTGCGCAAAGGTGGATGTCCGGTGGGTGTCGCCAATTTTACGCACCACCAAAAGGTTGCTGCCCGGATATTTCATGATCCGCCATATATGGTTGAGCGCCGTAGTGGTGGACTTTTTCGACGCCTTGCTCCCTTTCAGCACCCGATACCTGGCTTTGCACCGCCAAAAATCCCCATACCCTCCGCCCACAACGTCCGGGAGGTATATCTTATTTGAGCTCTTCATCTCCGCAGATCACCACCGGTATGGAGCCGGTCAGCGTCACATTGCTCACAAAACCACCCGCAGCCTTAGCCCGCAGTTCTGACGCCTTCAAGCGGTCTTTTATGTCGGCTTCTTCGTCCCGCAGAACCTCCGTCCAAAAGGCGTTGATCTCTGCCATGTCGGCAATCCTGGGGGCTTCTAGCACGGCATCCCGGTCTTTGATGTAATCCCCAAGTTTCCCCAAGTTTTCGGAGCCGATGTTTTGAAACGCTTTGTCGCTCTTAGCCTTATATCCCGCCAGCCTCGCCGCCTCGGTGGCGGTATGACCCTGCTTGTAGTAATCGATCCATGCTTGTTGCTTTGCTGTCGGCTTCATCCGCTCACCTCCTATATCACCACTGATTTAGTGGCATTCACATTTCCAACCACATCTATTTGGTTATTCGGCCGCAGTGGGATCGCAATGCAATACATACGGGATTCCGTGTGTCTTACAGTAGTCGATTTCGGCCTTGCATCCGGTACTGTGCTCCCAGTCCCCATATACCAGTATCTTGTCGCACACCTTCAGCAACTCCAGGCACATCCCCAGACCATGCAGATAGTCCACCTTGTCATAGAGATAGCCGAAGCAATGTATAGGGGAGATATATACGTTGGCCTTATCTTTTACGGCCAGCGCCTCGGCAATCCGCTCGATTTCGGCCTTGTTTCCCGGCTCCCCGCCATAGGGATGGGATATGTAAATCCTCATAGCCTTGCCGTCATCCCTCTCTTGTGTCCGTCCAGGTAGATTACAGGCGTGTCCTTGCTGGTTGGTTTGTACTCCTGGATTTCCCCGTATCCCCCATAGTCCAGGGCCGCCGCCGTGTTGACAAACAGCTTGGATACCGGCGCAACGCTCCGGTTCGCCTCACAGGTGCGGTAAAAGCCTTGTTTCATCACCATAGGCAAATGGGTGTGGGAATGGATATACACGTCCGCGTCCACGATGCTGGCCATATCCGCCAGACGGATCGCCTTGGCTCCTTCCTTTCTCCCGCCTCCGGACCCGTGGTTGATATACAACGAATAGGTCATGGGCCTCCCATCCGATTTCCGGCGGCTGCACCGTCCAAAGCTAACAAACAGCAGCGCCGCGCCAGGGGCAAACCGGTCATACAAACCCATCTGCCGGGCGAACACCTCCATGAGGTCAATGCCCTCTTTGTTGTAGGTCCTCCGCTCGTGGTTGCCAGTGGTGACGGCCAGTATCTTATCCTTGACCGGCTCGAACAGCTCCACTGCCCTCTGGATCTGCTCCATCGGGGGCAGTACCTCGCTGTAGCAGTCCGACACGCTGGTCTTGGTAGCGTTGTTGAGGATATCTCCGTTGAGGATGAGGGCTGTGTCCGGTTCTTCCTGCACGGATTTCAGCCGTTCGCGGATGAGAGGGAGGTCACAATGCGCATCCCCGATATGCAAGTCGGCCATCACCTCAATTTTCAATGCGCCGATTGTATCCGGAAGCCTTGCTCGTATGGTTGTCATCCGCTCACCTCGCTTTTTGTGTTCCCGCCTACCCATCCGCCGGCCATTATGTCCGGCACAACAACAATACATATCCGGATATAGATTCAGATATGCCGGTCTCTCCCGGCTGTCACGCCTGCTTTGTGGGGCGACGTTACACCCTCCAGTTCCCATGGAGTAGGGGCCTGCCGACGGGCTCT
>ERZ827101.2258-NODE-2258-length-17783-cov-2.882897_pt1 | contig 17783 bp, 10 predicted proteins | sample MGYA00519869_ERZ827101 | MGnify/ENA primary metagenome ERZ827101 (study PRJEB31778, sample SAMEA3449256) | human gut metagenome | biome: human gut; feature: human-associated habitat; material: faeces | place: United Kingdom | collected 2010/2012 ...
TTCAGTACAGCGCCGACGCAAACGATGTATACAGTCTGAGCGGTAACGAGATATACAGTCTGCATGAAGACCGGCAGCAACGGATATGGATTGCCACATTCGAAGGAGGAATCAACTACCTGGAACGGGGAACAAACAAAGAAGCGGACCGTTTCATCAACTACCGGAACCGGCTAAAGAACTATCCTATCAGCCAATGTTACCGTACACGTTTCATCACCTCCGACACCAAAGGGAATATATGGATAGGCAGCGCCACAGGATTACTGATGTGCAAGGGCAATTTCAAAGAACCGGAAGAGATAGAATTCCAACGTTATTGCCGTATTTCGGGAAACGCCAACAGCCTCAGCAATAACGACGTGCACAACATATATTTCACCCGGAAAGGCGAAATGTACGTAGCCACCTTCGGAGGCGGACTCAATAAGCTACTCTCACTGGAGGGTGCTGAAGCCCGCTTTCAGGCATACACCATGAAAAACGGGCTTCCTTCGGACGTATTACTATCCATCGAAGAAGACCCACACGGCAATTTGTGGTGCGCTACAGAGAAAGAACTATGCAAGTTTATTCCTTCCACGGATAAAATAATAAACTACCCCTCCAGAGCCTTCCCCCTACGAATTAGTTTCAATGAAGGGGCGGCTCTGCGAACAGCATCCGATTATCTGATGTTCAACACCGTGAAAGGTGTTCTATACTTCTTTCCGGATTCCATCCATACAAGTACATACGTTCCTCCCATCATCTTCACCCGCCTGCAACAGGCCGAGAAGACGGTGACTCCCGAAGAAGGTGGCATACTGACCACTCACATCGATGATACGAACCTACTGACCCTGCCTCACGATAAGAATGGATTCAGCATCCAGTTTGCCGCCCTGGATATGAAGTATCCCGGCAACATCTCCTATTCCTACAAACTGGAAGGATTCGAAAACAACTGGAACAATATTGGCAACCAGCGAACCGCCACTTACACCAACCTTCCGAAAGGGCATTACACCCTGAAAGTCCGCTCTACAAACAGTGACGGCATCTGGGTGGAGAATACGCGTACACTGGACATCAACATACTTCCCTCCTTCTGGGAGACACCGTGGGCATATTCCCTGTACGTGCTATTTATCTTATTGGTCATTTTTACAGCCACCTATATTCTCTTCACCATCTTCCGGCTGAAGCATAAAGTATCTGTTGAACAGGAGATTTCAGATATAAAGTTACGTTTCTTCACAAATATATCGCACGAACTGCGTACACCGTTGACGCTGATTGCCGGTCCCGTAGAGCAAGTCCTGCAACATGGCAAGTTGAATGATGAGGAACGGGAACAGTTGGTGCTGGTGGAGCGAAACACGAACCGGATGTTGAGGCTTGTCAATCAGATCCTGGACTTCCGCAAGATACAGAACAAGAAGATGAAGATGAGGGTGCAACAGATTGACCTGATCCCTTTCATCCGCCACATTATGGAAAGTTTCAACAGCCTTGCCGATGAACACCAGATTGATTTCAGTATGGATACGAAAGTCTCCAGCCTCAAGATATGGGCGGACTCCGACAAGTTGGAAAAGATATTGTTCAACCTGTTATCGAATGCTTTCAAATATACTCCCCAAGGGAAGCAGATCAAAGTGGTGGTGCAGGAAGAAGAAAAGGATGTGATTCTTGCTGTGGAGGACCAGGGAATAGGGATTGCAGAGAATAAACAAAAGTCCCTGTTCGTCCGCTTCGAGAATTTAGTGGATAAGAACCTCTTCAACCAGGCCAGCACCGGTATCGGCCTTTCACTGGTGAAAGAATTGATCGATATGCACCACGGCTCCATCAGCATCCGGAGCAAACTTGGAGAAGGGAGTTGCTTCAGCATCAGATTACAGAAAGGAAAAGAACACTTCGACGAAACCGTTGAATTCATCCTGTCCGACTACGTGGTAAGTGATACCTCACCGGCATACACCGGAAATCAGTTCTCTTCTCTCACCGGAAACGAAGAGGAGAACCTGAACAGTGAAAAAGAAACTATCCTGATAGTGGAAGATAACCAGGAATTACGCTTCTTCATAAGGACCATCTTTGCCCAGTACTTCAATGTGATAGAAGCTGAAAATGGTAACATCGGACTGGAAAAGAGCAAATTGTATATGCCGGATATCATCATCAGCGACGTTATGATGCCCGAAAAAGATGGTATAGAAATGGTGCGCGAACTGCGGGATGAGATGACCACAAGCCATATTCCCATCGTTATGCTGACGGCTAAGTCGACCATCGAAAGCAAGATAGAAGGCATGAAGCTGGGAGCGGACGATTACATCACAAAGCCCTTCAGCGCCGCCTACCTGAAAGCACGTATTTTCAATCTGCTTGAACAGCGCAAGAAGTTACAGGCATTGTATTGCGCCAGTCTGTTGCCTGCATCCACCGAACAACCTCTGGCAGGGAAAAAGGAAACCACCACTCCGGCCCTCTCGCCCAACGACCGGAAATTTATGGATAAAGTGATGGAAACCATAGAGAAGCATCTGGATAACGGTGACCTTACAGTAGAAGACATTGCCGGCGAAGTAAACATGAGCCGTTCCGTATTCTTCAAGAAACTGAAAACACTGACCGGTTTATCTCCCGTTGAGTTCCTGAAAGAAATACGTATGAAGCGGGCAGCTCAACTCATAGAGACAGAGGAGTATAACATGGCACAGATTGCCTACATGGTGGGACTGAATGACTCGCATTACTTCAGCAAGTGCTTCAAGCAGCAATATGGAATGACACCGACTGAATACAAGGAAAGTCGAAAGCAAAACACTTAAGCTTTGCTCCCGACCTGCATCATACCGGCCTTACTCGGTTCTGTTCCGCGAACTATGCCTGAACAGACTCCGCACTAGCTATTGAACAGACCCTTCAATAGGTATTGAACGGACTCTTTAATAGCTATTGAACAGACCCTTTAATAGGTATTGAACGGACCCTTCAATAGCTATTGAACAGACCACCAAATTCGGAGAGTATTAATTTCCCCTTACGGAGGCCAGATTATAATTCAAAAAGGATAGTACGGCTTCCTGGACTTTCACTCCACAATCATGCGGCATATCCCACAGTTCCGTAACCAGTTTGTCGCCTGCCGAACGGCTTTCCCATACTTTCCGCATTTCTGCAAAGGCGGCATTCACTCCTACCGGAGGAAAGAGCTTGTCATGTTCCCCGTTCAGAAAAAACATCGGTTTAGGACAGGCAATGGACGCGATATGCGGATAATCCAGATAACGGCGGATACCCGGCAACATATTGGCAAAACCTCCCCTTTCTTTTCCATACTCCCATGAGAACTGACAGTCCGTAGTCACCATCCAGCAGACGGCAGCTCCGGCTTTCACCTTATCAGAGAGTGCCGAAAGCATCCAGGCACGGTAAGCTCCCATCGAAAAGCCCATGCAACCGATACGTTTGGAGTCGACTTCGGGCAACGTAGCCAGAAAGTCGGTGGTGTACATGTCTTCGTAGTTCATGAAAGCACTCCAACTGCGTCCCAGCATCATGAAGTTACCTGCCACAGCCATGTGTTTGTCACCGTCAACTCCTTCTTTCCGTCCGCGTTCTCCCCAGAACAGAGCATCAATAGAAATAACTACATATCCATGTGCAGCCAGATAATCGCCTACATATTGCCCACCGTAGCATTGTTTAGCCCAAGCATCGGCATCAGCCAGGACTTCGGGAGACACTCCGAAGGGACGGATCATTTTCTCCTTACCAATCGTATAATGACCTCCATGGTCATGCAAAAGCACTACCGCCGGGAAGGGACCTTCACCATCGGGCACCAGCATATAGGCGTTCACACGGGAATAACCGGTCAGATTGAAACGTAACTTCCGGGCTTTATACCCATTCCGCTGCTCTTCGGCTACGACCTCAGTCCGGTAGTCGGTAGTGCGAGGCGGAGGGGCAAGCATGGCATCCAGCACGGCATTGCGTGCCTGTTTGCGCCACTTCTTAAAATTCTTAACCGGACTATTTCCCCAAGCCATGGGGTAAGTCAATTCTGCTTTCAGTTGATCCAGGAAAACAGGCATCTCTCTTTCCAGTTCGTAACCGGATAAATGCTGAGAAAGGGCGGCTACCGAAGTAGCCAACCCTAACATCATGCAAAGAATACATCTTCTTACCATATTACTGCTGCTTAAAACCATAACCATTCGTAATTCCCGAATTCAGCAATACCTGATAGATATTCGGCAATAAATGGATGGGCGGATTCTTTGCCGCATAATCGGCATCCGTATAACCGGCGAAGAGTTTCTTCGCGTAAGAATCCTCATATTTCAACATATCAATAGCCCAGGGAGTCTGTACATATCCATCAGCTTCCAAAGCCAGCGCTTCGGCAGAACCCGGTTCGATATACTTAAACAAGCCTTTGATTGCAACGTTGGTCATCGTCACTCCTGCATAAGCAGGAACCAGACTTCCCCAATCATCATGCTGTCCGCGCCATCCCGGGAACAATACCGGATCATCTTGCTTGTCAGCCGGAGTTTGTGATGTCAGTCTATATCCATACTCGGATTTAGCATCGACCATCTTCGTCCAGATATAGGCAGGTATCTGATTGCCATTCTTAAACGTGTAGTAACCATCCTGACGTATGCCCTCAATGATAGCCGACATTACCTTTCTGTTTTCAACGGCAACTTCCGGAAGAATACCGGTGCGGATAATGTCAAAACGACGCACGCCTTCGCCACTGAATTCCAGGGCACGTTCTTTAAGCACTGCATTATACACAGAACCGCAATCCGATATATATTTTTCAAAGTTCGGGTCGTTGTTGCCGGGGAACGCCCGGTTATGGACGATGGCAAGATACGTCTTGGCGCTGCCTTCATCGCCCAATGCCGCACACACTTCAGCCAACATCAGGTAAGCATCGGAAATACGCATATAAGAGAAATTGATACCGGAATTACCATAAGTTTTCGTATCAGGCGCAGTCATCCGGTTCCAGTCCCACTTATTGGTACCCGGGCCGCATCCTTTACCCCATGCACTGCGGTCGAATGACTGCATCAACTCCTGACCACCACCTGTGCTCCCTGTTACAGCAACAGAAGCGTCACGACGCAAGTCGTTATTATCGAACCAACCGTAGTAGAAATGTGCCTGAATACGATCTTGTCCGCAAGCCACGCAAGGTGCCTGACCGTCACCACCCGACGAAGGACGACCAATATAGGCCGGACGGGAAGATCCGCCATTGTATTCATGAGGGAGTTCGTAGATAGATTCATCAGCCAATGTTATATTATCAGCGGCATGCATCTGCTGGAACATATACTGGTAAGGATTATTATACTCCTGTCCATTCTTACCTGTGGAACGGGGATCCGTTGTACGCAATACCACCGAACCGGGATTCATATAGATTGCCTGAAGATATTCTTTGGCTATGGCATACAAATCTTTCCAATCGCTGCGGCGTCCATAAATGGCACCGTTCTTTTCCACACTCCAATCGTCGAAAGTAAGCACCTTTCCGTCACCATCCACATAGAAGTCTGCACCCAGGTCTGTGCGGCGGGTTGCATAACCACCATTATACATGCAAAGACGTCCTATAAGTCCCTGAACATACGTACGATTCATGACATCCGCTCTCGTACTGCCTTCACCCGGACGATACATATGAGGCTCTACCTCCCTGAGTTTCCGGATATGATAGTCATAAATGGCATAACGGGAAGTCAGTCCTTTTGCCTGCTCACCGGCATTCAGTGCATGGGGCACATCGCCATACCAGCGGCACAATTCCCAGTAGCACGTAGCACGCAGAGCCACAGCCTGTCCGTAGATATCCGAAAGATTATTAGGTTCTCCGGTCATGATCGACTGGAAGTTATCAAGCGCCTCAAAACTGGATATCAGGGAATTGGCCACGGATATCGTTTCGTAAAGCTTGGTAAATACTTCGGTTCCTTCTCCCGAGTTAATGTTATAGTTGCCCGTACCACCCGGATAATACCATTTTTCACAGATTCCGGCGCTACCTTCATCGTAAATGTCCTGAGAGTCTTCAATATCCGATCCCCAAACCGGATGCCAGAAGAATCCGACATTATGCACACTCCTGTTTGCACGGAGGGTTTCATAACCATAATACAATGCACCACGTGCAGACTCTTCATTTGAGAAGACAAAATCGCGGTCTACTACACTCGGAGACGAAGTGTCGAGGAAGTCCTGGCAGCCGGTCATCGCACATGCGAAAGCTGCTGCGAGAGTTATATTCAATATCTTTTTCATATCTGTTTCTCTGTTATTTTACAATTACTATTTAGAAAGTTATGTTAGCACCGAAAGTGAATGTGCGTGCACGCGGGTAAGTTCCGAAGTCCATGTTGAGCGTCGGGAAAATTCTCAGGTCACTGTAGAATCCGCTTTGCCCCGTAGGATTGGCATTCACTTCAGGATCTATGCCCGAATAACCGGTAATGGTGAAGAGATTGGTTGCAGTAAGATACAGGCGTATCTTATCCACATGTACTTTAGTCAACCAGTTCTTGGGCAATGTATATCCGAGCGTCAGCGTCTGCAAACGAAGGTAGGAACCATTCTCCAACCATTCCGATGAAGTTATGCCACTCTGATGGTAGGGTAAATGATATTTGGCATTCGCATTCAAAGCTCTCAACTCATCGGGATTGGTAACGGCATACAAGTCACCGGCAGCATTCACATTGTAAACCTTGAAAGCATCGGCCACCCAGGATGCACGCTGTGCACCGATTCCGTCAAACTCCTGACCGGATGCATTGATCATAGCAGCCACGTTATATACCTTACCGCCTGCTGTCCAGTTGAAATTAGTAGAAAGATCAAAGTTCTTATAGTTGAAATTCAGTTGGAAGCTTCCCGTATGACGAGGCATCACTTCGCCCAGGCAAGTAGCATCATCCAAGTCTACCGTACCACTTTCATCCACATCACGGAATTTGGCAGCTCCGGGGAATGCAGTCTGTCCGGCAGGCAGATCGTAAGGGTGCATGTATGTAGCGGTCAAGGCTTTCGTAATATCGGGTACACCTTCTTTCAGAACGTACTGGCCATTGGTGTAATTGAAATCATCCACGGTATAATATCCTTCGCTGATAAAGCCACGTACCAGGCCGATCGCTTTCCCTTCCACAAACATATAGTCGTTGGTAGGAACCAGAGAGGAAGAACCCCAGTATGAAGAATAGAGATACTGGTCGGCATTAGGCAGTTCATCCAGTTTATTGCGGTTGTAGTTATAGATGGCACCTACGTTGAAACGGAAATCACCTTTGTTTATTACATCTACATTCACCGAAAGCTCAATACCACGATTGGATGTTTTACCGAAGTTCTGGAACTGGTAAGAGTATCCGGTAGTGTTATCCACAGGTACGGCCATCAACAAGTCTTTTGTAGTATTCCAGTATACTTCCAGACTACCGTTAACACGGTTGTTCAGGAATCCAAAGTCAATACCGAAGTTGCGCGAAATAGTAGTTTCCCATTTCAGCTTAGAGTTAGCCAGCAAACCGTCCGGACGATAGAATGAACCGAGTTCACCGTTGATAGGGGTATGATTGCTGCCCGAACCAAGGCTCGACCAGGTTTCACGCCACAGATTGGAACTAATATTGTCACTGCCCGAAGTACCATAGGACAAACGAAGCTTCAGATTGGAAAGCCAATCTTTTGTGCCGTTCATGAAAGGTTCTTCCGAAAGGCGCCATGCGAAAGCACCTGCGGGAAAGTATCCCCAACGATTATCCGGCGCAAACTTAGAAGAGCCATCGGCACGGAACGTACCGGTGAACAGATAACGGTCCATGAAAGTGTAGCTCAAACGTCCGAAGAAGGAAACCGTACGGGCAGGCACGCTATAAGAATTGGTTGCAGAGAAAGAGGTGGTTGCCGTATGGATCAATCCCATCGTGGTGTCATAATCAAATGTAGAAGGATAGCCACGGCCCGTGATTTGCGACGATTCGGAATCCGACTTCAGGACTTCATTACCCAGCAATGCCGAGAATACATTGTTCTTGCCGATATTGAAGTTATAATTCAAAGTGCTCACCGAACGCAATCCATCTCCCATGCCCCGGTTAAGGGTGGCACGCTTATCTCCGTTTGTATATCCGTTCTCATAATAAGTACTCTTCGATGAACTGCGGGTAAGTGATAATTCACTGCGGGCCACAAGCCCCTTGATGATCTCCCATGACAAAGCTGCCGATCCTCTCAATGAACGGGAATAGGATTTATTCGTGATATCATTGATCAATTCTACCGGATTGTGCTTGTCGTCGATATTAGCCACACCGAAACTGAAGCCTGAGGCAACTTCCGAATAAGAGACACCACCCAACGGATTGTCAATGGGACGATAGCGATAAGCTCCCGACACATTAGAACCTTTACCGTTCGTTACATTCTCACGTCCATTCAGATTTGACTCCGTATAACGGAAATCAACATCCAGGTCCAGTGTCTTGGCAAGTTTCTGCCGAATCTTGAAAGAAGCATTCAGACGGTTGTAGTCCGAATTGATCTTGATTCCTTCATCGTTAACGTAGCCGAGTGTAAATATCACTTTCGTTTTATCTGTACCGCCCGAAACATTCACACTGTGGTTATGAGACAGTGCGGTACGCAGTACATCATCCGTATAGTCATGGGCTTTCACATTGGCATAGTCGGCATAGTGGTTGCCATACTTACTTCCCAGACCGAAGTATTTCTCAACAGCATCCTGGTTAGCAGTTCCTCTGGATGCGGCATAGCTCCAGTTATGAAGGATATACTCCTGAGCAGAAAGCGTCTCAAGCGTCTTCGATACATTTTTGACCTGTACATAGCCATCATAGCTTACCTTAATCTGACCTTCCTTGGCGCTCTTAGTGGTAACCAGGATTACACCGTTTGCACCGCGTGCACCGTAAATAGCCGTAGATGACGCATCTTTCAACACATCGATAGATTCTATTTCCGAAGCCGGTATATCGCCAATATTGCTTACCGGAAATCCATCGACTACATAGAGCGGATCATTGGACTGGGTTATGGACCCTCCTCCGCGGACGCGTACCGAGATTGTAGCTCCCGGACGACCGTCCTGCGACACAACGTTCACACCCGGCAGACGTCCCTGCAAGGCCTGTGCAACATTGGATACAGGATTGGCAGCAACCTCATCTCCTTTTACCGAAGCTATGGCTCCCGTCAGGTCACGACGTTTCACCGTACCGTAACCGATAACAACCACTTCATCCAACATTTCCGTATCTTCAAGCAACTGAATATTGAAAAGACTCTTACCTGCAACCGCTATGTCCTGGTCTACATAACCTATATATGAGATGTGTAATATCCCATTAGCAGCCACAGTCATAGAAAAGTTACCGTCCATATCGGAAACGACACCGTTTGAAGTTCCTTTCTCTAAAATGGTAGCACCAATAATAGATTCACCGGCCGCATCTCTGACCGAACCGGAAATCTTAATTGTCTTCTTGTCATTGGAGGCTTGCTGCACACCGGCTACTGAAGTATGATCCACTGTCAGGGGAGCAGCTTGAGAAAAAGTTCCCAAATTGAGGTAGGACAAAACCCCGAGCATTAACACGACCTTTTTCCTGTAATTCATAAGTAAATGATTTATTGATTAAACAAATTCTGAATTCACTACAAAGCATTTATGTCTGCCTTGCACTTGCAAAATAGCAGATAATCTATCTCTCTCAGGTGAAAAATATGCTTGAATCGGTGGAAAAATCGCTCTATACCACTCAAAACACCGCAGACAAAGGGATAGGGGGATTTTCTCACAGTAAAATCACAAAAAATCCCCCGGATTCACTCTTTTCATTGAAGAGAGATCCGGGGGGATGAGAAATAAGATAGATTTTATTTATTTCAGATGCTTCAATATCCACTGCAACTGTCCGTATTCCGTATCATTGGAAGTCCAGTGCTCATTAATCGGGGTGATCAATGCTTCCTTCGGACAATCCAGCGTATTATAAACAGCATAGCTGGTGGTCGGCGGACACACATCGTCATTATATCCCCAGGTAATATAAGTAGGAACCTTTATCAGACGGGCAAAGTTCACTACATCATAATATGCCATCGTTTTTAACTTCTCCGGCGTATCCATCCCTTCGGTACGGAAAAAGTGGGGATATCCTCCGGCACGCCCTGCTTTATACCCTGCCATATCACTCAAAGCGGGGTGATTGGCTACACAAGCTGTTACACGAGGATCCAAACCGGTCGTAATCAAAGCTAAAGCTCCTCCCTGGCTACCGCCCTGGACAATTACATTCTTACCATCCCATTCGGGTAAGGAAGTCAGGAGGTCGATGCTACGCACACAACCCAGATACACTCGTTTCATATAATAGTTGTCACGGTTATCAAGTCCATTATTCAGATAGCCATTCTCTCTACCGTTAAAAGCGTTGCTGATTTCCTTGAATGCCTCCTCTGTCAAGGTAGGATTCAATCCGTGTATCTCAATCTCAAAACGAATACAGCCTTGTTCTGCATAATATTTGTGACGTAAAGGCTCCTTGATTGTTTTAATTCCGGCACCCGGAGGGCAAAGAACTACCGGACAAGAACCTTTTGTTGCATTCTTCGGATAGAACAAGTAGCCGTAAATACTCTGTCCACGACTGTTCAACATCAGCTTAATAAGATAGCAATCCACCTTGTCGGTGCAATATTCCTTTGCCAATTCCTTCGTATAAGTCAACGGATACTTGGCAGCCTCCGCTTTATTGTTTTCCCAGAACTCTTTAAAGTCCTTCGGCATCTGCGTATAAGGCTTAATCTTCTCCGGTGAGAAACCCAGCTTTACATGATGCTTATAACTTTTTCCATCCACAGTGGCTGTCAAGCGGCAGTCGCGAAAGCCGGGTTCTTTCATGGTTCCCACAGGAATAACCGCTTTTCCCTGCTTCAACGTAACCGAACCGGAAGTTTCTGCCGGCATCATATCACCGCCTATTTCATAAGATACAGTTACTCCATCCTGCGGAATACCATATTTATAGAACTGAACTTCAACCGTAGCCTTTTCTCCGGTCTTATAAATCCAGTCAGCATGATTGGGCACGGTAACCCAAAGCACATCACTCCGATACGGGTAATTCTCCGCACATACAAACGAAAGTGGAAGTATCAGAGCGAGCAGTAATACAAACAAATTCTTTTTCATCATTGTGTTCTAATTGTTATAAGTTTATTTATCAAATCCAAATATCAATCAGCGCTTTATGCTTAGCAGTTCATCCCCATTTTTCACCGGATTCCATCCGTCATCTCCGGCAAGTACGGTTTCCATCTCATACCCTTTGAGATTCTTCAATTGATGGGAATAAGGAACACGCGCTTTGGGGTTAGCACCCTCACCCGTGCTTTCATATTCTGCATAGAAAGCTGTCTTTTCCGCTTCTTTATTTCCCCAGTTATTCCAGCCGGCAGGAGAGATATGTTTGCCCAGATTACAACGGATAAACACAGCCTGCGCATACGGACGCCAAGGACGTGAAAGAGCGACATCCCGTACACCGTCATCCGCAGTCAGGCGACAATCATAAAATACGTAACCATACTTCTGTCCCTGATCCGTAGAAGGTGCAGTGACATACCCACCGCTCTTACTATGGATATGGCAACGATTGAAGACAGCCGTAGACCAGCCGAATATAAAGTCGACCGTACCTTCTATATAGCAATCTTCATAGTACTGACGGCAATTTTTCCCATACGTATAAAGTGTATCCTGAGAGCCAAGGAAACGGCAATTCTTGAAATAAGCACGATCGGCACTTACGAAACAGGCCACTGCCTGCCCTACCGGACCGGAAGAGTTCTCAAACGTAATATTCTCAGCATAAAAATCAGGAGCATAAATATAGCAGGAAGACGAACCGGAGGTCCCTTTTTCTTCGCCAAAGCAGTTTTTCTTCTGCGCATAATCATCATACGAAAGCACTGCCCCGTCCTGACCTATCAGAGAAATATTGATCTTACTTTCCGGTATCACAATCTTCTCCTTATACACGCCTTTACGCACCAATATCGTAGTACGGATATTCTTGCGGAAATCAGGAACAGCATTAATAGCCTCCTGCACGGTAAAGAAATCTCCGCTACCATCCTGCGCCACTACAAAATCATAGTGTCGAACATACTTAGCCAGTTCCGGTACTTCCTTGGCAATAGCGTCCATGGCCAAACCAGCCACAACACGCCCGCCATAAACATTCAGATGAGTGTTATCTTCACGTCCCTTCGGCATCGCGGCAACCTGATTGGCAGGTACCCACATAAATAATTTTCGGGAGTCTACCGGCCCCATGCCCTCTACAAGGTCATGCGTAATCTTATTCATATCCACAAAAGCCACACCCAATTCTTTCGCTACATTCCGCGGAGAATCCAGATAAGCACCGTGTGTATCAATTAGCTTGTCACCTTCAGTAACAGCAGGTTGCTCCGAAGCCTCCCGCTTTGCATCCGGATTCACTCCTTTCTGTATATCATCCTGACTGATAGCCTGAGCCACTGCATTCCCATTTGCCGTACCAAAATTACGGCGTACAATGGAGTTAAACAAAACAGGAATACCACCTTTGGCACGGGTTTCGTTTACAAAACGTTTCAGGTTCTCATCAAAAGTACTTCCCGGAGCCGTATACCGTTTCGGATCGGACTTCTCATCGTTATGTCCGAACTGAATAAATACATAGTCCCCTTTCTTCACCTGTGAGATTACCTTTTCCCACCGTCCCTCGTCAATAAAACTCTTGGAACTACGTCCATTCACAGCATGATTGTCTACACGGATTTCCTCGGAAAGATAGCCGGGTAACATCTGTCCCCAGCCACGTTCGGGGTTTCCACCTGTCAATGACTTATTGGCCATAGTGGAGTCTCCAATCATGAAAATCGTAATCACAGGCTTGTCAGCCTTGAAAGCCGAGAGCAGGAAAAACAACCCCAGCAATAATGTCAACTTGTGTTTCATAATTCATCAAAATATAAATAGTATTATTATTTTCCGGTGCAATATTACCCAAAAACAAAGGATCTGAAGTGTAAAAAAAGTCGCAATCGGTAGAAAAATTAATATTAATCGTATATTTGCCGGCAAAACAACTAATCTGGCAACAAAATGAAAAAGACAAGAAGTAACACTTTCATTCTTGAAAAAGAAATCGTATGGGAACCGGCAGGCGAAGGAGTAGTACGCCAAATAATGGGCTACGACGGGCAAGTGATGCTGGTTAAAGTAAAATTCGAGCAAGGTGCCATCGGTACACCACACACCCACTACCATACACAAACCACCTATGTGGCAAGCGGTAAATTTGAGTTTACCGTGAACGGTGAAAAACAAATTGTAGAAACCGGAGACGGCGTCTACATTGAACCGGATGCGGAACACGGGTGCGTATGTCTGGAAGCTGGTATTCTGATAGATTGTTTCAGCCCCATGAGAGCGGATTTTCTAAAGCGCTAATACCTTGTCTGCAAGGAGTTAACTTCTTGCCAACAAAAAGTTAACTTCCTGTCGACAAGGAGTTAACTCCTTGTAAGCAGGAAGTTGGCTCTTTGTAGACAGGAAGCTAAGTTATTAATTTTCAGGTTTCCAGTCACTACACATCCGATAGATGTAATTCAGATCATCGTATTGGGCTGCTTCTTTCTTGGTCAACTGTTTCGCCCATTTTACCCGACCGGCTGCCGCAGCACCTTCTCCTGTACTATTGTACTCAGCATAGCGGGCTGTCTTCTCATTTTCCTCTTTTCCCCAGTTATGCCATCCTTCGGGACGAATATGCTTACCCATTTCACAATTGATAAATACGGTGGCAGCATACGGACGCCAGGGACGCCCCAGATAAACCTTGTCCACACCCGGATTGGCCGTCAGTTTGCAATTTTTAAAAACATAGCCCACCGCAATGTCTTCGGGCGTAGAAGCTGCCGTCACGTATGAATTTGTTTTGCTACGGATTTCGCAGTTCTCAAACAAAGCGGTAGAAGGACCGAAAATAAAGTCGGTAGTTCCTTCAATGTAGCAATCTACGAAATAAAGGAGTGTACCTGCGGCACCTGTATAAATGGTATCCTGATTTCCCAGCAAACGGCAGTTGATAAATACCAGTTTATCCCCTTCCGTGTGAAGGGCAACCGCTTGTCCCAGTCTGGCAGCATTATTTTCTATGGTGAGGTTTTTGAAGGTAATATTGTTTCCCTGCACTTTTACAGTATAGGTACGGAAAGTACCCATCTTATTAATGTTGGCATGGTCATCATACGTGATAATCGTATTTTCCACACTTTCACCGATGAAATCCACATTTTGCACCCAAGAAGGAATTATCGCTTTCTCCTTATATGTTCCATTCTTTATCAGCACTGTAACCTTGTAATCCATAAAAGCACGAATGCCTTCCATAGCTTCCGTCAACGTGCGATAGTCTCCCGAACCATCACGGGCAACCACAAGCGTATCTTTATATTGAGACTGTGCCGATAGCGGCATGATCCCCACCAGGAGAAGAAGTATGCCACATAAATAATAAGTTAGCCGTTTCATTGTCTTATTTCTGATTAACGATTTCCTTTACTTGTTGCAAACGCTCCCATTCCAGACTTGCCATGATAAACGGACCTACTGCCTTGGGGTCGTTGCTGCGGATTGTTTCATTTATATAATAGGTGTAATCTCCCATACGGTAGTTTTTGCCACCCAGGCCGGCAACTGCACAGGCTCTGGTAATAGTCACCACACCGTCTTTATCTACTTCTATGAAGTTATCAAGAATACCTTGGTATCCTTTGAGAGCCACTTTCAGATACGATTTATCAATATATCCCTTACGAACAGCTTTGAACAAAGCATAGACAAACATAGTAGAACAGGAAGACTCTACATAATTTCCTTTCTCACCACTCTTATCCAACACCTGATACCATAATCCGGTCTTCGGATCTTGTATGCGCTTCACCTGTGCGGCAATATTATTAAGGATAACGAGCATGGAATCACGTCCTGCCTCATGTTTCGGAATAAAGTCCAGTGCATCTACAAATGCCATTGCATACCATCCCATCGCACGTCCCCAGCTATGCTGTGACTGTCCGGTAACGGGATCTGCCCAACGTTCCTTACGACTGACATCACAGGCATGGCGATAAAGTCCATTCTTCGGATCATACGTATGGCGTGCCACTGTAATAAATTGGTTCACAATATCTTTATAATCCTGTACACGATTATTGCGGAAAGCATATTCAGCATAGAAAGGTGCCCCCATATAAAGACCATCCAACCACATCTGGTTCGGATATACTTTCTTATGCCAGAAACCGCCGTCCTCATTACGCGGATGGGTGTCAAGCTGACTACGCAACAAATCAATAGCCTTCTTATATTTTTCATCTTTCGTCTGTTCGTAGATGCGGAACAGGAATTTACCTGAATTCAAGCGGTCGATATTGTATTCATTCAGTTTATAGGTCTCAATACTTCCGTCCTTGTGTATCATGGTGTCCGCATAAGCTAGTGCATAGTCAAACATCTTCTGATCTCCATACGTATCATACACATCCAGCATGGCTTGTAATTCCAGCCCATGACAATAATCCCATTTCAGTTTCGGCTGGAAATCCAGTTGCCAGGATTCCGGGCAACGAATCATCTCCGATTCTACCATACGTACCGACCACGGTTGCTTATCGCTTACTTTCTGAGCAGACAACTGAGTGGAGCAAATCAGCGCTCCCATCACAAAAGTTTTACAAAGCAGATTGTTCATCATTCTGTTCTTGTTTTTAGGTATATAGATTATATTAAGTAATGTGACAAAGATAGCGGTTCTCACCTAAAGCGTTGTGTACTTTTCGACTGAAAAGGTGCATTATTTATTTTCACCTTCTATAAACTCAGTATTTCGTGTGCGAGAACGAGTGTTTTCGTGCACGATAACGAGTTTTTTTGCCATTTATTTGCATTTCGAACAAAAATTGCAGGAAATTAGACGAAAAAAGTATTGATATACATCAAATAATGTGTATTTTTGGCCCCAGAAATAAGAATTAATAATTTTAAATCAACGTATCATGAGTTTAAATCAAAATGCAGTGGGAAAGATGACCAACTACAGGTGGACCATCTGCGCCATGCTATTTTTTGCGACAACAGTAAACTACCTTGACCGCCAGGTGCTGTCATTGACGTGGGATGAATTTATCAAACCCGAATTCCATTGGGATGAATCACACTACGGAACAATCACTTCTGTTTTCTCTATTGTTTATGCAGTCTGCATGTTGTTCGCCGGTCGCTTTATCGACTGGATGGGTACAAAGAAAGGTTTCCTTTGGGCTATCGGTGTATGGTCGGCAGGTGCTTGTCTCCACGCTCTTTGTGGTATCGTAACCGAGCATTTCGTAGGTCTGCATAGTGCAGCCGAATTAATGGGTGCCACAGGTGATGTGGTAGTAACCATTGCTACTATTAGTATGTACTGCTTCCTGGCAGCCCGTTGTGTACTGGCACTTGGTGAGGCTGGTAACTTCCCTGCCGCTATCAAAGTAACTGCCGAGTATTTCCCTAAGAAAGACCGCGCGTATGCTACTTCAATCTTTAATGCCGGTGCTTCTATCGGTGCTCTGGTTGCTCCGTTGACAATTCCTTTGCTGGCTAAAGCATGGGGTTGGGAAATGGCTTTCATCGTAATTGGTGGTCTTGGATTTATCTGGATGGGCTTCTGGGTATTCATGTACTCTAAACCTTCTGAAAGCAAGCATGTAAATAAGGCTGAGCTTGATTACATTGAGCAAGACAAGCACGAAGAAGGTGCTGCTCCTGTCGTAGAAGAAAAAGACGAGAAGAAGATGAAATTCTGGCAATGCTTCAGCTACAAACAGACTTGGGCATTTGCTTTCGGTAAATTTATGACCGATGGTGTTTGGTGGTTCTTCCTGTTCTGGACTCCTTCTTATCTGAATACGCAATTCGGTATCAAGACTTCCGAAGGATTGGGCATCGCATTGATCTTTACTCTGTATGCCATCACGATGCTTTCTATTTATGGTGGTAAACTGCCTACTATCATTATCAACAGAACCGGTTTGAATCCGTATGCAGCACGTATGCGTGCCATGTTGATATTTGCATTCTTCCCGCTGGTAGTATTGCTGGCACAGCCTCTGGGTACTATCTCTCCGTGGTTACCGGTTATCATGATCGGTATTGGTGGTGCAGCTCACCAGTCTTGGTCTGCCAACATTTTCTCTACCGTAAGTGACATGTTCCCGAGAGCAGCCATTGCAAGTATCACTGGTATCGGTGGTATGGCCGGTGGTTTCGGTTCAATGATTCTTCAGAAAGTAGCAGGTAACTTGTTCGTATATTCATCAGGAAGTACAATGGTAGATGGAAAAGAAGTGACGCTCTGGCTTAGGCTGGGGCGTTTTTCTGTGGAAAAGAAGTGGAAATGACTCATGATTTACTGGAACAAGGTGCACAGTTCGTACGCCCTGCCATGGAATTTATGGGCTTCTCCGGTAAACCTGCGGGATACTTCATCATCTTCTGTGTATGCGCAGTAGCTTACCTGATTGGTTGGGTTGTAATGAAGGCTCTGGTTCCGAAGTATAAACCTATTGTATTGGAATAATACTGGAATAGTATATATAGATAATAAAAAAGGTGC
>ERZ827101.2288-NODE-2288-length-17582-cov-2.729959_pt1 | contig 17582 bp, 10 predicted proteins | sample MGYA00519869_ERZ827101 | MGnify/ENA primary metagenome ERZ827101 (study PRJEB31778, sample SAMEA3449256) | human gut metagenome | biome: human gut; feature: human-associated habitat; material: faeces | place: United Kingdom | collected 2010/2012 ...
CATTCTCCATGAAGATTATTTCCGATATATTCGAATATACTTCTCAGAAGATGCCGAAGTTCAACTCTATCTCTATCTCCGGTTATCATATGCAGGAAGCGGGAGCTACGGCGGACATCGAGTTGGCTTATACGTTGGCCGACGGTTTGGAATACCTGCGTGCCGGAACAGCTGCGGGTATTGATATTGATGCTTTTGCTCCGCGTCTGTCTTTCTTCTGGGCTATCGGTACAAACCACTTCATGGAAATTGCCAAGATGCGTGCTGCACGTATGCTTTGGGCGAAGATTGTGAAACAGTTCAATCCGAAGAACCCGAAATCTCTGGCTCTGCGTACACACTCCCAGACTTCGGGCTGGTCACTGACCGAGCAAGATCCGTTTAACAATGTTGGCCGTACTTGTATCGAGGCCATGGCTGCTGCACTGGGACATACTCAGTCTTTGCACACCAATGCACTTGACGAGGCTATTGCGTTGCCGACGGACTTCTCCGCACGTATCGCACGTAACACTCAGATTTATATTCAGGAAGAAACTTACATCTGCAAGAATGTTGATCCGTGGGGTGGTTCTTACTATGTAGAGTCTCTGACAAATGAGCTGGCTCACAAGGCTTGGGAACTCATTCAGGAAGTTGAAAAATTGGGTGGTATGGCGAAAGCTATCGAAACCGGTATTCCGAAGATGCGTATCGAAGAAGCTGCTGCACGTACGCAGGCCCGTATCGACTCCGGTTCTCAGACTATCGTTGGTGTGAACAAGTATCGCTTGGAGAAAGAAGCTCCGATTGATATCCTTGAAATCGACAATACAGCAGTTCGTCTGGAACAGATTGAGAACCTGAAGCGTCTGAAAGAAGGACGTAATGAGGCTGAAGTGCAGAAAGCATTGGAGGCTATCACCAAATGCGTGGAAACCAAGGAAGGCAACTTGCTGGAATTGGCAGTGGAAGCTGCCCGTGTTCGCGCTACATTGGGAGAAATCTCTTATGCTTGCGAAAAGATTGTAGGACGTTATAAAGCAATAATAAGAACTATATCAGGCGTGTATTCATCAGAAAGTAAGAATGACAGTGACTTCAAGCGTGCTTGCGAGTTGACTGAAAAGTTTGCGAAGAAAGAGGGACGTCAGCCCCGTATTATGGTTGCCAAGATGGGTCAGGACGGTCACGACCGTGGTGCTAAAGTTGTAGCTACCGGATATGCCGACTGTGGCTTCGATGTGGATATGGGACCGTTGTTCCAGACACCTGCCGAAGCAGCCCGCGAGGCTGTTGAAAATGACGTTCACGTAGTGGGCGTATCTTCACTGGCTGCCGGACATAAGACACTGGTTCCGCAGATCATCGAAGAGTTGAAGAAATTAGGTCGTGAGGATATCATCGTAATTGCCGGTGGTGTAATTCCTGCACAGGATTATGATTTCCTCTATAAGGCCGGTGTAGCTGCTATCTTTGGTCCTGGTACTCCGGTTGCCAAGGCTGCTTGCCAGATTTTGGAAATCATGATGGACGAAGAATAAAGCTTTTATTGATAATTTCGATAATTTTAGAGAGGCAGGGTGTTAAAAAACACCCTGCTTTTTTGTTTTTAAGCGGTGTACACGAAAATTAGTTTGTTTTTAATTCCAGATTAATTCTCTTATTAACTGTCCCACCACATCTTTGCGCTATTATTCTTGCTTATAGAAGAACCATAATCTAATAATAATATCGCATGAAGAAATTACTACTTTTTAGTTTGTTAGCCTTATTGGCTTTGGGTGTAAGGTCGCAGTCTGCTGATAAACCCGGTAACTGGAAATTAATCGCGTCGGATGAATATCCGGCAGAAGATGTAGGGGTGGCTACCTATACTGTGACTACTGACTTTAATGCCGATCCTACGGGTGTGAAAAATTCGTTGGATGCTTTCCAGACGGCATTGACTAAATTAGGCGAAAATCGCCGTGGTGGTGTATTGTTTGTTCCGGCTGGTCGTTATCGTATTTCCGGAAAGTTGTTCATTCCTACCGGTGTTACGATGCGTGGAGAATGGAAACGGCCGGTGAAAGGCAAGCCAGTGGAAGGAACCATCCTGATGGTGGATACGCAAAGTGGATCTGAGACAGAATCCGGTGCATTTATCACAATGGAACCGTCTACTGCATTGACACACCTTACTATCTGGTATCCGCACCAGGATCCTGATAATATAAAACCTTATCCGCCTACTATCTTGTACGGGCGTGAGGGCGTATGGGGAAACGATTACTGCAATGTGCGTCATGTGACATTGGTGAATTCTTATAGCGGCATCGTGCTGTCGAGGAAAAACGGGGGCGGTTGTCCCAATATCTATGATGTGTATGGCACTCCGCTGTCACGTGGTATCGAGATTGACCATATAGCCGATGTAGGGCGTTTTGAGTGGATACATTTCTCACCCGATTATTGGGCGGACTCCGGTCTGGAAGGAGCGCCGCAGGCAGGTGAAGCCTATGCTGACTGGATCTATAAGCATGGAACAGGCATTGTGATGCGTCGTAACGACTGGTCGTATACATGCTATGTGGATATTGAAGGCTATAATAAAGGTTTTAGTACCGGACTTTGCGTAGGAGGAGACGGTGCACCTAACGGACATAATTATGAGTTCAATTTGCGGAACTGCGAGACGGGTATTTATGTGGATGGTACTTCATCGGCAGGTATCATGTTTACACGGGCCCACATTGAAGATTGCGAAAAAGGTGTGGTAGTGACATCCGCCAGTACTGGACCGGTACAGTTCTATGGGTGTGAAATATCTGCCTCGGATGCGGCAGTATTGCTGGAACAAGGCATTTCTTCTAAATTGATGATGCAGCAGTGTACTGTCAATAAGGGGGAAGTAAAAGGTTTGGGAGGTGATCTCATCGTTTCGGATACAGACTTTAATAATGACGCGCCGCAAGTATATATTGGTTCTGATGCCCGTGCAATCCTTACAGGTAATCGTTTTGCGAAGAAAGCGGATATCAATAATCAATCCCTCTTTGAATGCCGCATTGATCATACGCCTGTAGAGATGAAGCCTTTGCCGGAGTTCCCGGAAATGAAAGTACCGGAAACCAAGCCTTTGCGTATGGCGTTGTATAATGTACTTGACTTTGGAGCCGAACCCTTTGTGGTACCATTTACTGCCAGCTCAACCAGTATGTGGCTTCAAATAGATATCCGTTCGGGACTGGAGATGGCTAAGGATAACACGGAAGCTATTCAGAAGGCATTGGATAAGGCTGCCAGTGAAGGTGGAGGTATTGTATATCTGCCCGGCGGGCGTTATAAAGTGCTGGGGAATCTGACAGTTCCTACAGGTGTGGAACTGCGGGGCGCTTCTGATTTTGCTACTATTCCACGTGGGCATGGCAGTATTCTTGAAGTCTATGCAGGGCGCGGACAGGTACAAGGAGAGGCTTTCCTGAAACTCTCAGCAGGTAGTGGCGTGCGTGGATTGTCGTTTGACTATCCCGAGCAGGTATCTTCCGCATTGCCTACTGTAACTGAATATCCTTATTGTATTCAGGCGCTGGGAAAGGATGTGTATGTAGTGAATGTAGGTTTGCGTGCTGCATACAACGGTCTGGATTTGTTTACTTATAAATGTGACAATCATTATGTCGATTATCTGGCAGGACATGTTTTTATGAATGCAATCCGCATCGGTGGCGGTTCAGAAGGTGGGCGGGTCTGCAATATGCAGTTCAATACGATAGTGTATGCTTGTGGAGAAGAAACAAAGTTTGGTTCATGGCCCAACAGTGCAAAAGCAGATCAGGACAAGGCTTATTGGCAGAATCAGACAGAATTACGTTTCATCACCGTGGGCGATTGCCGTAATCAGATTTTGTACAATGACTTCCACTATGGTGGTTTCGAGGGCATCGTCTTTCAAGCCGATCAGGGTAAAGCCGCATCGGGTTGCTCCCTTGGATTGGGTATTGATGGTTCCTGGAATTCCGTGGTTTACGAGGCGCTCGATCCGGCTGGCTTTGATATGATTAATTCTCAGGTTGTAGCCCTTGAGGATCAAAGTAACACATATACAGAAACCCGCTTTCTGACTACTCGTGCAGGCTTTTCGGGTGAGGTAACTCTTTTTGGTGCGGATTTCTGGGGAAGTGCCAAGCATGGTGTCGTTGTGGAAAGTGGAAAAATGAATCTGAATCTGGTGAACTTCAGTACGTCCGGAGGGACTTCCTTCATGAACTTTCCCAAGACTACAGGTACTATCGTTTTACACAATGCTGTCGTAAATATGAAAGACGAGGCTGCCTTCATTAGCGAAGGACACGAGAAGCAGGCTTCTGTTACGTCTACTGTAACCGATGTGGCTGCCGGAACTATTGATAAGATAGCTGTGTGGGAGAATAACTTGACGATTGCACCTGTTTTCACTACTACGGATGCACTGTTAAATCGTCTGAAATGGAAGATCACGGCCAGTACGAACAATTCAAATGCGGGTAAAGCCATTGATGATGATGCCTCCACACGTTGGGATACAAGCGCTTCGCAGCAAGCCGGACAGTGGGTGATGGTGGACATGGGAGCGGCACAGAAACTGAACCGGATTATTCTGGACACATCGAAGAGTCCGAATGATGGTCCGGCAGGTTATGAATTGTATCTGAGTACCGATGAAGGCGACACATGGAAACTTGTTGCTTCGGGTAAGAATGCGGGATCAGTACAAATTATCTCTTTCCCGGCGGAAGAAACTTCAAAATTCAAGATTGTGCAAACGGGAACTAAGGGTAATTACTGGTCGATTCATGAACTTTATGCCGCTTGCGTAGATGATCCTTCAACCGGTATTTTACCGGATGCTTCCTCGTCTGCGGCAGAAATGTTTTACTACAACGGCCAATTGTCCTGGAGTGGCTTAGGGAATGATATGAGTACCCGGATCGAGATCGTTGACTTGTCCGGCCGACGCCTGCTTTTGCAAGATACCAACGCTAATTTTCTGGAATTATCAGGTATGCAAAAAGGTTTCTATATCGTTATTGCAACCAATGGTACAAATGTACTGAGGAAGAAATTATTCTTTAAAGATTAATTCATTTTTTATCATTCATCTCTTTTTTGTACCTTTGCTTCCCGAAAATGGGCTGTATCTTAGCATAGTGCAAATAAATTTGCTTCTGCTTTCGATTTATACTACTTTTGCCCGACTAAAAAAGAGATGAATGATAGTTTGTATTGCCGAAAAGCCCTCTGTGGCGCGTGACATTGCTGATGTATTAGGAGCGAAAGACAGGAGAGACGGATACATCGAAGGGAACGGATACCAGGTTACCTGGACTTTCGGTCACCTCTGTACACTCAAAGAACCGCATGAATATACCCCGAACTGGAAATCATGGAGCCTGGGAAGTCTGCCCATGATACCGCCCCGTTTCGGAATAAAACTAATCAGTAATCCTACTTACGAGAAGCAATTCCATACGATAGAAACCCTCATGCAGAAAGCCGACATGATTATAAATTGTGGTGATGCCGGGCAAGAGGGAGAGTTAATTCAGCGTTGGGTGATGCAGAAAGCCGGTGCACGCTGTCCGGTAAAGCGGTTGTGGATTTCATCGTTGACGGAAGAAGCCATTCGTGAAGGTTTTGCCAAACTGAAGGATCAGAAAGAGTTTCAACCGCTCTATGAAGCCGGACTGAGCCGGGCTATTGGCGACTGGTTGCTCGGAATGAATGCAACCCGTCTCTATACAATGAAGTATGGACAGAATAAACAGGTACTTTCCATTGGTCGTGTGCAGACGCCAACGTTGGCACTCATTGTAAACCGGCAGTTGGAAATAGCGAATTTTGTACCCAAACAATATTGGGAATTGAAGACTGTATATCGTGATACAACGTTTTCTGCCATAATCCGGAAAAGTGAGGAAGAGCTGATTCTGGAAGCTGAAAAGAATAAGGAAGCTATCGCTGCCGGGAAGAAGCCCAAAAAGGAAGAAGAAAACCGGGGTATTGATCCTATTGCCAGCCAAGAGCAAGGGGCGGCATTGCTGGAACAAATACGGAATTCTCCTTTTGCCATTACCAATGTAACCAAGAAAGAAGGAAAGGAAGCTCCCCCCCGTCTTTTTGATTTGACTTCCCTACAAGTGGAATGTAATAAGAAGTTTGCTTATTCTGCTGATGAAACTCTGAAAATTATTCAGTCATTATATGAGAAGAAGGTGGCTACCTACCCGCGTGTAGATACCACTTACCTAAGTGATGATATCTACCCGAAATGTCCGGGCATTCTGAAAGGACTGCGTGACTACGCTACGTTTACGACATCTTTGGATGGCACTACTTTGCTGAAATCCAAAAAAGTTTTTGATAATTCAAAGGTAACGGATCACCATGCTATTATCCCTACAGGGCAATATCCGCAGAACCTGACGGATATGGAACGTCGCGTTTTCGATCTGATAGCGCGTCGTTTTATTGCAGTGTTTTATCCGGATTGTAAGTTTGCCACTACTACGGTGTTGGGGGTAGTTGAAGAGATTGAATTCAAGACTACCGGTAAGCAGATTCTGGAACCGGGATGGAGAGTTATATTCGGAACTCCGGGGGCACAGTCGCAAGAAGAAAAAGCCCCGGGAGAGGAAGAGAATGTATTACCTGCTTTTGTGAAAGGTGAAAGCGGACCCCATGTGCCTGATTTATATGAGAAGTGGACGCAGCCGCCTCGTCCTTATACAGAGGCTACCTTGTTGCGTGCCATGGAAACCGCAGGTAAACTGGTGGATAACGATGAATTGCGGGATGCCCTGAAAGAGAATGGCATCGGCAGGCCGTCTACGCGTGCAGCAATTATTGAGACTTTGTTCAAACGCAATTATATCCGCAAGGAAAAGAAAAACCTGATTGCTACACCCACAGGCGTCGAACTTATTCAGATTATCCATGAAGAACTGCTGAAGTCTGCCGAACTGACGGGTATCTGGGAAAAGAAGCTCCGGGAGATTGAAAAGAAAACATATAATGCTGCACAATTTCTTGAGGAACTGAAACAGATGGTTTCCGAAGTTGTGATGAGCGTGCTTTCGGATAACAGTAACCGGCATATTACAATTGTACAGGCTGTGCAGGAAGCGACTGCCGACGGTAAGAACGGGAAAGCTGCTAAAGAAAAAGATGCTTCGAAGCCTAAGCGTCAGAGTAAACCGCGGAAAAAGGCTGCTGAAGCTAAATCTGTCACACCGGTTGATGGTGCTTCGCAGACAGGGAATATTCAGACAGATGCAACTCAAACAGATTCTGTTGAGGGACAAGTTTGTCCGTTGTGCGGCAAAGGAACCATTATTAAAGGTAAAACCGCTTATGGTTGCTCTGAATGGAAGAACGGATGTACGTTTCGTCAGGCGTTTGGTTCGGAATGAAAGATACAATAATCTGCCGATTTTTCAGTTTATTAGAATGAGCTATGAAAAGTAATGGAGCATGAGATTATATAGGCGTTTTCTTTTCTTTTTTCTTTCTGTCGGTTTACTTCTCACTTCCTGTGGAGTGGGACGGAGTTTGCGCCATGCAGAGCAAAGCTATGCTCGTGGTGAATACTTTGATGCTGCCCGTCATTATAAAACCGCCTATACCCGTACTTCTCCGAAAGATCGTTCGCAACGGGGCGTACTGGCCTATAAACAAGGCGATTGTTACCGTCGCATCAATTATACATTGAAGGCTAAAGGCGCTTATATGAATGCTGTCCGTTATCGTTATCCGGATACTCTCTCTCATTTTTATCTGGCGGAAATGCTCCGTAAGAATGGTGAGTATGCAGCGGCTATACCTTATTATGAGAATTACCTTGCTTACGCACAGACCTTGCCTACCGGGAAAGAACGTAAAGACTCTCTGACACAAATCGGACTCACCTCTTGTCGTCTGGCGCAGGAATGGAAAAAGAAGCCTACCCGGTATATTGTAAAACGGGTGCCTATTCTTGTTTCCCGCCGTAGCGATTATTCTCCTATGTATGCGGGAGATGATCCCGATATCTTGTATTTCACCTCTACCCGTAATGAAGCGAAAGGTACTGACCTGAACGGTATTACCGGGATGAAGAGTGCTGATATATTTCATTCTAAACGGAATGAAAAGAAACAATGGCAGAAGCCTGAACCGCTTGCTTCGGAAGTGAATAGTGAGTTTGAAGAGGGTGCCTGCTCTTTTTCGTCGGATGGTAAAACAATGTATTTTACTCGCTGCCGGACCTTGCCCAATGCACCAGCTTATGCCGAGATTTATGTTTCTCAGCGTGCCGGAGCAGAGTGGGGAGCTCCCCAGAAATGTGCAATTCTGAATGATACGCTTTCTTCTGTTGCTCATCCGGTGTTGTCTCCTGCGGGTGATTATCTTTATTTTGTATCTGATATGCCCGGTGGGCAGGGAGGGCTGGATTTGTGGCGTATCAACATAACCCGCGATGGTTTCGGCTATGTCGACAATCTGGGACCTGAAATAAACACCTCTGCTGATGAGATGTTTCCTACCTTTTCGCCGGATTGTACTTTGTATTTCTCTTCTACCGGACATCCTGGTATGGGAGGGCTGGATATATTCCGTGCTATAACAGACAGCCTGACGGGGCGATGGCGTATTGAAAATATGCAGTCTCCGGTGAATTCACAGGGTGACGATTTCGGTATGACTTTTGAGCCTGGTGCTCCCAATCGGGGGTTCTTTTCTTCTAACCGTGGAGATGCCCGTGGTTGGGATCATATTTATAGTTTTGAGTTTCCTGAGGTACATCATGTCTTGAAAGGATTGGTGTACGATAAGGAGGGAGATGCGCTTTCTGATGCGCTTGTCACTTTGGTGGGGGATGACGGTACTTATTTAAAGATAAACGTGAAGAAAGACGGTACTTTCACTCAAGAGCTCGCACCGGGATGCCGTTATGCCCTGCTGGCTTCCTGCCGTGGTTATTTGAATGACAAAGAAGAAATGGCAACGGAAAATATTAATGAGGATCGCCTCTATGAACTTGAGTTTCCGCTATCTTCCATTACCCGCCCTGTACTGATAGAGAATATTTTTTATGAGTTTGATAAGGCTGATCTGACATCAGAATCTACAGTGGCTCTAGATGAACTGATAGAGTTGTTGAATGACAATCCGAATGTTACTATCGAACTGTCTGCGCATTGTGATTATAAAGGAAATGACGATTATAATCTTCGTCTTTCGCAACGCCGTGCAGAGTCTGTTGTACGCTATCTTATTAAGGGAGGGATTGATCCGGAACGTCTTACACCGAAAGGATATGGTGAACAGCAACCTAAAACAGTGACCAAGTTTACGCTGAAATCAGCACCTTTCCTGAAAGAGGGAGATGTGTTGACAGAAGAGTTTATAAAAAATCTCCCACCGGAACAGCAGGAGATTTGTAATGCGATTAACCGTCGTACAGAGTTCAAGGTGTTGAGGACGACGTATCAATGAGTTGCAGCTACGAGCTACAAGCTAATATGAAATTCCACCACCGCTTCAATACCTTTTCTGAAAATATCGAGCGGGAAGTTTTCGTTGGGTGAGTGGATGGCATTTGATTCTAATCCAAACCCCATGAGCACTGTCTTAATGCCAAGCACCTGTTCGAACGTTGAAATGATAGGGATACTTCCTCCGCGTCGCACAGCCAGTGGCTTTTTTCCGAATGCTTTTTCAAAACCTTTCTCAGCGGCCTGATAGGCAGGCAGGCTGATAGGACATACATAACCTTGTCCTCCGTGCATCGGTGTTACCTTCACTTGTACCGTATCCGGAGCAATACTCCGAATATAATCGGCAAACACTTGCGAAATCTTGTGGTGGTCCTGATGCGGAACCAGACGGCAGGATACTTTTGCTGTAGCTTTGGATGGAAGTACTGTTTTAGAACCTTCACCGGTATATCCACCCCAGATGCCGCAAACGTCGAATGAAGGGCGACAACTGTTACGCTCCAGCGTACTGTAACCTTTTTCTCCGAACAGTTCTTTTACGCCAATAGCGTTTTTGTACTTTTCTTCATTAAACGGAATGTGTGCAATCATATCACGTTCTGCCTGCGGCACTTCTTCTACGTCATCGTAGAAACCGGGTACCGTGATACGTCCATCCGCATCTACCACTTTGGCAATCATGCCGCATAGTACGTTGATAGGATTGGCAACAGCGCCGCCGAAATGTCCTGAATGCAGGTCGCGGTTAGGTCCGGTTACTTCTATTTCCCAGTATGCCAGTCCGCGGAGTCCTGTAGTGAGTGAGGGTAAGTCCGCCCCCAGCATACTGGTGTCCGATACGAGAATGACATCGGCTTTTAATAGTTCTTTATGATCTTCACAGAAAGATTCCAGACTGGGTGAACCTATTTCTTCTTCACCCTCGAAAATGAACTTGACATTGTTCTTCAACATACCGTGCTTCACAAGGTATTCGAAAGCTTTCACTTGGATGAATGCTTGCCCTTTGTCATCATCCGCACCGCGTGCCCAGATGTGTTCATCACGTATTTCCGGTTCAAAAGGTTCACTTTTCCACAGTTCTAACGGCTCTGCGGGCATCACGTCGTAATGCGCATATATTAAAACTGTTTTTGCTGTAGGATCTACTGTCTTCTGTCCGAAAACAATCGGATTGCCTTTTGAGGGCATCACCAATGCTTCGTCTGCACCGGCTTCAATCAGAAGTTGTGCCCAACGCTCTGCACAGGCCAGCATATCATCATGGTGTTCCGGTTTTGCACTGATACTTGGTATACGGATGAGGCTGAACAGGTCTTCCAGCATCTTGGATTCATTCTTTGAAATGTATTTCTGTATTTCGTTCATAAATATATATAATAAGGTGAATTACTTTAACACCCTACCACTTCTATAATTGTGTAGTACGGTCAATAAGATAAAAATCAAGTATGGTCATGGCAGCCATTGCCTCTACGATGGGTACTGCACGTGGCAATACGCATGGGTCATGGCGACCGCGGGCTTTCAGTGTGGTGTCTATCCCATCTATGTTGACCGTATGTTGCTCCATAAGCACGGTGGCTACAGGCTTGAATGCAACGCGGAAGAAGATATCCTGTCCGTTGCTGATGCCGCCTTGAATACCGCCGGAGTGATTGGTTTTCGTTTCAATACGTCCGCAGTTATTGAAGAATACGTCATTTTGTTCCGAACCTTTTTGCTTCAGGCCTTTAAATCCGTCGCCGTATTCGAATGCTTTGGCAGCATTGATACTGAGCATGGCCGAGGCAAGCGAAGCGTGTAATTTGCCGAATACTGGTTGTCCCAGTCCGATAGGACATCCTTTAATGACACACGTCACTACACCTCCGATAGTGTCACCTTCTCCCTTGATCTTGAAAATCAGTTCTTCCATTTCCTTCGCCTTTACAGGGTCCGGACAACGTACAGGATTGGTATCTATAAGATCAAGGTCATAAGCGGTATAATTTTCTTCCAGACGGATGGGGCCTACCTGTGAGGTATATGCCGTAATGCGTACGCCCAGTTGACGGAGTGCTTGTTTGGCAAGCCCCCTGCCACTACGCGTGAAATGGTTTCGCGTGCCGATGAACGTCCGCCGCCACGATAGTCGCGAATGCCGTATTTCACCTTATATGTATAATCCGCATGCGAGGGGCGGTACACTTCCTTCATATTATCATAATCACTGGAATGTTGATTTTCGTTCCATACTATGAATCCTATGGGACATCCTGTCGATTTACCTTCGAAGATACCTGAAAGGAATTCTACTTTATCACCTTCCTTCCGTGCCGTTGTGATGAGGGATTGCCCGGGACGGCGACGATTCAGTTCCGCTTGCACGAAATCCATGTCAATGCGGATACCAGCGGGAAATCCATCAATGACGCCTCCGATGCCTTTACCATGTGACTCCCCAAAGCTGGTAAGGCGGAGAATGTTGCCGAATGAGTTGAACATAATCTTTTGCTTTAATGGTTTATGTATAAGGTTTATTCATGCCAAATCCTTTGAATAAAAGCTTTTGGATGCCTAAAGATAACAAATAGTTATGGATTTTTTCTCATGAAAAGAAAGAAATATTGTTTTTTTATGGAATGAGATGTTTTTTATCTTGTGTTGAATTGTACTAGGATCGTACCCGAACTGTATCTGAACCGTACTTGCTCCGTACATTCTTCGGTCAGAAGTACCTTTAGACGGAGAAACTGCGGACTTGGTACGGAGCAAGTACGTCCTAGGTGCGGTGAGGGTGCCCCAAAAGTGCTTGTGGGGGCGATTGAAAAGGGCTACACCCTTTACCGAGGATGGCTACACCCTTTGGGTATGATAGCTACACCCTTTAGAGTAAATGGTGTAGCCCTGGATAAAGGGGAGAGACGCCTCCCATTTCCTATATAAATGGAGCACGGAAATGGTGATGTAGAGAGATCTTTTTAGAGAAAAGATTAAAAAAAGGACAAAAATATTAATGTATTGACCTTGTTTGGTGTGATAAAAAGCGGTTATTTTGCACCCCAAAAGTGATAAAAGAAAAAGCACGGTTACCCAGTGATGGGGAGCTATTATTAACTAAACAACAAAGATATGAAGAAAAATTTGTTTTATTTGTTTGCATTGATTTGCTCAATGAGCTTGTTTACTGCTTGTGATGATGATGATGATGAAGTAAGTCCTTGGATTGGAACTTATAAAATAGCAGAATATACAGCAGAGGATTATGAATGGACAGAAAATGAGACTACAAAGAATTGGCCTATGACAGGCGCCTTGTATACTGATTGGCAATTTACTGGAGAAGATAATTATCCAGAATTTATTTCAGCTCTATTTCGATATTTGGGTGGTTCTATTTTGCCTCAAGTCTTGAATTCAATCACTTTAGACAAAAGTGGAAGCATAATTGCTGATTATGTTGCAAGCCCTGAAATAGCTATGGATCCTTCTTCTATAATATCTATTTTCTTTACGGGTGCTTTTCCTTCTGTGAGTGATGTAAAAGCTAATTTTGTGACAAGTGGTTTTACAACTTCTCCTAAGGATCTGGCATATTGGAGTGAAAAGAATGGAAAATTTGTTGTAAAACTGAATATTCCTGCTATTTTAACTGCTGCTACTGGAAGCGATGCAAGTGGTATGGGGGAAATTATAGAAAATGTATTGAGTGGAGATCCGGCTACTGTTAAAGCTTTGCTTGGTGGTTTGTTGAATGCTGATCTTAGTGGAATACAAAATGCTACCATTAACCAAATAACAAGTTGGGCTAAAGATGGGATACCAATGAATATTAAAATAGCTGATAATGGTCATGTTCATATTTACTTAGATAAGAGTGCATTTGATAATCTGTTCACGCTTCGTAGTACAGGGGAAACTGATAATTTTGGAGAACCAGTACTAACAAATGACTTGATTATACTTTGGAATGCGTTGGTTGCAGGTGGTGTAGTACCAGAAGAAGCACAGGCTGCTGGAATGTTTATTCAGATGATAGGAGGATATTGGTCAGTGACGACGAACTTTAATTTAGGATTGGATTTAGTGAGAAACTAATTCAAATTTAGAAAAATAGGATGAGGATATTCGGAAGAGTATCCTCATTTTTTTATTATATGTTATCTGTGAACGTGTTTGTAGATGTATGGAATTATACAGTCCTTTTTGGGTTCTATAAATAATTCTTGAACTTGAAAACAATCAAATGTTTTTAGTTGTTTTTTTAATTCAAAGCACTTTTGTTTTTTAAATTTAGATAAAGAGGTTAATAAACTTCTTATTAAAAATAGAACATTAATAAGTAGAATAGACCTTTTAGATATTCTTTAAAAGCTGTTATTTTGCATCCTTGATTTATTGTGATGTAAAAACAGAACATTATTGCCTTCGTAGAGAAGGCTTGTATTAACTAAACAACAAAAATTATGAAGAAGAATTTATTTTATTTGTTTGCATTGGTCTGTTCAATGAGTTTGTTTATAGCTTGTAGTGATGATGATCCAGACTATTCTACAGCGATTGATGGGGAAATTGTAGGTAACTATAAAGGAACATTGAATGTAACAGTTCAAGGTCAACTTTTGGGAAAGGACATTCCACAAAAAATATCTGTAGCAAAGGCGGGTCCTGCTGCTATCAATCTTTCTTTGAAAGATTTCAGTTTTATGGGTATACCAGTGGGGGATGTTGAATTGAGTAATTGTGAACTGTCTAAGAAAGGTGATACTTACACTTTTACAGGGGTTCAGAAGCTGGATGTGCAAACTTTGTCTTGTACTATAAATGCAGCAGGTACTGTCGCAAATGGTCAGGTAAAGATTGATATGGATATTGCTGCCGTTGTGAATGGGGAGAGCCAACAAGTAAAAGTGGTATATGAAGGGAAACGCCTTAATGGTTCAGAAAGTAGTGAAGCAAAGATTCTTAGTTTTGCCTTTGATCCAAGTAATGAAGCGAATGCAGTTGTAACTGAACAACCCAAGTTGGATGAAGCTACTAATACATTTACTTTCAAGGTACTTGATGATGCTACTTCAGAAGAGTTGAAAGCTTTGGTTCCTACTGTTAAAGTTTCTGATAAGGCTACTTACTCTGTGGAAGGTGGAACTGCCGATTTCTCTCAGACTGTGGTTTATACGGTAGTTGCAGAAGATGGTACTGCTACTATTTATAAGGTGATATCTCCTAGTAAAACCTCTTTAATGAAGTTTCCTCTTGATGAATGGGAAACCGTAAAAGAAGGGAGTTATGCTGAATATTGGGCTCCTCAACCTGCCGATCAGTTAGCATCATCTAATGGTGGTGTGAAAATGGTGAATGGTAGTGCTAATCCGGTGGGATATCCTGTAATGGTGGAAGAAGCTGGTTATAAAGGAAAAGCTGCTAAGTTGGTTACCTTAGATGCGAGAGGAAATGCTTTAACTGCTAAAAATGCTCCTTTAGCTTCAGGTTCTTTATTTACAGGTAAGTTTAATTTTAATTTTATGACAGCTATAACAGCCCCTTTAAAGATGACTGAGTTCGGAATTCCTTATGATAAAATTCCACTATCATTAAAAGGAGTTTATAAGTATAAAGGTGGTGATAATTATGTTGATGGCTCTGATAAGAATAATATTAAGGATAATCTTGGTATTCAGGATGAGTGTGCTATTCAGGCTATTCTTTATGAGGCAGTAGGTGATGATGGTAAAGATGTCACTCTTACAGGTGTTGATGTTAATGTGTCGAAATATCGTGTAGCTATTGCGCGTTTAGAAGATGGCACTGATAAGGCAGAATGGACGGCATTCAATGTTCCATTTGAATATCTAGAAGGTAAGGCTTATGATAAAGAGAAAACTTATAAATTGGCTATTATCTGTTCTTCAAGTAAAGAAGGTGATAAATTTAAAGGTGCTGTAGGTAGTACGCTTATTGTTGATGAATTGGAAGTTCTGGGAGAATAAGAGACTAGCATAAGGATATAAAAAAATCCGGAAGTATAAACTTCCGGATTTTTTTATTATTTGATTTAGCCTTCTTTATTCAGGTTAGAATGAATATCCAAATCCTACATTCAGATAAATAGGATACATGGCAAAACTAATAGTATCGAAGTTTTTCTTAAAGATATCATTTAGCCCCCAAGTTAGATCAGCATAAACATTCAAATGCTTGAAAGCTTTCCATTCGCCACCGAATTGTACGCCCCATTGGAATCTGCGGAGATCATCGGAGAAATCGTAGGTTGCAACGCTTTCACCACTGAAGTCTACACGTGAACCTGTTTCATTGGGAGTACGGAGGTGACCTTCATAAACATGGCCAGAGAAATCACCTTCTAGTAAATACGAAAAATATGGTCCGGCTACGAGCTTCCAGCGTTTGCTGACTTTATAGTTAGCAAGGACGGGAACAGTAAGATAGGAGTTCTTTACTTTGGTTTTTACCCCTCCAGTCCATAGACCCTCTAGTTCACCACCATTGGTATTGATAATCTTCATACCATAGTTTTTTACGGTAGCTTCTGTCGTCATGTTCTTTGTTTCTAGACGCAAACCTAAAGTTAATCCCCATAATTTTTTCTCGTCGAGCCATTTGGTAGCATTTCCTTCAATCGAAATGGTCATGCTGGGTACATAGCTATCTATTTTACGGATTTCCTCGGGTAAGGGTAGGGGAGCGGTACCACCAATACTAAATCCTGCTTTCAAAGAATATTCCCATCCGCGAAGGTAGGATTGTGTGATGCTTTTTGTTCTGTCTTCCTGCGCTTTTACAGATGTACTCCCTACTACTGCCAGTAAGAATGCAATAAAAATAATATAATCTTTCTTCATAATCATTTTCGTTTTTAGTTCTCTTCACAAACTAATTCTACTTCGTCTATATAGAGTGTACTACCTACTGCACCTTTGAAGTGGTCACCTTCTACACTTGAAGAGAATATGATGCCAAGTTTATATTTCCCATTTTGAAGTTTTTGTTCATCAATGGACTTATTATTCTGACGTTCAAACGGTAAGCTAAATTCAGTCCATTGGTCGGTTTCCAGTGCTTCATCGGCTTTTATCTGTGCCAGATACACAAGTTTGTCGGAAGTCTTAGCATTAGTACCGTCCAGCATGAATGAGTTATCATCAGCTTCATACATGATGGCATAGATGTCAAATCTGTCTTTCAGACCACTTTGTGGTTGACCGTTTTCAGTATAAACAGGACCAGCTTTGTACTTATAGTATCCCTTTAAAGTTTTAGGATGTTTATAGAATTGAAAACCGAAGGTGGTAGCTTTAAGGGCGCCTTCTTGTCCTGCCAATGCTTTGCTTACATCAAAATTGCCGATAAACAGATTGCCGGCAGCAATATACATTTTTACCATTGCACCAAAACTACCAGTGTCTTTAGTTTCCAACTTAACACATTTCTTATTGAATCCGCCTTCTACTTGTACTGTAGGGTAATCGGTAGGGCTTTTTGCCATTCCAGTCAATGCAAAGCCTGGATTTCCACTAGACCACTGCAGAACTTTAGATATTCCTTGTGAAGTACTTGGAGCGAACTCGTAAAGGATGTGATATGGGGTATTTTCTGCAATCAACAAGTCCTCAAAGTGATAAACTGTTGGTAATTCTGTCGGTTTAATATTTATAGTATAAGTGGGTTTGAATTCACCATTTTCAGAGGTTACGGTAAATGAACGTGAATTGCCTGCTTCACTAAAGTTGTAGAAGTTTCCGGTATCTCCGTCTCTGCTATTATTAGGTTTGATAGTTGCACCTTCTGGCAGAGTGAATTTCAACTCTTGTTTGGCAAGGTCTGCACCTTTATGTACATATACATCGACTATTTTTTCATTTGCATTAATATTGGCCAGCTGCACATCTGCACCCGTACAACCATCAATGGCCGCTTCAGAATTAAGCGCTTCGTCTTGTATACAAGAAGATATGGCAAATGCCAAAAAGAAACACGAGGTTAGCGTTTTAATCTTCATTTAATTCAGTTTTTGGTTATTAATAATGTAAAACTCGAGCGCAAAGTTAAGTTTCTTTTTTGAAATAGAAGACTTTGCGCACGTATTAAAAACATTTTTTC
>ERZ827101.2294-NODE-2294-length-17539-cov-2.972032_pt1 | contig 17539 bp, 11 predicted proteins | sample MGYA00519869_ERZ827101 | MGnify/ENA primary metagenome ERZ827101 (study PRJEB31778, sample SAMEA3449256) | human gut metagenome | biome: human gut; feature: human-associated habitat; material: faeces | place: United Kingdom | collected 2010/2012 ...
CTTCGACCAGGACAGTGATTTCACCAACTGGAATCATTACGGCGGGGCGACCTTCTCCACCCCGAACGACGGTCAGCCGATCACCCTCGGCACCAACCGCCCCTTCAACGTGATGGACAATGCGGTCTTCTGGGAGGATGCGATGCCCCTGTTCGACGAGGAGCATACCTATGATTCCGCGACGAACATTCTTCCGGCCGACGACCAGGTGATCTTTTCGGGCAGCATCCCCTCCCTCGGCACCTTGGAGGGCAGTTCGGCGATCACGTTGATCGGCAACAACCGGGCCCGCTGGCAGCCGCTTCTCACCCTTACCGATGCGGATGGGGAGGTACGGGGTACGGGCGGCGCGGTCGTACACGTCTTCCCCGAGTACGATGAGTTCTACGACGGCGGCGGTTCTTCGGAATGGAAGGAATATGCCGGGACCAGCATCGGATTCTTCGGCGTGACCAACCAGGATCTGTTCGCAAGCGGCAATACCGCCCTGCGCACGGGCCTGAAAAAGCTGGCCCGTACCCTGATTCAGGATGTGTATCTCCAGAACGTGGAGAATAAATGGGACAACTACCGCGCCGGCGAAAGTCCCGAGGTGGAGGTCCAGGTCACGAACGGCGGACGGAACACGGTGTCGGGCACCGCGGAGGTCCGGATCTATGAGGACAGCACCGGCACGCTGGTCAAAAGCCAGAACCTGTCTTATCAGGTGGCGCCGGGCGCCCTGCAGACCCTGACGGTGAATTGGGCGAATCCCACCTTCGCCGATGATTTTTACCGGGTTGAGGTGACGCTCAAGGATCAGGCGGGGACCGCCATCGACAAGCTCTGCAACGGTTTCTCGATCTGGAAAGAGGACGTCATTCAGAACGGCGTGAACTTCATCTACGACGACAATTATATCCGGATCAAGCAGTCGGACGGCAGTTATAAGGCAGTTTTCGCCTCGGGCGCGGACGACGGCCCCGACCTGTTTATCGATCAGAGCCAGACCGGGCTGCAGTGGAAGAAGGATTTTGAGCAGCGGCAGGACGCCGGCCTCCATATCTATGAAAACCTGCAGCAGTATCCGATTTACCAGCCATGGATTCGGATCTTTGCCGATCCGGAGGAAACAGAAAAATATTACCGCAAGGTAGACAATGCGGTCTATCTGTCGCAGAAATATGGCCAGATCTACATGATGGGGATCGCCATTGGCAACAACGTGGCGGAGGACGCGGCCACACACGAGCTGACCCAGCAGCGCGCCAGGGAACTCGCCGCCCGTTACAAGGACGTGCCCGGCCTGATCTATTACCTCAATGGCGATATGATCTCCACTCTCAGCGATGCCAACCTGACAACCTGGCATAATTTCCTGTCTTCCCGCTACAGCAGCATTGCTGCGCTGAACAGCGCATGGGGTACCAGCTACAGCTCTTTTGCTGCCGTGCCGATCGATGAAAATTATTCGTATGCCGGCGTCGATCCCAACGGATCGGGTTACGGGTTCTGGGGAGACCGGAAGGCGAAGGATTACAACGAGTTCCGGGCCTATCTGATCGAAACCTGGACCGGTTCCCTGATCGATGAGATCCAGGCGGAAGATCCCAGTGAGAACCCGATCCTGTGCGAATTCTACCGCTGGCCTCAGAAGGGCTTTGACCCGTCGACGGCGCTCGGCAACCTGACCTATTCCAATGTCGGAAACTTCGAGATGCAGTATACCTTCCCGGAGTATATGCAGAACACCGACATGCGGGCCATCGGCAAGTCCTTCGGTGTCGGCGAATTCGGAAAACGGACCCATCCGCTTTTCTCCTATTTGAGCTACGACACGATTTCCTCGACGACGATGCGTGACGCGCGGAACTGCTTCTTCGGCTATATGAACATGGGCTTTGCCATGGGTACCAGCCACATGCAGTACTGGAGCTGGAAGGATGGCGCCAAGACCCTCTTCCCGTGGGGGCTGCGCTATACCGGCGACAACGTGGCCAGGGAGCAGCTCTACTGGATGCGCAATCACAATCTGTTCACCAGGCAGATGGAACCGAAGGACGAAACAGCCAAGGTTGCGGTCCTCCTGCCCGACAACACCAGGCTGAGCGGCGCCTCCTATGGGTATGCAGGCAACACGGCCGGCGTCAGCTGCATCGATATCCTGCAGTCGGCCCACGTGGGCGCGATCACCACCCTGAGCGAGCGGGCGCTGGAGGGCAGTGCCTCCATTCCCAGCGGCATCCAGGCTATCTTCTACCCGGCTGCCTACAATCCCAGCGACGCGGTTTACAACAAAATCAAAACCTTTGTTGAAAACGGCGGTGTGCTGTATCTGTCGGGCGATATTTCCTACGACGGCAACTATCAGCGTACCAAGGCGAGCCGCCTGCAGTATCTTGCCGGCGTGTCCTCGGCCACGGTGCATTACGACGGCCTGAACTGGCACCGCGGCACGAATGTCGTGCGGTATTATGACGCCATCGCCGGGCGGAGCACCATGTCCTCTCACTATGTCCGGCCCAATATCAGCGCGACCTTCGATTCCTCCGTCTCCCCGCTGTTCCGGGATGAGAACGACCAGACGATCGTGGGGGCACATACGGTCGGACAGGGTAAGGTGATTTATTCCACCGTGCCGTTCGAGGTATTCTATGATTCAGCCACCACCCTGACGCGGGATGTCGAGGTTTACCGCAAGGTGCTCGATAACATCTACTGGAACACCCGCACGGTATTCAGTTCCGACAACCTGCGGATGAAGAACTTTGAACAGTCCCTTGAGGGCAGCGGCAAGCTCATCTGCCTGGCCAATGTCAGCACGACGGCGGATTACACCGGCGTGTACAAAGGCCAGTATACGATGAGCGTGGAGGCCGGCGGTTCCAGCCTGATCTGGACCGACTCCATCGGTCAGATCAAGGGCGTCCTCAACCAGGGCGTGTTCAAGGAGTTCAGCACCACCATCACGGACAACGGCTGCTATGCATTTGCGTTTGCGCGGGATACCCAGCCGCTCATCACCTCTAAGCAGCTGGTCGTACTGCCGCAGACCAGCGGGACGATCCGCATTAAGACCAACGTGACCTGGAATTCCCTGACGGCCTCGGCCGGACAGATCACCGGCGCCGATTGGTCGGGTCAGACCATCCCGGTCCAGATCCAGGACGGCTATTTGGAGCTGACCATTTCCGAAGCGCAGACTTCCAAGGTGATCCTCATTTCCGAGTCGGGCACCCAGGATTCCCTGGCCCAGGCGGTCGTGCAGGATCTGACCACCTAAAGCTTACCCTGACAAGAGAAATCCGGCACCGTCTTTCGGCGGTGCCGGATTTTTTACCCGTATAGGCTCGCCGGAGCACGCGGAATCCCGGTCCGGATCGACGCGCCAACATGCCGGCGGTCCAAAATCGCCGGTTCAACCGGAACTTCCCTCAGGAACTGCGGGCCTGCCGGCGGTATTGGGTCGGGCTCATGCCCATAGACTTTTGAAACGTCTGGGCAAAATAGGACTGGGAGGAAAATCCCGAAAAGGACGCGATCTGGGCGATGGAATAGTCGGTGGTGCGAAGCAGATTTTTCCCCTCCTCGATGCGCCTGGAGATCAGGTACTGGATGGGGGAAAGGCCATAATCGGTGGAAAAGGTGTGTACAAGGTGATATTTGTTCACGTGAACGAGTTCGGCCAGCTCCTCCAGGGTGAGCGCATCCCGGAAGTGGGTGTCGATATGACGCTTGACCTGTGCGCAGGCGACGTTGGCTCTTTTGGAAGGCATCACCGACAGGGTGAATTCGGAGTGGCGCATCATGATGATCATGAGCACCTCGAGAAGGTTTTGGCAGACCTCCTCGCCGTATGGTTCGCTCGCCTCCGCTTCCTTCAGGAGCGCGTGCAGGTAGGAGAGGAATTCCTGCCGCGCGGCAGACGGTTTGTCCCGGTAATGGAACAGGCGGTAATTTTCGTCGGCTCCGGGCTGGTCGAAGGAAAAACAGACACCTTCAATCCCCAGCACGATGTATTCGAGAGGGCTGTTTGCGCGGGACATCTCGGTATGGGAGACGTGGGGGTTGACGATGACGAGATCGTGCGCCTCCACGTCGAAAGTCTGGGTGTCCACCAAAAAACGTCCCCGTCCCCCCAACACATAGAAAAATTCAGAAAAATGATGGGAATGGGGGGTGCTGTGCCAATCGCCTTCATATTTGGCGTTTGTGACGTAGAGCAGCCGGGTTTCGATATGGCGGCCGCCGCTCGCGATGGTGTAGAGATGATTGCTCATGCCAGTCACTCCTCACTCCGATTGCTGCAAAAACCTGCTATTTTCTTGCGATTTTTGCCGAATTGGATGGATAATCCACGAGAATCAGTATACTATACAATAGATGGATTGACAAGTTGTCTAAAAACTCTTTTTATATTTTTGTGTTTGTATGGGCATAATAGGAATGGCTTTCTCTGCCATTCATGGGGATTTAGGATGTTAAATTAAAAAACTGAACACCAGATAAAAAAATTATAGAAAACAACGAAAAAAGCAAAAATACTAAAAATGCGAGCAAGATAACCCTTGAACGGCACTGGAATTCCGTTATACTGAAAGAGAAGAAACTTCACACGCAACCGGAGGGAGTTCCCTCTGGGCAAACCGAAACAAAGGAGGACTATCCCTATGAAAAAAGTGCTATCCATCGGTCTGGCCTCGATGATGATGCTGGGTATGTTCGCCGGTTGTAAAGCGCCGGAGGACGACGGCGGCAGTGGAGGCGCCAAATCGCAGACCCTGACCGTCTACGCACTCGAATCCGCCTATGGCACCAACATCTGGAACCAGATCGCGCGGGCCTTTGAAAAGGCCAACGAGGGCGTGACCGTCAAGGTCACCACCAGCAAGACCCTCGAGGACACCCTCGGCTCCGAGATGAAATCCGGCGCCTATCCCGACGTGGTGCATCTGGCCACAGGACGCCCGGATGCGCTGACTGAAACCATGATAAAGGACAACGCCCTGCGGGATCTGAGCGCGGTCATGGATATGACGGTCCCGGGCGAAACCGTCAAGGTCAAGGACAAAATTCTGCCCGGATTCCTCGACACCTCGCTGACCAAGCCCTATTCCGACGGCAAAACCTATCTGGCGCCCATGTTCTACGGGCCCTGCGGCCTCTTCTACAACGCCGGGCTGTTCGAGAGCAAGGGCTGGTCCGTGCCCACCACCTGGGATGAGATGTGGGCCCTGGGCGAAACCGCCAAGAACGAAGGCATCGCCCTCTTCACCTATCCCACCACCGGCTACTTCGACGCGTTCTTCTACGCCATGATGTATGCGGCCGGCGGCGAGGATTTCTTCAAAAAAGCCACCACGTACAGTGAAGGTGTCTGGGACACCGCGGAGGCGGGCAAGCTGTTTGAAACCGTCAGCAAGCTGGCGCCCTATACCGAGAAAACCACCGTGGCCAATGCCAATAACGACAACTATCTGAAGAACCAGCAGCTCATTCTCGACAACAAAGCGCTGTTTATGCCCAACGGCACCTGGGTCGTCGGTGAGATGGCCACCGCGCCCAAGTCCGAGGGCTTCAAGTGGGGCTTTTCGGCCATGCCGGCCTTTACGGCGGGCGACGCGCAGTATTCCTATACCTTCTTTGAGCAGGTGTGGAGCCCGAAAAAAGCCAAGAATCCCGAACTGGCGGACAAATTCATCGCGTTCCTGTATTCCGATGAAGCGGCCGATATCTTCCTCAACGCCGGCAAGGAGGAGGAAGATCCCAAAGGCCCGGCGATCCAGCCCATCAAAGGCATCACCGATAAGCTCACCGGCGAAGATAAGCTGATGTACGGCATCTATGACGACGGCAAGGTCAAGCCGGCGCTGGGCGCGTTTGCCACCACCGACCCCGTGGAAGGCGTCAGCATGGCGGATTCCCTCTTCTCCACCATCGACAGCATCATGAACGGCAGCAAGACTGTGGATCAGTGGAAGAACGAGGTGAAGGCCGCCAGCGACAAGCTGCGCGGCGCGCTGAAATAAGCGCGGTTCCAAATAAGCAAGAGGAAGCGGCGGGCGGATATCCGCCCGCCGTTTTCCGATTCAGGAGGTGTTTCGATGCACAAGCATAAGGGACGCACCCGTTTTGTACTGCTCTGCGTTCTGCCGGCGACCATCCTGTTTACCATCTTTATGGTGGTCCCCACCTTGCAGGTCTTCTGGATGTCGATGTTCAAATGGGGCGGGTATTCCGACGAAAAGACCTTTGTTGGGCTGGGCAATTTCCGTACGCTGATGGAGGACGGAAAATTCCTACGGTCCTTTCAGAACACCGTCCTGCTGATTGTGGTGGTGACACTGGTGACTTTTGCGCTGGCACTGGTGTTCGCGGGGATTCTGACAAGGGAAAAGCTGCGGGGGCAGAACTTTTTCCGTGTGGTTTTTTACATTCCCAACATTCTCTCGGTCGTGGTCATCGCCGCGATATTCAACGCCATCTATGACCCCAACCAGGGCCTGCTCAACAGCATTATCGGCCTGTTCACCAACGTAAAGGACAATCCCATCCTCTGGCTGGGGGATAAGCAGCTCGTCATTTTCAGCCTGGCCGGAGCGCTGGTCTGGCAGGCCATCGGGTATTATATGGTGATGTATATGGCGAGCATGGCCGCGGTGCCGGAAAGCCTATATGAAAGCGCCGGGCTGGAAGGGGCCGGCCGGTTCCGCCAGTTCTTCCAGATCACCATCCCGCTCATTTGGACCAATATCCGCACCACCCTGACCTTTTTCATCATCAGCAACATCAACCTGAGCTTCCTCTTCGTCAAGGCCATGACCAGCGGCAAGCCGGACGGGGCGTCGGAGGTTTTCCTGAGCTATATGTATTCGCAGGCCTACACCAACTCGTCCTATGGATACGGCATGGCCATCGGCGTGGTGGTGTTCATCTTCTCGTTTGCGCTCTCTGCCATTGTCAACGGCGTGACCAAGCGGGAACCCCTGGAATACTAAGGAGGCGCCGATATGAAAACAAAGCGGACTCAGCGGGGCGGCGACGCCCTGTACAAAGCGTTTATCTATGTGGCGCTGATCACCTTCGTCATCACGATCCTGGTGCCTGTGAGCTGGGCCTTTCTGGCTTCGGTCAAGGAGGATTCGGAGTTTTACGGCAACCCCTGGGCCCTGCCGCAGGGTTTCCATTTCCAAAATTTCATCGACGCCTTCAACAAGGCCAATATGGGCGCCTATTTCTTCAACTCGGTTTTGGTGACGGCTCTGGCGCTGGCCCTCCTGCTGGTGGTGGCGCTTCCGGCTTCCTATGTGCTCTCCCGGTTCAAGTTCCGGGGCCGCCGAGTGCTGAGCGTGGCCTTTATGGGCGGTCTGTTCATCAACGTCAACTATATCGTGGTGCCGATTTTCCTCATGCTGGTGGACGGCAACAAAGGGTTGGCCTCGCTGATGGAGTCCCTCCGGGTGGAGGAGGGGTCGCCGGTGTACAACCTGTTCGGCAACGGTTTTTTCCTCAACAACCACTTTATTCTGGCGCTGGTCTACGCGTCCACCGCCCTGCCCTTTACCATCTACCTGCTCTCCAGCTACTTCCAGACCCTGCCCAAGGATTTTGAGGAGGCCGCCTATGTGGACGGCAGCGGCTATTTCCACACCATGGTGAAGGTCATTATGCCGATGGCCAAGCCGAGCATCATCACCGTCATCCTCTTCAATTTCCTCTCCTTCTGGAACGAATATATCATCGCCATGACCCTGACCTCCGGCGATTTCCAGACCCTGCCGGTGGGGCTGATGAACCTGATGAAGGCGCAGAACGCCTCCGCGCAGTATGGGCAGATGTACGCTGGGCTGGTCATCGTCATGCTGCCGACCCTCATCCTGTATATCGCGGTGCAGCGCCAGCTGACCCAGGGGATGACCGTCGGCGGGATCAAGGGCTGATCGAAAGGAGTAGAGCCATGAAAGCACTCAAAACACTGGTTGCGCTGGCGGTACTGATAGCGTCGCTCTCGCTGGTGATCGCCGGGCAGATGCACGACGGCCCCCTCTGGCTTTGCGCCATGCTGCTTGGACTGGCGGGCCTCCTCGCCCTTTTATGGTGGTACAACCGGGGCTATACCCGTGCCGACCGGATGCAAAAACGCCGGCAGAAGGAAAAGGAGCGGGCTGCCCATGGAAAATAAACGCCTGAGCGGGCGGGTCACCATCCCCACCGATGTGGATGTGGTTCCCCAGACCCTTGAAATCCTGCGCCGCTTTGGCGCTGACGCCATCCGGGACTGCGACGGGACCGATTTCCCGGCCGCGCTGCGGGAAGTGGATGCGAAGGTGTATTCCACCTACTACACTACCCGTAAGGACAACGACTGGGCGCGGAAAAATCCCGACGAAATCCAGCAGATGTATATCAGTACCTCCTTTCACACCGCCGAAGGGGAGAGCCTGTCCATCCATCTGATGGACCATCTTTACCCCGACATGCTGGCGGTTAATGACCGGGACGACATCGCCCGCTGGTGGGAGGTCATGGACCGCACCACCGGCGAGCCGGTGCCGGTTTCCCAGTGGAAATACGATCGTGAGGCTGGGGACGTGGTGATCGAGACCGTACCCTATCACCAGTATTCGGTCAGCTTCCTGGCCTACATTCTGTGGGATCCGGTCCACATGTACAATGCCGTGACCAATGGCTGGCAGGGGGTGGAGCATCAAATCACCTTCGATGTCCGCCAGCCCAAAACCCGGGCGTTCACGATGAAGCGGCTGCGCCGGTTTATCGAAGAGCATCCGTATGTGGACGTGATCCGGTATACCACCTTCTTCCATCAGTTCACCCTGTTGTTCGATGAGCTGGCCCGGGAAAAGTATGTGGACTGGTATGGCTATTCCGCCAGCGTCAGCCCATACATCCTCGAGCAGTTTGAAAAAGAGGTGGGCTATCCCTTCCGGCCGGAGTATATCATCGACCAGGGGTATATGAACAACACCTACCGGGTGCCGTCTAAAGAATTCCGGGATTTCCAGGCGTTCCAGCGCCGCGAGGTCGCGGGACTCGCCAAAGAGATGGTGGATATCACCCATGAATACGGCAAAGAAGCCATGATGTTCTTAGGCGACCATTGGATCGGCACCGAGCCCTTCATGGAGGAGTTCCCTTCCATCGGGCTGGACGCGGTGGTGGGCAGCGTGGGCAACGGCGCGACGCTCCGCCTGATCAGCGACATCCCGGGGGTGAAGTATACCGAGGGGCGGTTCCTGCCGTATTTCTTTCCCGATACCTTCCATGAGGGCGGGGATCCGGTCAAAGAGGCGAAGGTCAACTGGGTGACGGCAAGACGCGCCATCCTGCGCAAACCCATCGACCGGATCGGCTACGGCGGGTATCTCAAGCTGGCGCTGGAATTTCCGGAATTCATCGACTACATCGAGAGCGTGTGCGATGAGTTCCGTACCCTGTACAGCCACGTCAAGGGCGCGGTTCCGTACTGTGTCGGCCGGGTGGCGGTGCTCAGCTCCTGGGGCAACATGCGGGCCTGGGGCAACCACATGGTCCATCACGCGCTCTATCAAAAGCAGAATTATTCCTATTTCGGCGTCATCGAGGCCCTCAGCGGCGCCCCCTTTGACGTCCGCTTCATCAGCTTCGATGACATCCGGGCCGATCCCGCGATGCTGGACGGGTTCGACGCGGTCATCAACGCTGGGGGTGGGGATACCGCCTGGACGGGCGGGGAAAACTGGGCGGACGAGGCCGTCCTCACCGCCGTGCGGCGCTATGCTTACAATGGCGGCGGCTTCATCGGCGTGGGGGAGCCTTCCGGGCATCAGCGCCAGGGCCGGTATTTCCAGTTGGCCGATGTGCTCGGCGTTGAAAAGGAGACGGGGTTCACCCTCAATGTGGATAAATATAACTGGGAGGAACAGCCGCATTTCATCATGCAGGATGTACAGGGCGCCATCGATTTCGGAGAGGGGCAGAAGGGCGTTTACGCCCTGCCCGATACGGCGGTAATCGTCCAACGGGACCGGGAGGTCCAGCTCGCGGCGAATGCCTGCGGCCGCGGCCGGGGCGTCTATATCAGCGGCTTGCCCTACAGCTTTGAAAACACCCGCCTGCTTTACCGCGCGATCCTGTGGGCGGCGCATCGGGAGGAAGAGCTCCGCCGCTGGTTCAGCGCCAATGTGAACGTGGAGGTCCACGCCTACGGCGAGCCGGGCGGAGGTCCCGAGGTACGGCGGTACTGTGTGGTCAACAACACCTATGAGCCCCAGGATACCACCGTGTACCGCGGCGACGGCAGCGCTTTCGGCCTGCGGCTGGATGCCAACGAGATCCGTTGGTTCGATGTATAGAGGAACCCTACTTTCTTTGGACGGGGACACCGGACCGTGCGGTTCGGTGTCCCCGTCAGTATCTACCCTTGTTTGCTGACGAGGTTTGTTTCCGAGGCGCAATCCCCGAAAACACGGAGCGCAGACCCGCCACGGCTTTCTTCACAGCTGGGGCCTCCTTTTCCCCTTTACCGACAGCCTGGGCCGGACGCGGGCTGGCGTCCGGATTTTTCCCCGTCCGGTCCCCATTTTGAGAGCTTTTTCATGAGTCTGGCTTTTCAAAACCAGGCGGGTTGTGTATAATGGTGCCATGGGATCGTACCCCAGCGGGTATCGGGAGCCCTGGGGTGCGTGTGCTGTACGGGATGAAAAACGGTAAGGCGGGGATGATGTTGACAATTCGGGACTATCGGGCGGAGGATCTGGCCGACGCGGCGGCCATCTGGAATGCCATTGTGGAACAGGGGGACAGCTTCCCGGGCGATGCGGTTTTGCCGCCGGAGGAAGCGGACCGCTTCTTCCGTTCCCAGACCAGGACGGCGATGGCGCTGGACGGCGGCGAACGGGTGGGTCTCTATGTCCTCCATCCGAACAACATCGGCCGGTGTTCGCATATCGCCAACGCCTCCTATGGGGTGAAGGCGGGGCTCAGAGGCCGGGGCATTGGACGGGCCCTGGTGCTCGATTCCCTCGAGAGCGCCCGGGCGCTCGGCTTTCGCGGCCTCCAATTCAATGCTGTCGTCGCGGAGAACGCGGCGGCGATCGCCCTGTACGAACAACTGGGATTCGTGCGGCTCGGCACCGTCCCCGGAGGATATCGCCGGGCGGACGGGCGGTATGTGGATACCTATGTATATTTCCACGATCTCCGCGGATAAAGGGATCCGTTGCCCGGTCTCAAAACGCCGCCGTTTTGTGCCGCTCCGGCAAAGGCCGGCGGACGGTATCCGCATCCAGCCGGAAATCTGAAAAACGGGAGCAGCGCCGCTCGAACGGCGCTGCTCCTTTCCTGTTCTTCGGCAAACGGGCATAAACCCCTATGGATTTGCCCTCAAGTGTGATATACTAACAGCAGCGTCCAATAGACGGGAGGACACTTTATGGAAGAACAGGACAGACTCAAGCCCATGACCGAGACCGCCATTCTGGCCGCGGTGGACACGGGGGAATACGATGCGGACAGTTCCCTGAATGAACTGGAGGAACTGGCCCGCACGGCCGGGGCCGAGGTCATCGGCCGTCTGGTGCAAAAGCGGGAGAGTCCGGACACCGCCACCTGTATCGGGGCGGGCCGTCTGGAGGAGTTCGCCGGGCTGGCCGCCAATACGGCATGCGATCTCGTCATTTTTGACCGGGAGCTCACCGCGACCCAGCAGCGCAATCTGGAGGACGCTCTGCCCTGCCGGGTGGTCGACCGTACCCTCCTGATCCTGGATATCTTCGCCGGCCGTGCCCGATCGTCGGAGGGCCGCCTGCAGGTCGAGCTGGCTCAGCTGCAATACCTCCTCCCCAGGCTGGCGGGCCAGGGGACGGCCCTGTCCCGGCTGGGCGGCGGCATCGGTACCAGAGGCCCGGGCGAAACCAAGCTCGAAAGCGACCGGCGTCATATCCGCCGCCGGATCAAAAACCTGAAGCTTCAACTGGCGGAGGTGCAGCGGCAGCGGGAAACCCGCCGTGCCCGCCGCCAGAAGATCGGCCTGCCCACGGTGGCCCTCGTTGGGTACACCAACGCCGGCAAATCCACCCTGCTCAACGCGCTGACCGACGCGGGGGTGCTGGCGGAGGATAAGCTCTTCGCCACGCTGGACCCGACCGCCAGGGCACTCCGCCTGCCGGACGGGCGGCAGGTGCTGCTTATCGACACGGTCGGCTTGGTCCGTCGGCTGCCCCACCATTTGGTGGACGCGTTCCGCTCCACCCTGGAAGAAGCCGCGAGGGCCGATGTGCTGCTGAATCTCTGCGACGCATCCAGCCCCGAGGCGGCGGAGCATCTGCGCGTGACGCGGGAGCTGCTGGCCTCCCTCGGCTGTATCGACCGCCCAATCCTGACGGTGTTTAATAAATGTGACCGTCTGCCGGGATCGGAAATCCTGCTGCCGGGGGAGGACCGGCAGTCCCTGCGCATCAGCGCCAGGACGGGTGAGGGGCTGCCCGCCCTGCTCGAGGCCGTGGCGGCAGCCCTTCCCCCTGATCGGAGAACGGTGCGCCTGCTCCTCCCTTTCCGGGAAGGGGCGCTCGCAGAGCGGTGCCGCAGGGAAGGCGCGGTGGAAACCGAGGAATACCGGCCGGAGGGGGTCTTGATGACAGTCACCCTTGGAGCCCGGCTCTTCGACGCCGTCAAGGACTACGAGATACCCGCCGGCGACAGCGTCCCATGAGGGCCGGATCTCCTCCGGGCACGGATAGATCCGGACGGCCCGGCATACAATAAAAGGACGGCCAATCCGGAAAAAAGAGGGGGATTCCAGTGAACACGAATCCATATCGCGTGACGAAAAAGGGCGGGTTTTCCATCGCCGCCTTCGACACCTGCCAGGACGGCGGACTGAGCAAAGACAAGGGGCTGGCCCTGCTCGAGAAAAACGTCAAGAAAATGGCGGAATTGCAGGACCGCTTTTATGCCCAGGACCGGGACGCCCTGCTGCTGATCTTCCAGGCGATGGATTCGGCCGGGAAGGACGGCGCGGTCAAGCATGTGATGAGCGGCCTCAATCCCCAAGGGGTGCAGGTGTACAGCTTCAAACAGCCTTCCGCGGAGGAGCTCGACCACGATTATCTGTGGCGCATCCACCGCCGCCTGCCCGAGCGGGGAAATATCGGCATTTTCAATCGTTCGTATTATGAGGAGGTGCTGGTGGCCAAGGTGCATAACCTCCCCTATACACAAAAGCTGCCCGCCCGCTGCCTGGACGGCCGCCTGTGGGAGAGACGGTACCGCCAGATCCGGGATTTCGAAGCCTATCTCACCGAAAACGGGGTTACGGTGGTGAAGTTCTTTCTCGACATTTCCAAAGACGAGCAGCGGCGCCGCTTCCTTTCCCGTATCGATACGCCGGCGAAAAACTGGAAGTTTTCCGCCGCGGATGTCGCAGAACGGGGATATTGGGACGCCTATATGGACGCGTATGAGCAGGCGATCAATCAGACCGCCTCCAAAGCGGCCCCTTGGTACGTCATTCCGGCGGATAAAAAATGGTTTGCCCGCCTGCTCGTCTCTGAAGTGGTCGTGGAAACCCTTGAGCGTCTCGATCCGCAGTATCCGGAGGTCGGCGACGCGCAGAAGCGGGCGCTCGAAACCTGCCGTGAACAGCTTTTGGAAGAGAAAGAGCCCTGAACTGGATGGCGGCCGGCTCCGGTTATGTGCCCCCCTTTTAAAGGAACCGGAACAAGAAGCAGAGAGGCGGCGTCCGGAGGTAGAAGAGTGCGGGAAAACGCGGGAGCGTTTTCAGAGGGGGCGCAGGGAAGGAACCGGAACAAGAAGCGGAGAGGCGCCCCTTGTGCATCCTCCCCAATAACCGTCGACACGGTTCTTCAAAATTCGGCAGGCAAATCGTGGCACCCACCCTTTCCACCATCGCCTGATTTGTGGTACAATAAAAATGATCTGTGACATGGGAAGGAATAGCTGTCGCAGCCCTGCCGGCGCAGAGAGGGCCCCACATAAGGCTCCTTGGGACAACTCTTGGCAAGGCGTCTTCCGGTATGATCTGGAGGTCTCCAAACACCGTACGGCGACGGTGCCTGGACCGTCCAGTTTTGGGATATTTCCATCAAAGAGCCGCCGTGTATGCCGGGACAGGGCCACACGGCGAAAATCGGGGACCGAAAAGGAGACGTTGAAATTGGCGGACAAGATTACCAGTGAGACGATTTTCAATCTGCAGGACCGGGTGGCGCCGCTCGACATCATCGCGCTGCCGGGTACGGAGGAGCTCGGCGGGAAAATCAACGCGCATTTGCAGGAATGGGCCTGCAACAGCGGAAGGGAGCAGGATTCCTTTTTGATTCCGGTCGAATGCCCCCGCTTTTCCTCCGGAGACGGCAAAGGCATGATTAAGGCCAGCATCCGTGGCGACGATCTGTTTATCCTGGTGGATGTGGGCAATTACAGCTGTACATACAATATGTTCGGCCGGGAAAACAGCATGTCCCCCGACGACCATTTCCAGGATCTCAAACGGATTATCCAGGCGGCCGGCGGCAAGGCCCACCGTATCAACGTCATTATGCCCATCCTCTACGGCGGGCGTCAGCACCGCCGCAGCTATCGGGAATCCCTCGACTGCGCGGTCTCACTGCAGGAGCTCGAGCGGATGGGGGTGTCCAACATCATCACCTTTGACGCCCACGACGCGCGGGTGCAGAACGCGGTCCCTCTCATGGGTTTCGACAATGTCATCCCCGCCTATCAGACCCTCAAAGCCCTGTTCCACAGCTTCCCTGACCTGATCCCCGACCGGGAGCATCTCATGATCGTCAGCCCCGACGAGGGCGCCATGCACCGCAACATGTATTACGCTTCCATCATGGGTCTGGACCTCGGCATGTTCTATAAGCGCCGGGATTACGCCCGGCTGGTCAACGGCCGGAATCCCATCGTCGCCCACGAATATCTGGGTGATTCGGTGGAGGGGCGGGACATTTTCATCGCCGACGATATCATCTCCTCCGGTGAGTCCATGCTGGATATTGCCTATGAGCTCAAAAAACGCAAGGCGGGCCGTATTTTCGCCTATGCCACCTATCCCATCTTCACAAATGGGCTGGATGCTTTTGACAAGGCCTATGAGGAAGGGGTCATCGCCGGGGTGCTCGGCACCAATCTCACCTACCGGACCCCGGCTCTCCGGCAGCGGGAATGGTTCTGCGAGGTGGACGTTTCCAAATATATCGCCTATTTCATCGCCGCATTGAACCACGACGTGTCTGTCAGCCTCATCATCGATCCCCATGAAAAAATCAAGAACCTGCTCGCCGAGCACCGTGCCTGCCAGGGCCGGTGATATGCAAACGGGCTTTAGAACAGAAAGAATGGCGCATGATGAACGACTATGATGTCCTGATCGCCGGCAGTGGTGTGGCCGGATTGTATGCGGCGCTGAACTTTGCCCCCGAGGTGCGGGTGCTGGTGCTGTCGAAAAAGGAGCGGATGCTCTGCAACAGCGCCCTGGCCCAGGGGGGGGTTGCTGCGGTGGTGGACAAAGAAAACGACGATTTCCGTCTCCATATCGCGGACACGCTGATCGCCGGCGGGTATAAAAATAATCTGCGCAGCCTGGAAATCCTGGTCAACGAGGGGCCGGAGGATGTGCTGAGGCTGCTCAAAGAGATGCACGTCGATTTCGACAGGGACTCGGAGCACCACATCTCCATGACCCTGGAGGGGGGGCATTCCCGCCGCCGCATCCTGCATCACAAGGACTCGACCGGCCGTGAGATCACCGAGAAGCTCCTGGCCGCGGCCATGGAAAAACCCAATATCACCTTTCTCGATTACGCCCAGCTCGTGAATCTGGTGCCGGGGGAGGGCGGCTTCTGGGCGCAGCTCCTCGTTGGGGACGAGCCCCGGGTGCTGTCCTGTTCCTACTGTATCCTCTGCACCGGCGGCATCGGCCGGGTGTATCCGTACACCACCAACTCCGCGATCGCTACCGGCGACGGCATCACCCTGGCGCATGAGATGGGTGCCCGTATCCGGAACCTGCATCTGGTGCAGTTCCATCCCACGGCCTTTGCTGCTGCCCAAGGGCGGGAGCGGTTTCTCATCTCGGAGGCGGTCCGGGGAGAAGGCGCGACCCTGCTCAACAAAGACGGAGAACGGTTTATGTACCGGTACGACGAACGCGGCGAACTCGCACCCCGTGACGTCGTCTCTCGTGCCATTGTGCGGGAGGCGGCCCGTACCGGCAGCGAGGACATGTATCTCGATATCCGGTTCCGGGGTGGGGAATTCATCCGCAACCGCTTCCCCATGATCTATGAACGCTGCCTCGAGGAAGGGGTCGACATCACAAAAGAACTGATCCCCGTGTTTCCGTGTCAGCATTACCTGATGGGGGGGATCGATGTGGGGGTTTACGGCGATACTACGGTGGACCGTCTGTACGCGGCCGGGGAATGCTCCCATACCGGGGTCCACGGCCTCAACCGGCTGGCGAGCAATTCCCTGCTGGAAGCGCTGGTGTTCGCCCGCCGGACGACCTACGACATCAGCCGCCGGATGCGGCACGAGGGCAGCGGCCTCACCGGGGCGGCGCCCGTCCTGCGGATGGAGGGCCAGCCCTTGCATCCCGGGCACCGCACCGCGATCCGCCGGATCATGCAAAAGGCCTGGTTCGTCCTGCCTGATTACGATGCCGCGGAACAAGGGCTCGCGCAGGCCGAAGAGATCCTGAAAGACCTGCAGACAGGAGGCTATGCCCTGACGACCGATTTTGTGGAGGCGAAAAGCCTCGCCACGGTCTGCGTGCTCATCCTGCGGGAGGTTTTGGAACTGAAAAACGGCGGAGAGCCGGATTAAGGAGGACAATGCCATGCAGCTGCCCCTGTTTGCGGTGGACGAGGTGATCCGCACCGCCCTCCAAGAGGACATCCACTATCTCGACACCACCACCGATCTGATGATCCCGGCCGATGCCCGCGCTTCCGCCCGTTTCCTGGCCAAGGCGGAAGGGGTGGTCTGCGGCTTGGACGTGGCCCTGCGGGTGTTTGCGCTCTTAGACGACGCCTTTGAGGCGGAGGTGTATCTGCCGGAGGGATCGCACGTGAGTCCGGGCGACCTCATCGCCAGAGTGGAGGGACATACCCGTGCACTTCTCGAGGGGGAACGCACGGCGCTCAACCTTCTGCAGCATATGTCGGGCATTGCGACGGCCACCGCCAAAGCGGTGGAGAAGGTTAGGGGAACGAGGGCTGTTATCACCGACACCCGCAAAACCCTGCCGGGGCTGCGCGCCCTGCAGAAATACGCCGTCACCGTCGGCGGCGGGAAAAACCACCGCTTCAATTTGTCCGACGGCGCCATGCTCAAGGATAACCATATCGACGCTGCCGGCGGGATTCCCCAGGCGGTGGCGGCTATCCGGGAAAAGCTCGGGCATATGGTGAAACTCGAGGTGGAGACCCGCAACCTCGACGAGGTCCGGCAGGCGCTCGATGCCGGGGCGGACATCATCATGCTCGACAATATGGATTGCCCTTCCATGGCCGAAGCCGTCAGGATCGTGGAT
>ERZ827101.2298-NODE-2298-length-17518-cov-2.568745_pt1 | contig 17518 bp, 11 predicted proteins | sample MGYA00519869_ERZ827101 | MGnify/ENA primary metagenome ERZ827101 (study PRJEB31778, sample SAMEA3449256) | human gut metagenome | biome: human gut; feature: human-associated habitat; material: faeces | place: United Kingdom | collected 2010/2012 ...
TTCTCACCAAATGTAGCTAAATAACCGATATTCTCACTGATTTTCTCTCCATTAATATATAAGTAAGAAGGAACCGGATTGCCACCAGCATAAGATACTACCAAATAATATTCACCTTTATGTGGAATATTTACTTTCCAACTCACACTTCCTTCAGAACTGCCTTTTTCACCTTTGAATTCTACCGAACCATCCTCATTTAGGGATGCAGATCCCTGTCTTTCCATATCTTTAGCTTGACATATCTCTATATTTTCCAAGCGACGTACCACTACACGTTGTGAAGATGTTACTTTTCCATTTGCCAAAGTCTCCAAATCAAACTCAGTCGTCTTAGAAATTGACAAAGGAATAATACCTTCTGCATCTTCCAAACGTTTACCATTTAATCGCACTTCCTCTGCATGAGAGGTTTTATAATGCAAAGCATTCTCATCTGCGTAGAAGTATTCTATTGCCGGACGTTTTTCATTCAACGGAACTCTGTATAATTCGATTCCTTTACCTGTACCCAAATTACGGCTGTACATCCGATGCGTCGGATTATTCCAATGCTCATGTACGCCCAAGCTACCTTGCTCTTTTCCGATATAAGCTATCCCCGAAGGAGGATTCCCTATATTTGCCGCCTCATGAAGAAAATTGTCGGCATTGGCACATAAAGGAAGTTCCGAATAAATGAAATCAAGTACCACTGATTCGATAGCGACCTGATCATTGGAAGCCAGAAAACTGGAAGTCCAGCCATTATTGAACGGAGGAAGTTGGAAACGTACCGCTTTCCCGTTATGCTTGGGATTTACGTACATAGCATCCACCAGATACACCAAGGTATTTCCACCTATACGCTCGTGAGCCATCAGATCAACAATGCTATTATAAGTGCCCATACCACGGAAAGAAGACCAATCACGAATGGAAAGATGCAAGGGCGATACATTGCCTATTGAACCGAACTGATTCTTACCGGTAGCAGTTATAGCTGTCTGTCCGGCACTGTCCCGCCATTTATCGGTCGGCTCAGAGTGCCTTTTCATCAATGCCATGTTAATCATATAGTCGGCTTCGTAAGCCGCACGTGCCAAACTTCTGGCACCTGCATCGGTAATCTCACTGGAATAACGAATTACATCGGGAACAAATCCTCCCCAATTCTGATAATTGACATTTGGATAAATCGGTTGTACATAATCGTAAACAGCCGAAATGCCCCGACGCTGTGCATCATATACCGTAATACAGCTCTGAGGAACCTTCATAATATCCACCAATTGATGCAACAAAGAATATACTGACTGTGGAGTAGCATCAATGATATTAGTTCCACCATTGTCATTCAGATTGATTTTGATAGCAATCTTCTCACCTTTCTTATACTTTACCGCTCCCTTACCTTTCTTATAATTAAAGGTTCTGAACAATTCATCCCATGCCTTATCAATCGTATTCTGGCGGGTCAGTGCAATGATTACTCCCTCCACCATATCATCGACACGTGTCTGACTATTATTATCCGGATCCGAATAAAGTCCTTTTTTTCCGTCCCAGGCAGCCGCTTTCGGATCATGTGCCCATGCCACCCGCCCCGGATGAATTCCTTTGGCTACTCCCATCGGAGTGTTGGGGGCATCAATAGGCACAAAACGTCCCATATCAGTACCATTATCTATCTGCTTACGAATGACCTGCCCCATTAGAGAATTATCCACTGACATTATATATAATGTACCCGATAATAATATACCGACCGCCAATACGGACACCCCCATATAGAACCGACGGGAATGCCACAAAAGTTTGAAACGTTTCCATGTACCAAATCCAACCAATGTGCTACTGATAAAAGCTACAAAAGAAAAAGCGATAGGAGCAGCGATTTGCTGACAGGGATATTCTATTCTGGAAGGTTTGGGTACAACACGTATCAGAAACCAAATCAAAGCTGCTAACCCGAACAGAGGAAAGCAAATCTTCAAAACAACATTTTTCTTGTTGATTCCAACAATCCGTCCACTCTTCGGACAAGTCTTAAAGAACCATTTTTTTATTTTTGTATTCATTTCATTAGATATAAAGGATCATCTTTCATGGTTACAAAAATAGGCAGATAAAAAAGAGACGATTATCAGTATTCCATCAAATACTTGAAAAATCGTCTCAACCAAGCAGACAGTATCTTATTTATGTAAATAGACTAACTCTATTCCAATGTCTTTCCCCATATTACGGCTATATTTCTTTTCTTCCGGATTGTTCCAATGTTCCAAGACTCCAAGGCTGCCTACTCCTGTGCCATCTCTTTCCGGATCATAGAAAGTAGTGGACAACGGGCAGTCTGCCAGAGCAGCTTCCACCAGATACATATCGCAATAATCCACATCGGCCATACGCGGAAACTCTGCACTCAAGAAATCAATACCCACCGCATCAATGGCTACCGGATCCTGGGAAGCCAGCAATGAGCAAGGCCAGTCTCCATTAAACGGTGACATCTTCCATTTACCTGAAGGCGTCCCATTCACCTTTTCCGAACCGTACAAGCCATCTATCAGAAAGAGCATTGTCTTTTGTCCCAGATCCTTATGTGCGATATAATCGGTAAAGGTCATATAGCGCGGTTTTCCACCGCGGTCCTGATTGAAATTGTTATGCTGATTTTTACGGAAGTCCCGGTTGATGTCCGTCACTCCATACCAGTTTTTCGCACAGAGTGTTACCCCCTGCCCGCCATGTCCTTTCAGCAATGCCATATTTATCAGATAATCAGCCTCAATTGCACAGTTTGCCAATCCTCTCGCTAAACGGCCATTATCAGCTGAATACGGAATTGCATCTGCTGTATAAGTCGATTGGGTACGCCCGTTTCCTCCTTCATTATCCAGATATACAACACCGGGGAATTCGGCATGACATTTATCATAAAGAGCTTTCGTAATAAAACGACTGGCATCAAATACTGTGATTTGCTCCTGAGGCACTCCACCGTCATTCACCAAACTACGAAGCAAGGCAAGCGTCAGATGCGGAGAAGCATTCAACTGTTCACAATCTTCATGGGAGAAAGTATTATTCTGATTAATCTTGATAGCAATCCTTTCTCCTTTCTTATATCCACGTTTTCCTCTACCATGCTGCTGATTGAAATAAAGAAAAAGAGATTTCCAAGCCACCTTTTCTTTCTTTTCTCCGGTCAAAGACAAGAGAGACTGGTTTAGAAGCCAGTCGGCATCTGCCTGATTATTCCAGCGATCTTCAAACCAAAAACCGTCTCCTTTCTCCCATGTAGCGGCACCCGGTGCATGAGTCCATACCACCCGTCCCGGATAAATACCTTTCGCCTCTCCTACCGGATTATTCTTTCCCCATGCCATACGGGGTTCTCTCACCGGAAGAACAGTTTGAGCTAACAGTTCAGTACTGTTTTCTACCAACATCAAAGTTCCGAAAAAACAAAGACCTGCAAATGCAAAGACTCCTATTGCCATTTTCCGGTTATGAAATGCTTCACGCAACTTACGCAGACTCACCCAAACTCCCGTGAACGAGAGTAAGTACATGACAAATGCAGACATCAGCGGCGCCGCTGTCTGCATACATGGATAGTTGGCACGGGAAGGCTTCGGAATAACCCGTACCAGAAACCAGATAGTAGAAAAAAGACCGAGTCCCCAGAAGAGGAAGATTCGCATCCTCCTGGAGGAAAATTCCTCTTTCTCGATCTTTTCTTTAAAATATAAATAGATACGCTTCATCTTTATTTCTGTATATCAATATCTTTACTGCGAAGTACTTTTACGTTTTCTTTATCCGTAATGCCTTCCTTCACTTTCAGTTTTTTAATCTCGCCACCGATCACATCGTCCAGTACTACTGCATAACGCCCATCTTTCTGCTCAGCATTAATACTGCAGTTATCTAACAGGAAGTCTTTCACATGACGCGCCCAGAAACCAAAAGAAGGCTGTATTTTCAAATCACCTACATTATAACGTCCTACCCCGATTTCAGGGGGATACGCTTCTGCATCTTCCGCCGGATGACCACCTTTCACAAGCAAATTCACATCATGGAACTGTACATTATTAATATACCCTGTATGCTGGCCATTCGGCAAACGGAATGTCAGCCCTCCTTCTACAACTTCCGTATCCGGCAGTTTGAAACCTGCGATGATGGGAGTTGCCGTACTTTGAGAGCCATCGTATGCTTTCCAGCGATCTCCCCGGAAAGAACTTCCACCATAAACCTCATCAATGTCTACTCCACAAATCACAATATTCTCCACCTGCCCGATATCAGAGTTAGTTACCAACAATTCCTTACGTACATTTCCATTTTCCGTGAAAGTAAAAGGAGCGACATTGGCACCCAGCACACGGCCTCTATTGGATATAGATATGAAGAACGGAGCACGCGTACGATGCATCACCGAGCGGGAATGTATCGCTCCTGTCTTTCCACTATTCAAATAAACATTTTTTATATGTCCACCATCATTGGTAGATATGGAGAAACCTGCTTTATTAGCACCCAGTACATAAATATTATCCACATATAAATCCTGAATATCATCCGCTGTTTCCGAACCTATCTGGAACAGGTTACAATTGGTATCTCCAACTATATTGCGTACCATATAGTTACGTGCCGGACGGGTAAAACCTAATGAACAATCCGAACCTGGTTTCACAATATCATCCGAACTGACACGCGAATAAATGTTCGTCACCGTTACGTCATTGCACGCCATAAAGTCGTAGATATCACGAGCATTCCGGGTATTATGTTTGGCAAAGTAAGTATCGTGCACATGGATGCCATCGGTACCTGTAGCCAGCAAAACAAAATGACCTCCCTGATCTATATGCAGCATATTGCTGACGTCATAATTCTTCTGCCCATCCGCATCTATATAGTAAGGTTCATCCTTTTGCGGATCATACCACATATCTTTATCTATGTTCCAACCTCCAATCTCAATATTGGTACAAAGTTTCAAAGAAAACATTTTGTCACAGCGTTTCTCGGGAGCATTATTCATTACTTTATCAGAAGTAACCAGATTACCATTGCCCGTGATACGGCCCGTACCCACAATTTTCACATTATCAATGCGTTCTCCAAAGAACATTGCATTACGGAAAAATGTATGTCCCACATCCTGCTTCGTCAGATAGTTCTCCGGATCAGCATAAGGGCGAGGATCGGTAGGAGAAAGTCCCGAACGGTAAGCCCGGTCACTAAACCAAGTTGTTTCCGGCGCATCGCCACCCGGAAGCCCCTGAATGGTAGCATCTGCATCCAGATGTAGCCAGACATTGCTTAATAGATGAACTGTCCGTACATTATAGGTACCTGCCGTAAATCGTAGAATACCCCCGCCCAACTCATTCATCTCCTTAATAGCTTGGTTTATGGTTTCCGTATCGTCTGCTATTCCATCTCCTTTTACTCCTGCAGTCTTAATATCCTGCAAACCGGAATAGAACCAAGCAATATTTGATTCTCCCTGATTATCACCTCCTTTTACAAGCAGTTTAAAAGCATACAGTTGATTAGGATTCAGCCGACCGGCAGCAGCGAAATCATCGTCCGGCAATATCACTGTTCTTACAGGTTTCCAGGTTCTTCCCTTATCCTCAGACAATAACAAAGTCACAGACTCCGCATTACGAGGAGCTGTCCAGTAGAAAGAAGTGAAAGATAAATCCCAATTCTTTTTATATGTAAATGCCTGTAAGGGAGTACGGGTAAAATCGGAGACAGTCGTCACTCCTTCAAAAGTTGCAGTAGCAACCGGACTATGCAGAACTTCCGGCTGAGAGGTTATATAATCAGCCTCAAATGTATAATTACCTTTTTCCGGTATTACTACTCCGCGAAAACAAAGACGGATATCAGGGCCGTTAGAGGGACGAAAATCCAAATCTTTAAAGATTAACAGGGTACCTTTCTTCCCATCTTTACGAATTTCCACATCTCCAACCTTTTTATAAGAATAGTTAGTTCCGGTTCTTCCGATAGATTGTTTGTGCAAATCACGAAGAATCACTTCTCCACGACCTATTACATTTACCGTTGTATTGTCCAATGTTACATCAATCCCTTCCGGCACACGGATAGTGACAGTAGTCATCGGACTGCGTTGTCCGGCATAAAAATCAAGTGTCAGACTTCCCGCAGTCTTTATCGTGAATGCAGTACGGTCCAACTTTATCACAGGCGGCAATGCCCCTTTACATACCCCTACCAGCAAACGCTTTTTAGAAGTTGATTGCAAATAATCTCCATGAGCCGGAAAACCTTCTGTTTTCTCCTGTCCGGCAGAAGCAAAAAGACGATAAATGCCCGAACCGGAATGAGCCAATTGCTCTTTCAGAGCTTCAACTGACGGCAAGGTAGAACTTAAGCCCTCATTCTCAGGAGTATCTACAGTATAGCGATAAGTAGAGCCTTCGAATAATAATAAAGAGTCACGAGTCAGCTGCCAGGGATACAATTCCCCTGCCTGAATGCTTGCTCCTGCCACTCCCAGCAACAGAGACAAAAGAAAAGTTTTTGATAATATAGACCTCATATCCAATAGTGTATTTCTCATAAATCAGCGATTCGTATCGATATGGTTAACATTTTCTTTCAACGCCTTATGCCATGTCGGACCGACAGTAAAGATACAGGCATCTATCCGTTCTTTTTCCTCTTGGTTCAGGCATATCAACCGGCTTAAAACCTTCTCTCACCTGTTCATAAGAGACACTCGAAAGTGATTTTTTATCAGAAAATACCCACTCATTATCCAGAAACAAGAAACCGGGAAGTACTTCATCCGCCCTTACTATTTTCAAATCAGGAGTTTGTCCTGCAAAGAGATTATGGGCAAAACGAACATTGCGGGGCATCTTTTCTCCACGGCCTGATCCCAACTCCAATGAACTATTCAGAAAGGTATTATAAGCGATATCCACATTCTCCACCCGATGGTATGAAGTTAACGGCTCTAGTTTCACATCCGTTTCTGCCGTAGGACGTTCATAGACTCCTACACGTACCAACAATCCGAATGACCTTACATCTTTAATATAATTAACGTAAACCGTATGTCCCTGGTTAATAATACGAATACCGGCGGTTCCACGCAGATTATGTCCTATAAATGTATTCGACTCTATCACATTATAATGCCCATGACGACAAACCAATCCACCGGCGGATTCATAAAACAAGTTCCTGCGCAATACATTATGACAAGATTTCACAGAAATAATCTCATTTTCTCCGCTACATCTGAAAAAGACATTATCCTCGACAATCGTACGTGATTCCAATTGAGAAGACCAGGAATGCCCGATACGAATAATTTCTGCTCCATTGCCACCGTAAGGCTGACGTTCACCAAAGAAATTATGATCTATCAAATGATTATTCAAGTGGTTATCAGCACTCAGCCACACCTGCAACACCAGTCCGCCTACTCTTTTATTAGCAAAGTAACAATGGTCTATCCGGTTATTGGTTCCCCGTAATCCAACCCAATATTCATCTCCTTCATTCGGTCGTTCACCTTTCTGAGGATCGTTGCACTCATCAATCACACAACGAGTCATCCGACAATAAGAAGCATACACACCTTTTTCTCCTTGAAAATCAATCATATCATGCCCTATGGCCCATGCCTTATAAAAGAGCAAGTCTTCCAGTTGCAAATACTCTCCATATATCTTCAGCCTTAACTTACCGGAAATAACAGCCTTTCCGGGATTCTCAGCCCGCCAGACAATCGGTTTACCGGAAACACCCTTACCGGTAAAATTTATTTCTTTCAGATTATGATACGTTCCGTCTTTCAGTACGACGGCATCCCCCGGCTGCAAATTTCCACTACCCAGCAACTGTTTCATTGCTGGAACATCTTTCGGTGAAAATGTATACTCTTTGGCATTAGCAAAGAGTGACACTGTTAAAAGCAAAAGAACACAAAGTTTTTTCATCATGTTTTCCGATTAGAATTAAAAATCACAGAGCAAATATAGATGATTAAAATATGAACGGAAATAGCCTCCTCCCCTCCGGAAGTAGTTTGAGAAGATAATTCAAAAGAATGGTACGTTTTTATAAACCAGAAGTGCAGATATACAAAAAATCGTCCCCTTACATTGTGATTACAACGTAAGGGGACGACCCTATTCTAAATCGAAATTATTTATTTCTTAGCCGGAGAAGAATATCTTGCATTCAATCCGTCTACGATTTCTTTTGTAATATTATAAATGCTGTCAGCATACAACAGGTTATCAAAACCGGTATTACTGATAATCATGCTGTATCCCTTTGTCTTATTATACTCTTTCAAGAAAGCATTGATAGAATCACGCAATTGCAAGCTGTTCTTTTCGTTTTCGCTCATCAGCTCTGATTGCAATTTATTACCCAAAGCCTGCAAGTCTTGTTCCAGTTTAGCAATACGGTTGTATTCCTGCTGTGCTCTTTCCTGAGAAAGATATGCATTGTTCTGTACTTTAGTCTGGAAATCCTGTTTCTGTTTTTCTAATTCCCGAGCTTTCTGGTTTATTGTCAAACGAACATTTTCACTCTTCTTTACCATACCTTCATTCAGGTCGATGCAGAAATTATATTGTGCCAGAAGCGTGTCTATTTCAACATAAGCAATCTTCATTCCAGTAAGTTCACCTGAAGCTTGTCCTGACGTAGTTGCCGTTTGATTATCAGCTTTACCTGTACACTGAGAAAATAAAACGATAAGTGCAAGGGCAGCCAAACCGTTTACGAGGTAGTTCAATCTCTTCATAACTTGTAAAAAATATAGTTTTAAAATTATTAATTCATACTATCATTTAAGGCTTTTTCCAATTCGTCAATGGAGAAACGGGGTTTCTTCTGTGCTTCCCGGTCCTGCGACTGGGCACACCCAATACCTCTCTCCCGCATTGCTTTATTACCGCTGACGTGCCCGTTCGGGAACTTTCCGCCTTTCACAAAAAAGACTTTTACACCTAATAATGCAATGCAAATAGCAACTATTAACAAACTTATCAATACTGTATCGAGCATTTCTACTATTTTTGTAATACGAAAATAGACTGCATTTCAGCAAAATGAAAATAAAATTTTCTTTTGCATTCAATTTGCTCTATTTTTGTGGGTGCAAATATAGGGCTTTGTATGGACTAACCCACTTTTTTTACCATAAAAAAAGAGAAACGGTAATAAAATAGCCAATTGATTTAACCATATTTAGCAATAAGAGGTTAAATACGAACATTCATAAAGGAATTAATATGGAAAAGAATGAACTGAAACCGGCAGGCGTTTTTCATTATTTCGATGAAATCTGCCAAGTGCCGCGTCCTTCGAAGAAGGAAGAGAAAATGATTGCTTATCTGAAAGCATTCGGTGAAAAACATAAGTTGGAAACACTGGTTGACGAAGCCGGCAACGTCCTCATCAAAAAGCCCGCTACACCGGGTATGGAGAACCGTAAGACCGTAGTGCTGCAATCTCACATCGACATGGTGTGCGAAAAGAACAACGATGTGCAGCACGACTTCCTCACCGACCCGATAGAAACCGTAATTGAAGGGGAATGGCTGAAAGCCAAAGGTACAACGCTGGGAGCCGACAACGGTATCGGTGTAGCTACAGAACTGGCTATCCTTGCAGACGACAGCATTCAGCACGGACCTCTGGAATGTCTGTTTACGGTAGACGAAGAAACCGGACTGACAGGTGCCTTCGCCCTAAAAGAAGGTTTCATGAACGGTGATATTCTGTTGAACCTCGACTCGGAAGATGAAGGAGAACTCTTTATCGGCTGCGCAGGAGGTATAGACTCCGTTGCAGAGTTTACATATAAAGAGGTAGACGTACCTGCCGGATACTTCTGCTGCAAGGTGCAGGTGAAAGGATTGAAAGGCGGACACTCCGGTGGAGATATCCATTTGGGGCTCGGCAATGCCAATAAGATATTGAACCGTTTCCTGAGTCAGATTTTCCAGAAGTATGATATGTACTTGTGTGAAATAGACGGTGGTAATCTGCGCAACGCCATTGCACGCGAAGCACACGCAGTTATCGCTATACCGGAAGACTACAAGCATGACTTGCGTGCCGATCTGAATATTTTTGCGGCTGAAGTACAAGCTGAGTATGCCGTAGTCGATCCGGGGCTGCAACTCATCTTAGAATCGGAAAATACCCGTGCGAAAGCCATCGACAAAGATACTACGAAGCGTCTGCTGCAAAGCCTCTACGCTTGTCCTCACGGGGTGTATGCTATGAGCCAGGACATTCCCGGACTGGTAGAAACATCTACAAACCTTGCATCCGTCAAGATGAAGCCGGGCAACATTATCCGCATCGAAACCAGCCAACGCAGTTCTACCGCCTCATCCAAGCAAGATATAGCCAATATGGTACGTACCGTATTCGATATGGGCGGTGCCAAAGTTACCTTCGGTGACGGCTATCCGGGTTGGAAACCTAATCCACACTCTGAAATACTGGAAATCGCTGTCGAGTCATACAAACGCTTATTCGGTGTAGATGCCAAGGTGAAAGCTATCCATGCCGGACTGGAATGCGGTCTGTTCCTCGATAAGTACCCGGCACTGGATATGATTTCCTTTGGTCCTACTTTGCAGGGTGTGCACTCTCCCGATGAACGGATGCTGATCCCTACGGTAGATAAGTTCTGGAAACACCTGCTGGATATCCTGGCTAATGTTCCCGTAAAGAAATAACTCACATCCCTTATTCCTCTTATACGGATGGTTAAAGGGGAGTATGTAAAAGATGGCATCTTTTGATGTAAAAGATGCCATCTTTCGTAACATAAGATGCCACCTTTCGCTGCAAAAGATGGCATCTTTTGCATAATAGCCTATAGAGATGTAATTCCTTTCAATATACCATCGTCTCATCAAGGTAGTAAGATAAAAGCGAAAGATATAATAAAGCGACAGAAATACCGTTATTTAGTAAAACCTACAGAACGTACGGTATGAAATCGAAAGCACTATACCTTATATATATATTCCCGATACTTTTCCTGTTGTCCCTTGCCGCCTGCGACGACATGGATGATTATTCGTCCGATCCAAAGCATACACTTTGGTTCTCACAGGACACGCTGCGTATGGACACCGTACTCACCGGTATTCCCACTTCCACCCGCCAACTGAAAGTTTACAATCCACATAAGAAGGCATTGCTGATATCTTCCATTATTCTTGCCGATGCCGGCAAATCCGGTTTCCGTATCAATGTGGATGGCATTAGGGGAGATCAATTCTCCGACATAGAAATTGCAGGAGAAGATAGCCTCTACATTTTTGTAGAAGCGACTCTGCCTCAGCAGGACAATGCCGACATTAGGTTGATAAAAGACTCTATTCTCTTTCAACTGAATGGCATCCGGCAAGAAGTTAAGCTACGGGCGTATGCACAAGATGCTTTTACTTTCCGGGGGAAAGTGATCGAGAAAGATACATTGATAGCCTCCCAACGGCCGATATTGATTTATGACAGTATCAGTGTGGCTCCGGATGCGCACTTAACGCTGGCAGCAGGTACCCGCCTGTATTTCCATGGCAAGGCTGGAATGCAGGTACACGGACGCTTATCAGTGGCAGGCAGCCTATCCGCCCCGGTCGTTTTCCGGGGAGATCGCACCGACCGTATGTTCCCTTATCTTCCTTACGACCGGTTACCGGGACAATGGGGCGGCATACGATTCTACAAGACCAGTTACGAGAATCATCTTGTTTATGCAGACATTCATGGAGGAAGTTTCGGTATCCGCTGTGACTCTTCGATGACAGACCGCAGGAAACTGACATTGGAGTCTTCTATCATACGGCAGGTATCAGGCAATGGACTGGAGCTAACATCTTGCCAGGCGGTGGTAGGAAATAGCGAAATCAGTAATGCGGGAGAGAATTGCGTCAGTTTGTTAGGGGGAGATTATACATTCACTCACTGTACGCTGGCTAATTATTTCAGTTGGAACGTACGGAAAGGGACGGCATTGCAAGTCCGGAATGAACAGGATGACATAGCCTATCCGCTTTCATCAGCTATCTTCCGCAACTGTATCATTGCAGGTTCGGGTACGGATGAAATCAACGGAGGACGCTCCAAGAATGAGAATATAGCTTTCAATTATTACTTCTCCCACTGCCTCATCAACTCAGTGAAAGAAGAGAATGACAAGATAGTCAATGTGATTTGGGAGAAAGACGATAACTTCTTGCTGATGGATAGCCGTACGCAGGAATACAGTTTTAGCCTCAATGAAAAGTCTAAAGCCATCAATTTAGGAAAGCAAGAAGATGCTATCGCTTATCCGACAGACAGAAACGGGAACTCCCGACTACAAGATACAGCACCGGATGCGGGATGCTATGAGAAATCGGCTTCAAAAGATGAATAATAATTGCTATACCTTAAAATGGCATCTCCTCTTCTTGCTGTTCTTCCCTTTTTTTACCCTCTACGGACAAACGAAGAAAGATACTCTCTCTTTTCGCGTTGTCAGCTATAATGTTGAAAACTTATTCGATTGCCGCCACGATACGCTAAAGAATGATTACGAGTTTCTACCCGATGCGATGCGCCACTGGAATTATACGAAATATAAGAAGAAACTGGATGCCATAGCCCGCACGATCACAGCCGTAGGTGGTTGGACTCCGCCTGCACTCGCAGCCCTTTGCGAAGTAGAAAACGACAGCGTACTGCGCGACTTGACCCGGCGTTCAGTTCTTAAGGAAGCCGGATACCGCTATGTAATGACCAACTCACCCGACCAGCGCGGAATAGATGTGGCACTGCTTTATCAAAGAGATCAATTCAAGTTGATTTCCCATCAGGGTATTCCCATACCTCACAGATCCGGCAAAAAGAAATTCCGCCCTACACGGGATATACTGCACGTCTGCGGAATGTTGCTGAACAGCGATACCTTGGACATCTTTGTTGTACATCTTCCATCCCGTTCAGGAGGTGCAAAGGAGAGTGAGCCCTATCGTCTATTTGCTGCCGGACAACTGAAAGCCGCAGTAGACAGTATCTATTACTATCGGCATCATCCGCAAATTCTTATCATGGGAGACTTCAATGATTATCCCGATAATGCATCCGTCAACAAAATACTCTCAGCAGAAGCACCACCCCAGAACGGTGACAGTCTGCAACCGCAAAAACTCTATCACTTACTTGCCCGCAAGAGCGCAATTCGAAAGCACTTCGGCAGTTACAAATATCAGGGTGAATGGGGATTACTGGATCATATCATCGTGTCCGGCACTCTTCTTCAACCGGATGCGGATTTCTGCACCGCCGAGGATAAGGCTGATGTATTTCATTCTTCGTTCCTATTGACGGAAGATAAAAAGTATGGCGGTGTACAGCCATTCCGCACTTACTACGGAATGAAGTATCAAGGTGGTTACAGCGATCACCTCCCAGTATGGGCGGATTTCCGGCTCATTTATTAATCCGAATACTGATACAGTTTCAAATCAAACTTCTGTACCATCACCAGCAAATGATCGAATATATCGGATTGAATACGTTCGTATTCTTTCCATACCTTGTTTCGGGAAAAGAAGTAAACCTGAATGGGAACTCCATAAGTGGTCATTTCCTTCTGGCTGATAATCAAGTCCAAATCCTGGTTCACGACAGGAAGGCTGCAAAGATAACGTTCGATGTAAATACGGTAGAGTTGTGCATTGGTAGGTACCTCGCCTTCTGCCGGCTGATAGTCTGCCATCAAAGGAACTTCCTTACGGATGGTATCCAACATTTCGGGAGTGCAAAACTTCAGGGTCGTCATGTCCAGATAGATATTCTTATCCACACGCCGGCCACCACTCTCCTGCATACCGCGCCAGTTCTGGAAAGAGCCGTTCACCAAGGTATAAGGCGGAATGGTAGAAATCGTATTATCCCAGTTCTGTATCTTTACGGTGTTGAGGGTTATCTCTTTCACAATACCGTTGGCGGAGCCATTGGGTAAGGCAATCCAGTCGCCGATACGCAACATCTCGTTGGCAGAAAGTTGTAAGCCCAGAATGCTATCCTTGAATACTAACATTAATACTGCCGCCGAAGCACCCAGCCCGGCAAAGAGGGTTGCGGGAGATTTATCTATAAGAATAGAAATGGCAATGATAGCTGCCACAAAGAATAACAATACCTGCAATACCTGAACAAAGCCTTTCATCGGATGATTCTTACTGTTGTCCTTCTGATTATGAAAATCCAGAAAAACGAGCAGTAGCCCATTCAGCGCAAAGGCTAAAGCAGCCACTATATACACGGCACTTTCTGCGACAACTCCAACAGTTCTACTCCGTGTACAAAGGTATGAGGCAACAGGAAGTAAATCAGAATTCCCGGTAAGGTATGTATCAGATGAGGAACCACTTTCCGCTTCATCAGCAAAGTATTCCAGCGATGGGGTGAACGATTGGTATAATGCTTCATTCCCCCTACCAATATTGCCTGAAACAAATAGTCCAGCCCTACAGCTACGGCAATGATTAATATGGCGATGATAGTTTCATCAAATGTATTCGCAAATTTAGGGTCTACTCCCCACCCTATAAGGGTTTTATTCATCCACCCTCCTAATGTCGTCATATATTTCTCAGATTTTAATTGCTTATGGGAATAATAACAAATAAAGGGGAGCTGTTGTTTAATAAAACTTTTTTCCGGCTTCATCTTCTACTTTTCCGGTTTCAGTAAAAAAGTCCCGGTATATCTGTCTGGAACAAATTATTTTCGCCCCCGGATTAAACAAAAAAAGTATGAACCGAAATGTAAAACTTATCAGTATTCTTAGCCTCGGACTAATGTTGGGGGCCTGTGGTGGTAATTCGTCTTCACAAGAAGAAACTATCATTGTAAAGACTGCTACAGCGAGTACCTACAGCAACGAAACAGCCAAAGAATTCCCCATTATCACCCAACCGTTCCGCACCACAGAACTGTCCTTCCGCGTCAGCGGCCCCATCGACCGGCTGGATGTCTATGCCGGAAACTATTACCGCCGCGGAGATATTATTGCAGAAATCGATCCACGAGACTACCGCATCCGGCGTGAACGTGCTGAAGCCGTCTATCGCCAGGCAAAGGCAGAGTATGAGCGTATCAGTGCGCTTTATCAGAAAAACAACCTTTCTGCCAGTACTTATGAGAAAGCACGTGCGGAATATACTTCTGCCAAAGCTGCTTTCGACACTGCCGTCAATGAACTGGAAGATACCCGCCTTGTAGCCCCCTTCAACGGATATGTAGGTGAAGTCTACGTAGAGAAATTCCAGGATGTCAAGGCCAGCCAGCCCGTATTGACATTTATCGATATAGACCAACTGAAAATTGAAGCTTATGTAACGCAAGATATAGCCTATCGTGTTCAACCAAGGCAGAACGTGCTATTGACGCTGGATGTGCAGCCCGACACGGAGTTGGAAGCACAGATTGCAGAAGTATCCAAAGGAACCACACAAAACAATCTCTCTTATCTGGTAACGGCATTGTTTCCCAATAAGGAAGCCCGGTTACTGGCAGGTATGTCCGGAAAGATACGTTTCGAAGAAAGTACTTCGGAATTATCGGATAGTACCGCCACCGGCGAACATTTGGTTTGTATTCCGCAAACAGCCTTGTACAATCGCCCCACAGTGGGAAGTTATGTATGGACGGTACATCCTGAAAGCGGGATAGTCAGCCAACGTAAAGTTAGTGTCAGCAAACTGCTGCCGCACGGCAATGCAGGCATCACTGCCGGACTGCAACCCGGTGAAATAGTGGCTACAAGCAGTCTGCGTTTCCTATCAGACGGAATGAAAGTAAAAATCCAATGAAACAGCAAGTATCATGAAACTAATCAAATATTTTCTGCAACGCCGCTCTGTCACTATTCTACTGCTGGTACTGGTACTTGCCGGCGGACTATTCTCGTACGTCAAAATGGGAAAGCTGGAGGATGCTCCTTTCACCATTAAACAAGCACTGGTACTGACTTCTTACCCCGGCGCATCTCCTTCGGAAGTACAAAGCCAGGTGACAGATGTATTGGAAGAAGCCATCCAGTCATTGGGCGAACTTTATTACCTGAAAACCGAGAACCGTGCCGGGCTTTCCAAAATCACTGTATATGCAGATAGTTTCGGCGGACAAATATCAGACTTATGTAACCGTATCTTATATGAAACATGATTTGGAGCAGGTTGAAAAAGCCTTAAGGCAACTGGATTTTAGCAAACCGCCTATTATGGTTCATCACATACCAACAGCTTCGGTTACAAAACGAGAGGATAGAATTAAAGAATATAATCTGGACATTGAAAATATAAAAGCTCAAATGGAAAGAGAAGCAGATTACAGATTTGAGTTTAAGAAAATAAGAGATTATTACAAAACCAGAGCGGACAAGTACAAGGTGGTAGGAAAGCTTTTACAGTCCAAACATACTTTTTTTGTTACAGGTTATATGCCTGAGAAACAGGTTGAGGCATTAAAAGAAGAACTGGAAATCAAGTTTAATGTGGCAATTGACGTGGAACAGCCAACGGAAAAAGAGGACGTTCCGGTGCTGTTAACTAACGGAAAAGTTCAGGGAGCAGTTGAAGGTGTTGTAACATCATTTGGTTTTCCTAACAAAATGGAAATTGATCCAACGGCAATAACAGCATTCTTCTATTATTTCTTATTTGGAATAATGCTGTCAGACGCAGCTTACGGATTTTTAATGTTTATTGGATGTTTTATAGTTTTAAAAAAATTCCCGAACATGGAAGAAACAATGGCGAAAACACTTAGAATGTTTATGTACTGTGGAATTTCAACATTAATATGGGGAATACTTTTCGGAGGATATTTCGGAGATGCAATAACAGTTATAGGAAAAACATTCTTTGGAGTAAACATAGGAATACCGGCGCTGTGGTTTGAACCTATTAAACAGCCAATGAAAATGCTTATATATTGTTTATGTTTCGGTATTGTTCATTTGTTTACCGGACTTGGAATTAAGGGATATATGATGCTAAAGCAAAAAGATATAATGTCATTTGTATGCGATGTTGTTCTTTGGTATGTATTTTTGATTGGATTAATATTAATGCTTATTCCAACAAGTATATTTGCCTCATTGGCAGGAAGCACAATAGTCTTCCCAGCGTGGCTTAGTATGCTATCAAAGATAATGACAATAGGTGGCATGGTTGGAATACTTCTTATGGCAGGAAGAAGAGCAAAAAATCCTGTGAAGCGATTATTGCTTGGAGCCTACAGCCTGTATGACACAACAAGCTGGCTAAGTGATTTGCTATCATATTCAAGATTACTTGCCCTTGGACTTGCAACAGGAGTAATAGCCCAGGTAATTAACACAATGGCAGCAATGATGGGAAAATCAATAGTGGGAGTAATTTTCTTTATAGTGGTTTTCCTAATCGGACACACATTCAATATGGCAATAAACCTT
>ERZ827101.2299-NODE-2299-length-17516-cov-3.553920_pt1 | contig 17516 bp, 17 predicted proteins | sample MGYA00519869_ERZ827101 | MGnify/ENA primary metagenome ERZ827101 (study PRJEB31778, sample SAMEA3449256) | human gut metagenome | biome: human gut; feature: human-associated habitat; material: faeces | place: United Kingdom | collected 2010/2012 ...
TAGATGATATGGATATTTGAAAAAAGATAATTCTATATTATATAGAGAATCATATAGAGAAATATGGTTTATACAATTTTATAATAAATAAAAGAAGCAGCATTGTAAAAAAGTTGCTTCTTTTTAAAAACAAACTATACGGTGAAAGTCTATATATGTAATTATTTATCTGTATTCTAAGTTATCCAACTCACGCTGAAGTGCGTACATATTATTTCTAGTCTCATCTATTTTAGCTGTATACTGATTGAAGAATTCTACGTCCTCTTCATCAGGATCACGCTGTTCAAGAATAGCCTGTACAATAGCAGACTGTGAACGTGAACGCTTTGATTCAAGTAAAGTAATTTCGTCTTTACATTTTTTTATACCTTTTCTTAATTTTGATTTCTTAAACATATTCTAATCTCCTTTATACATAGCCTGTAACAGATGTTTAAATTATAGACCCTTTTGTTAAATTGTATCAAATTCGACATGATAATGCAATAAATATATAAAAATGTTACAAAAATAATTCTACACTTTTTGACAATAAAAAAATAATAAAAAAGACGGAAAAAGTCGATAAAACCTTGATTCGAAAATTTATTTACGGGACATATCTTATGTTTTAGCAACAGGACAAAAAGTGATAAAGGCTATTTGTACTCGGGTTTAATTGAGTTAAATGTGAATTTGTAAAAAACGCGCCTAACAGGAGTCGAACCTGCGTTACCGCCTCCGGAGGGCGGCGCTCTATCCACTAAGCTATAGGCGCATAAAAATATAATACAGGAATCTTAAGAAAATATCAAATATTTTTGTTGTATAATAAATAGTGTCGTATTGAATTTGGAGAAATAATTTGATATAGTTTAAGGAGGTTTTGTTTAAAATAATATAGAAATATTTAAATAAAATTATGTATTGGACAATGAGTATTGGAAAACGACAACAGGAAGTCGATAGAAATACAAAGATAATACAAGGAGCATTTAATAATGGGCTTTAAAAGTAATGGAATAAATGATTTTGATATAGAAGCATTAAAAAGAGAACAGGAAGAAAAGAAGAGATTAGCTAAGCTTGAAGAAGAAAGAGCAGCAGCTGAGAAGAAAAGACTTGAAGAAGAAGCTTTAAAACAGCAGGAATTACAGAAGCAGGAAGAGCAGGCAATTTCTAATGACACAGAAGTTGTTGAACTTCAGGATACACCTGACGGATTAACAATGATGGGTGAAGATGGCAATGAAATTTCAATAGATAAAGAACAGAATGGTAATCCGGTAGATGTATCAACAGATATAACAGAAGATACAGCATCTGTATCACAGACATCAGATACAGTTATAAATGATACAGAAAGCGAAGATGAAATTAAGTCGGAAGAGGCTACGCTTGAAACGTTAGATAGTGCATATTTAGATGAAGTGATGAAACAGCAGCCGGAGGAAGAAGAACCTCAGGATGAAGTAAGTAGATTGTTAAAGCAGATATATGCTGATGAAGAAGCTGCCAAAAAGGCAAAGAAAGCCAAAGAGGAAAAAGAAGAAAAAGAAAAGAAACAAAAAGGAAAAAAGAAAAAGAAGAAAAAGAAAAAAAGTGCTAAGAATAATAAACAAAAAGCCGGATATAGTCATTCAATATATGGAGAAAATGATGATGATGACTACGATGATGACGATAAAGGTATTAGCAGATTTATTCCTGTAATAGGAATTGTTGTGGTAGTTATAGCGGTAATTGCACTTATAGCAGTTGGAATTAACGCAACAAATTATAAGAAAAATGACGAACCTGAAACAACATCATATGATCAGGCAAGCAATCCATTACAGGAAGATTCATATGAAGATATCTCTGATGTTGTAAAACTTTACTATCAGGCAAAGGCAGCAGGTGATGTTAATGCATTAGCACAATATGTAGACAATATGGATGGTATTACTGAGGATAGTTTAGCAGCAGAATCATCTTATATAACAGGATATTCAGATATAACATGCTACACAAAGAATGGATTATATGCTAACACATATGTAGTATTTGTAAGATATTCATTACAGATTAAGAATATTGCAACTCCTGCACCTGGAATCTCTATACTATATGTAATCAGAGATGATGAAACGGGAAATATTTATATTCATAATGGAGTTACAGATAAAGAAGTTCTTGATTATATTAGTATGATTTCTCAGGATGATGATGTTGTAGCATTGTATACGGAAGTTAATAATTCATTAAATGATGCATTGAATGCAGATGGAGATTTAAAGAATTTCTACGATGCACTTGCAACTCAGGACAATGCAAATCAGAGTACAGATGATGGAGCAGCTCAGTAGCATTTGAAAATTAGAAACTTTAGAGATATATAAAAAGAGAACAAAATGAATAATATATGCTATATAGTTGGTGCCGGAGATAATACCGGCACCAATTTTACAAAAAAAGAAAATGATTACGTAATAGCAGTGGATGGCGGATATAAGATTGTTAAAAAATTAGGAATTAGTCCTGATTTAACATTAGGAGATTTTGATTCATTAGGTTATGTTCCTGATGAATTAAATATAAAGACTTTTCAAGTAGAAAAAGATTATACAGATACAATGATTGCCGTTATGGAAGCTATTAAGCTAGGATATACAGATATTAGAATTTACGGTGGTACAGGTGGAAGAGCTGACCATACATTTGCAAATATACAGACTTTGCTTTATGGTGCAAAAAAAGGTGCATATATGTGTATGGTAGATAGCGATAGAGTTTACAACGTAATAAATGATTCTAAAATCATATTAAAAAATAGAATTTGCGTAAATCTGTCCATTTTTGCTTTAGGTGATAAAGCGGAAGGAGTTTCTATTTTAGGAGCAAAGTATGAACTTAAAGATGGAACTTTGACAAATGATTATCCACTTGCAGTAAGCAATACATTTGTGGGAAATGATGTAAGTATTGAAGTGAAAAAAGGTGCACTTTTAATTATTTATGACCGTTAAAATATTGGTGATAAGATAGATATAGAAAAATGTAAATAGCGTTGGGAATAATCCCGGCGTTTTTCATTCTAAAGGAACAGGATATGGATAATAAAAAGAAAGAAGTAAAAGACGAACACGAATTAATAAGGTTAAATAAATTTTTAAGTGATGCAGGAGTATGTTCAAGAAGAGAAGGGGACAGACTTATTGAAGCAGGTAAAGTAGTTGTTAATGGTAAAGTCGCATTAATGGGACAAAAAGTGACTATAAATGACGATATTGTTGTAAATGGACAAAGGGTTTCAAGAGAAGACGAAAGAATACTTATAGCACTTAATAAGCCTGTTGGAATAGAATGTACAACAGATTTGAATAATAAAGATAATATTGTTGATTTTGTAAATTATCCAAAGCGAATTTATCCGGTGGGACGTTTGGATAAAAATTCACAGGGATTAATATTAATGACAAATGACGGCTCGTTAGTTAATAGCATTTTAAAAGCGTCTAATGGACATGAAAAAGAATATCACGTGTGGACAGATAAGCAGATAACAGATGAATTTGTTGAAAAGATGAGTAGTGGAGTTGAAATATTAGACACGGTTACAAGACCTTGTAAAGTAGTCAGATTAAAGAAAAATATGTTTTCAATAGTTCTTACACAAGGGCTTAACAGACAGATTAGAAGAATGTGTGAGGCATTAGGTTATAGGGTTGTAAAATTAAAGCGCATCCGTATAATGAACATCGAGTTAGGAAATCTTCCAATCGGAAGTTATAGAGATGTGACAAAAGAAGAATTTGAAACAATGGCAGAAAGTTTTAGAAAATAAAAATTATAAATAATTTTGAAAGGTAAATAAAATGGCGCAGTTAGATAGAATAAAGGAGTTAGTTGAGCTTTTAAACGAAGCTTCAAAGGCATATTATCAGGAGAGCAGAGAAATTATGCCTAATATTGAATATGACAGGTTATACGATGAATTAGTAGAACTTGAAAAGGAAACAGGTATTGTATTGGCAAATAGCCCTACTGTAAATGTAGGTTACGAGGTTATTAGTGAATTACAAAAAGAAACACATGAAAGTCCTATGTTATCTCTTGATAAGACGAAGGATGTAGCAACACTTGCTTCATTTGCAGGAGAAAAAAAAGCACTTTTGTCATGGAAATTAGACGGACTTACTGTAGTTTTAACATACAATAATGGAACTCTTGAAAAGGCAGTTACAAGAGGAAATGGTATTGTAGGAGAAGTAATTACAAATAATGCTAAAACATTTAAAAATATTCCAATTAATATTTCATATAAGGGACAGCTTGTGCTAAGAGGAGAAGCGGTAATTAAGTATTCGGATTTTAAAAAAATAAATGCCACAATAGAGGATGCGGATGCAAAATATAAAAATCCCAGAAATTTATGCTCGGGCTCAGTACGTCAGCTTAACAATGAGATAACTGCAAAAAGAAATGTAAACTTTTTTACATTTGCCCTGATTAGTGCTCCGGGAGTAGATTTTGGAAATTCTATGGCAAATCAGATGAAATGGCTTGAAGAACAGGGATTTCAGGTTGTAGAACATAAAGAGGTAACTGAAGCAAATATGCAGCAGGCTGTAGAATATTTTGCAGAAAAAATAAAGACATTTGATGTTCCATCAGATGGACTTGTATTAATGTATGATGATTTAGCTTATGGAGCATCTCTTGGCTCGACAGCAAAATTTCCTAGAAATGGAATAGCATTCAAATGGGCAGATGAGCAGGCAGAAACAAAATTAAAATACATTGAATGGAGTGCAAGCAGAACAGGTCTTATAAATCCTGTGGCTGTGTTTGAACCTGTTGAACTTGAAGGGACAACTGTTAGCAGGGCAAGTGTTCATAATGTAAGTATTATGGAAGAGCTTGAACTTGGTGTGGGTGATAGTATTTTAGTTTATAAAGCAAATATGATTATCCCGCAGATTGCAGAAAATCTTACAAAAAGTGGAAATGTAGAAATTCCTGACAAATGTCCTGTATGTATGGGCAATACAATAATAAAGAATGAAAACGGAATTAAGACTTTGTATTGTGACAATCCTAAATGCCCTGCAAAACATGTTAAGGCATTTTCTCATTTTGTATCAAGAGATGCAATGAATATAGAAGGGCTATCAGAAGAAACTCTGGAAAAATTTATAGATGAAGGTTATATTAAAGAATTTGCTGACATTTTCCACTTAGACAGATTTAAAGAGGAAATAGTAAATAAAAAAGGATTTGGTGAAAAATCATATAATAATATAACAGCAGCAGTTGAAAAATCCAGAAGAGTAACTCTTCCTTCGTTTATCTATAGTCTTGGAATTGCTAATATAGGAATTTCAAATGCAAAGATGATTTGTAAGCAGTTAGATTCTATCGACAAAATCAGAAATGCAACAGTTGAAGAACTTGTGGCTATTGATAGAGTTGGAGAGATTATGGCAAAGAAGTTTGTTGAATATTTTGCAGATGAAGAAAACAATAGAAAGCTTAATAATTTATTATTAGAGGTTGAACTTTATATTGAGCAAAGCAATGATGAACAGGTACTTGAAGGAAAAACATTTGTTATAACAGGAACTGTAAATGAATTTGCAAATAGAAATGAACTTAAAAAGTTTATTGAAGATAGAGGGGGAAAAGTAACAGGTAGTGTTACAGGAAAGACAAATTATTTGATTAATAATGATATAAATTCAAATTCATCAAAAAATAAAAAGGCAAAGGAACTTGGTGTTGAAATAATAGATGAACAGGGATTTATGAAATTAGTGGCACAGAATTAATTCTAAAGGGATTTTATGATTGGGTAGGATTGTGGGAGTGCATGGCACGGAACAATCCGTAGGCATCAAAGTTGGGGCTTTTGACCTCAATATCATTTTATAAAAATATAAAGCAACAGAAAATTGGAAAAGTTAAACAAAAAACTTTTTTAATTTCCTGTTGCTTTTTTAGTTATAAGTGTTATAATGAGTTGGTAATTTAAAAATAAAGTTATAATACATATAACTAAAAAGTAATAACTCAACTCGAGAAGGAGAAGAAAATGAGAAAAAAGGTTATAGCATTAGCTATGATAGCTGCAATGGTAGTATCATTAACAGCTTGTGGAGGGAAGAACAACGATAAGCAGGGAAAGGATAGTACTGAATCTTTAAAAGTTGCATATCAGTCAGGAATTGCTTATGCACCAATTTTAGTAATGAAAGATCAGGAACTTATTGAAAAGAATTATGATGGAAATGTTGATATTGATTGGCAGTTGCTTTCGGGTGGAGCAGCAATCAGCGAAGGATTAACTTCTAATACAGTTGATGTAGGAGCAATAGGAACAGGAGTTGCAATTACAGGGGCTAAAGCAGGTGCACCATATAAGATTTTTGCAGGAATGTCATCACAGCCTTATAGAATAACAACAAATAAAGAAGAAATTAAGACTTTAAAGGATATAACAAAGGAAGACCAGATAGCTATTACAGGAATTAACAGCCAGCCACATATAGTTTTGGCAATGGCAGCTAAAGCTTATCTTGGAGATGCTCATGCATTGGATGCTAATCTTGTAGCACAGCCAAATGCAGATGGATATACATCATTAGTAAGCGGTGCAGTTCAGTGCCATATGATAATGTCACCATATTGCTTTATGGAACAGAATAAAGAAGGAATACATGAAATAGAAGTTAGTGAAGATGTTTGGCCAGTAGGAGATACAACTATTGTAGGTGTTGCGACAGATAAGTTAAAAGAAGAAAGACCAAAGTTATATGAAGCAGTTTGTAAGGCAATGGATGAAGCAATTGAATTTATAAATGATAATCCGGAAAAAACAGCAGATATTTTAAAAGATTATTACGATGCATCGCAGGAAGAAATTGTGTCATGGTTAACTAATGATGCGTCAGTATTTTCAACAAAGCTTCAGGGCGTTATGAAGTTATCTGATTTTATGGTAGAAGAAGATTTCCTCGATAAAGGACCTGAAAGCATAAGTGAAATAGCATTTGATAATGTGGAAGGAAATTAAATTGTTTAAATAACAAAGTTGAATAAGACTAGCCTGTTTAAATATTTAAGTTTGTTATTAAAAATAGTTGAAAAATCAAAAATAAGTAACACAAAAGAGAAAATTAAACATTTTACAAAATGAAACATAAAGGAGCTTGGAAATGAAGAAAAAAATTGTGGCATTGATTATGTCAATGGTATTGGCAGTAACATTTACAGCGTGTGGAAGCAGTTCAGACAATACAGAAAGTAAGAAAGATAACGGTAAAGAAAAAATCACAATAGCATATCAGTCAAGTATTGCATACGCACCGATACTGGTAATGATGAATCAAAAACTTATTGAGAAACATTATGACGGAGAAGTGAATATTGACTGGCAGATGCTTGCAAATGGTGCAGCTATTAATGAAGGTTTAACATCGGGCTCAGTTGATATTGGATGTATGGGAGCAGCTCCTGCGATTACAGGTATTAAAGCAGGAATTCCGGGAAAGATTTTTTCGGGAATTTCATCACAGCCATATGGCATTTTAACAAATCAGGATGATATAAATTCGTTAAAAGACATTACAGATCAGGACCAGATAGCAATTACAGGATTGAACAGTCATCCACATATTTTGTTAGCAATGGCAGCTAAGGCATATCTTGGAGATGCACATGCACTAGATGGAAAACTTACAGTTTTATCAAATGCAGATGGATATACATCGTTATTAAGTGGTGCAGTTCAATGCCACATGGTAATTTCTCCATATAATTTTATGGAAGAAGCAGCGGATAATGTTCATGAAATTGAAATAGGTGAAGATGTATGGCCTAATGGAAATACATTTATTGTAGGTGTTGCTTCAAATAAGTTAAAAGAAAATAAACCTGAATTATATCAGGCAGTTTGTGATGCAATGGAAGAAGCAATGGAATACATTAAGGAAAATCCACAGGAAACAGCAGAAATATTGTCAGATGGATATGATGCAACAGCTGATGAAATTCTTTCATGGATGAATGATCCGGCTTCAAGTTATACAACACAACTTCAGGGAATTATGGATTTAGCAAACTTTATGGTAGAGGCAGGATTTCTTGAAAATGGTCCAAAAGATATAAGTGAAATTGCATTTGATAATGTAAAAGGAAATTAATATAAAAAGAAAATTAATATTGGGTAGAAAAATTTAGTAATCATATAAATAAAAATACTGCTGGGTGGTGTGAATACGACTTAGTAGTATTTTTGTGTGAATAAATGTGAAAACCGTATATGGATAAAAGCATAAGAAAGTAGAAAGGAACAGGAAAAACAGTGAAGAAAAATACAAAGAGATTAATTGCACAGTTAGTATTTATAGTTGCAGTTTTTGCAGTGTGGGAATTGTATTACTATAACGTGATTGAACCAAGTGGTAAGACACTTTTATTCCCTGAACTTAGAAGTGTGGGTAAAGCATTTATGAATGCGTTTACGGTAAATGGGTTTGGAGCCATGGTTGCACATTCAATGCAGCTTATGTTAAAAGGCCTTTTAATAGGTGTAATATTGGCACTTATTTTTTCAAGTTTAGCAGTTGTAAGTGATACATTCTATGCTATTTACAATATGATAGTATCAATGTTTGACCTGATTCCGGGTATTGCGTTGACACCGATTGCAATTCTTTGGTTAGGAATTGGAGATGCATCAATTATATTTATCGTAATTCATTCAGTTGTATGGCCAATGTCAAGAAGTATTATAGATGGCTTTAATGCAGTTCCTAAATTATATTTGGAAGTAGGAGAAAATATTGGACTTAGTCCTGTAAGATTAGTATTTGGTGTATTTTTGCCGGCAGCTCTTTCGAGGATTTTCTCGGGTATAAAAATGGGATGGGCAAGAGCATGGAGAGGTTTAATAAGTGCAGAAATGCTTTTTGGAAGTGGCGGTTCAAAAGGAATTGGTTACTACATTACAGATAGAAGAACAAATATGGATATTGCCGGAGTATTTGCAACAATTTTAGTTATCATTTTAATTGGTTTAGTTGTTGAATACGGAGTATTTAGAACTATTGAGAATCACACATTTAAGAAATGGGGGATGTCAAGATAATGGATAAGAATATTTTAAAAATCAGAAATTTGGTAAAACAGTACGATAATTCACAAAATGTAATTTTAAAAGGAATTGATTTAGATTTAAATGAAGAGGATTTCTTATGTATATTAGGACCATCAGGATGCGGAAAATCAACAATGATTAGATGCATAGCGGGATTTGAAGGATACGAAGGAACGATTGAAGTTAGCGGACAGAAGGTGACAAAACCGGGTCCGGACAGAATTATGGTTTTTCAGGATTTTAATCAGTTATTTCCGTGGAAAACAGTTTTAGGAAATATAACATACCCACTTAAAGTAGGTGAAATGAAGGATAAGGAAGAAAGAAAAAAGAGAGCTGAAAAGTACTTAGAAAAAGTAAATTTATCACAGTACAAAGACTACTATCCACATCAATTGAGCGGTGGTATGAAGCAGCGAGTAGCCATTGCAAAAGGGCTTGCATTAGGCTCAAAGATTATTTTAATGGATGAACCATTTGCCAGCTTAGATGCCATGACTAGAAATAAAATGCAGTCAGAGTTACTTCATATAAAGGAAAAGGAAAAAATGACTGTAATTTTTATTACACATAATATTCAGGAGGCAATTTCTCTTGGAAACAAAATTATGGTTATGTCTAAAAATGGAACAATTAAGGAAAAAATGGATAATCCGATTTCTAAACCTGTAACACCTGCAAGCGAAGGATACGGAGAATTGTGGGAGCATTTGAATAATGCATTAACAGAAGAAAATAAAGAAAAATGATCAGAATCAATATGAGGAGAAAGCAATAATGAATAATGAAGTAGCATCAATTTTAGAAGCAATAAAGATACATGCGAAAGAAACTCCTGATAAATTATGTGCCGGGGATAAGAAAAAATCAGCAACCTACAGCGAATTTTGGGATATGATTCAAAGGGCAGCAACATATTTGAAAAATAATGGAGTAAGAAAGGATTCCATCGTCGTAATAAGAGGAGTTCAGAAGGTGGAATATCTTGTGGCAGCACTTGGAATACAGTTAGCAGGAGCTGCATATCTTCCTCTTGAAAAAGCAGTAAAAGATGATAGAATTCTTGAAATTATGAAGTTTGTTGAGGCAGATGTTTATGTGGCAGAAAAACCTGTGAATAATGAAAATGTGAAAAATATAAGCTTAAAAGAATTGCTTAAAATTGTGACGGATAAGACAAGCCCAATAGAAACATTTGAAATGCCTAAGTCGAATCAGTTGGCCGAGATTTTATTTACAACAGGTACAACAGGAAAATCAAAAGGAATAGAAGTTACATTTAAGACAGATATTGCTATTGCACAAAATGTTATAGACAGCGTTGAAATGGGCAAAGATGAGGTGGAATTGCTTTCAACTCCGATTAATCATTCTTTAGCAATTAGAAGATTTTATGGAGCAATGTACAATGGAAGTACAGCCATTTTGACAGATGGTTTTGTATTTGTGGAAGATTTCTTTAAGCTGCTTGATAATTATAAAATTACAGCTATTACATTTGTTCCTGCAATATTAGATATGGTTTTAAAATTTGCAAAAGATAGATTTGCAACATATGACAGTCAGTTTAATTATATTCAAATGGGTTCAGCACCATTATCAGAAGCAGATAAGGAATTATTAACTAAGATGTTTCCTACTGTAAGACTTTACAACACATATGGTGCTACAGAATCAGGGTGTACAGTAATCCTTGAATTTAATAAATATGCTGATAAGAAAAACTGTATCGGAAGAACTACAGTTAATACTACAATTTTCTTTGTGGATGAAAATAGAAACGAGATTGAAGCATCATTTAAAAATCCGGGATACATGGCATTTAAAGGTGACATGAATATGCGTGGATATTACAAAGAACCTGAAATTACAAAAGAGGCATTGGAGAATGGAAATATTTATACAAATGATTTAGGATATGTTGGAGATGATGGACTCGTATATCTTCTTGGCAGAAAAGGAGATGTTATTAACATGGGTGGACTAAAGATTGCTCCTACGGAAATAGAAGAAGTTGTTGTAACGCATGAAAAAATCAAAGATTGCGCATGTATTCCTATTAAAGATGAAATTACAGGTGAAGCACCAAAACTTTTTGTCGTAATGAATGAAGGATGCAAATTTGATCAGAAAGAAATTGCAAAATTTATGCTAAATAAGCTTGAAGCGTTTAAAGTTCCAAAAGTTTTTGAAGTTATAGATGAAATTCCAAGAACTTTTAATGGAAAAATTATAAGAAAAAAATTAAAAGAATTGAATAACTAACAAATATGTGGTAGATATATATTTATAAAAATATTGCCATGAGGAGGAAGATGAAATGAGAGATGAAGTTATTGAAATTTTAGCAATGATTAATCCAGCAATTGACGCTGAAGATGAAGACCTAAATATTGCAGAAGATCTTGACTCTATGGATATCATCGCATTAATTGCTGAACTTGAAGATAAGTTTGATATCGAAATCACAATGGAAGAAAAGACAGAAGAAAACTTCCAGAATGTAGATACTTTAGTTGAAATGATTAAGCGTTTACAGTAATTTAAAATAACAAAATAGGAAAACAAAAAGGGCCAAGCGAATTATTTTTATGAAAAATAAAAATAATTGAACTTGGCTTGTTTAATATAAAGAGGAAAAAAGATGGCAATTATTGATTATAATTTTATGTCTCAATCACTAATGCATCCCACAACAGTCAAACTAGTTATGCCTTGTAATAATAAGCCTGAATATGTAATGATTTTTTTGCATGGAGTGTTGAGTGATGCTAATAATTGTGTTAGTAATATGGATGTGCAGGGAATGGCTGATAGATATAAAGTAGCATTTATAATTCCAAGCTGTGGAAACAGTTTTTACATAGATCATGGAGTCGCATTTGGAAATTATGGAAGATTTGTAGGCACAGAACTTCTTGAGAGAATGAGAAAGCAATTCAGTCTTCCAATGGACAGGGAACACACCATTATTGCAGGATTCTCAATGGGAGGATATGGTGCAATAAGAAACGGTGCAAAATATTGTGATACATTTGGCACCGTAATAGGTTTATCTTCGGCATGCCTATATGAAAAATCAGTCAATGAACTTAATAAAGGAAAATTTGGTTATTATAAATTACAAATGTTTGATAAGGTCTTTAAGGAAAAATCAGTTCCGGGTAATTTTAGTGAAAATTACAAATATGTAATTGAAGAGAAACTAAAGAAAGGCAAAAAATTACCTTTCTTTTACATTTCATGTGGCAGGGAAGAAGAACTTAGACAGATTAACACTGAATTTGTTAATTATTTAAAAGAATTACATGTAAAATGTTATTACAATTTATCTCACGGCGAACATAATTGGCAATTGTGGTCTAGGGAAATAGATAAGGCTCTTATGTATGTTACCGGTGGTGAAGGTGAAAATAGTTTTGTGGGTAAAGGTGTATAAGAATAATGAAAAAAATTGAAATTAGGAAAATGACATATACAGAAAAAAAGTATTGCAACTAAATGAAAATTGCTGTAATGACGATGAATTAAATTTGTGTCTCGTAAAGGAATTATAATTTGTATAATTGCATTGCAGAAATTAGTCATGCAGTAATATTAAATATAATCAATATATCTATACAGAAAAATCAAAATAAAATATTAAATAAAATCAAGGCTGTTTTAGAACAAACATAGAGTTAAAGGGCTTTTGACAAAATTATAAAAATAAATTTAGTCTTATGCGTATTCAAATGTTGACATTGAAATAATTTGTGAGTAAAATTTATCTTATGGGTCGAGTAAAGTATATACGAGACTAAATAAAGTGCAATAGCAATCAGAGATAACTTGCCTTTTGCAGGGCACCAATCCTTACTGATAGTATTACACAGATAAATCGGAGGAAAAAAATATGGACAAGAAGAATATTGATTGGTCAAATTTAGGTTTTGGTTATGTTCAGACAGAAAAGAGATTTGTCTCAAATTTTAAAGATGGTAAATGGGATGATGGTCAGTTAACTGATGATGCAACAGTTGTTATCAGTGAATGTGCTGGTGTATTACAGTATGCACAGACATGTTTTGAAGGAATGAAAGCTTACACAACAGAAGATGGTCGTGTAGTAATATTCAGACCTGACTTAAATGCAAAGAGAATGGAAGATTCAGCAAAGAGACTTGAAATGCCTGTATTCCCTCAGGATAGATTTGTAAAAGCAATTGAAGAAACAGTAAAAGCTAACTTAGATTATGTACCACCATATGGTTCAGGTGCTACATTATATATCAGACCTTATATGTTTGGTAGTTCATCAGTTATTGGTGTAAAACCTGCTGAAGAATATCAGTTCAGAGTATTTACAACACCTGTTGGACCATACTTCAAAGGTGGCGCAAAGCCTATCACAATCAAAGTAAGTGATTTTGACAGAGCAGCACCTCATGGTACAGGTCATATCAAAGCCGGACTTAACTATGCTATGAGTTTACATGCAATCGTTACAGCCCATGCAGAAGGATTTGACGAAAATATGTACTTAGATGCAGCAACAAGAACAAAGGTTGAAGAAACAGGTGGAGCTAACTTTATATTTGTTACAAAAGACAACACAGTTGTTACTCCTAAGTCAAACAGTATTCTTCCTTCAATCACAAGACGTTCATTAATGTATGTTGCAGAACATTATTTAGGGCTTAAAGTTGAAGAAAGAGAAGTATATTTTGATGAAGTAAAAGATTTTGCAGAATGTGGTCTTTGTGGTACAGCAGCAGTAATCTCACCTGTAGGAAAGATTAATGACCATGGCAAAGAAATTTGCTTCCCAAGTGGAATGGAAGAAATGGGACCTATAACAAAGAAACTTTACGATACATTAACAGGAATTCAGATGGGAAGAATTGAAGCTCCTGAAGGATGGTTATACGAAATTAAATAAAAGTATATAATCTAAAAAAAATATACAAGTTAAAAGATGCAGTTGTGGACGAGTGTTTGCAGCTGCATTTTTGATTTTAAATGACCACTTTATTTCTTGATAATTAATTTGATTAATTATATACTTAAGTTGCAACAGCAAAGTATGAATACAATAGTAAGAATTTGAAGTTTTGATAAAAATTAAATCACGAAAGAATAGGAGTGACAGGTTGTAACCTGAGAAGATAGAAAATTATGCAAAATAAAGACAAATGTATTGCTATATTTAAAACATTTATGAAAATTGGAGCGTTTACTTTTGGTGGTGGATATGCGATGTTACCTATGATTGAACGTTCCATGGTTCAACAGAAAAAGTGGATTACAGAAGAAGAAATGACAGATATGGTTGCAATTTCAGAAGCAACTCCGGGACCGATAATGGTGAATCTTGCTACATTTGTAGGAAGTAAAATCGCAGGAGTGCCGGGAGCAATAATGGCTACATTAGGAGTGATTGTTCCATCATTTTGTGCAATAACAATTATAGCTATGTGTATGAGACAAATAAGTGATATGATGCTTGTAAAATACGCTTTTGTTGGAATAAGAGCGGCGGTTTTAGTATTAGTAAAAGCGATAGGAGTTGTTTATCGTGGATGCAATAAAAGTGTATTTGCCTATATAATAATGGGACTGGCATTGTTGTTGGTTGCATTTTTTAATGCTAATGCAATAATGTTACTTATAATAGCGGCAATATTAGGAATAGTGTATTCAAAACCATGGAAAGGGGAAGATAAATGATATATTTAAAATTATTTATTAACTTTTTCAAAATTGGTCTTTTTACCTTTGGTGGCGGATATGCAATGATTCCCATGATACAGGAACTTGTACTTAGCAACAAATGGATGGACACAAAGCAAATGGTAGATTTTATTGCAATCAGCGAAACTACACCAGGACCGCTTGCAATTAATATGTCAACTTATGTTGGATATGAGGTCGCAGGAATACCAGGAGCATTCTGCAGTACATTTGCAGTAGCATTACCATCATTCATAGTTATTATTCTTGTCGCAAGAGCTTATAAAAAATTTAAAGATAATAAAGTCGTTGTTGCAGTGATGAACGGAATAAAACCGGCAGTCGTAGGACTTGTCGGAGCAGCGTTTTTATCTGTTGCAGGAAATGTATTTACCGTTGGAAACTCAGTTTCAAAAATATTAACATCGGATAATCTTATATCATTAATAATAGTTATTACGTCAGCAGTTATGGCGATAAAAAAGAAAAATCCGGTAATCATTATATGTGTTGGAGCATTGTTGGGCATTATATTAAAATTTGCAGAAAGCATAATAATGTAGAACTGCAAATTAATTGTTTAAATCTTAAAATAAAAAATCAGGAGGGTTTTATGGAAAATTTATACGACAAAGCAAGTGGAATTTTAAATCAGGTAAAACAGGCGGTTGTTGGCAAAGATGATGCAATAGATAATATATTTGCGGCAATTTTAGCCGGTGGACATATTTTGATAGAAGATATGCCTGGAGTAGGAAAAACAACAATGGCTTTATCATTTGCAAAAGCAATGGGAATATCAAAGAAAAGAATGCAGTTTACTACGGATATTATGCCGTCAGATTTGGTAGGTTTTTCAATTTATGATAACGAAACAAAATTATTTAAATATCAGTCAGGAGCTTTGATGTGTAATTTGTTTTTGGCGGATGAAATAAATAGAACATCACCGAAAACACAGGCAGCGTTATTAGAGGTAATGGAAGAAAAACAGATAACAGTAGATGGTGTTACAAGAAGTCCGGGGAAACCATTTGTTGTAATCGCAACAGAAAATCCGGAAGGCTCAGCGGGTACACAACCGTTGCCGGATTCTCAATTAGACAGATTTATGATTTGCATTCACATGGGGTATCCGTCAGTTGATGAGGAAGTAGAAATTTTAAAAAGAAGACAAAAAGGAAATCCAATAGAAAATGTAAGACAGGTTTGCACTGCAGAAGATATTATTGCAATGCAAAATGAAATAAATGATATTTATATACATGATTTAGTATTTGATTATATTGCAAGGCTTGCAAAAGCAACGAGAGAAGATGAATTACTTAAAGCAGGCTTAAGTCCAAGAGGAACAGTTGCACTTGCAGGTATGAGCAGGGCATTAGCATGGATGGACAAAAGAAATTATGTTATTCCTCAGGATGTAAGCGATGCATTTGAGTCGGTTGCATTACATCGAATTACATTAAGCACAAAAGCAAAAGTAGGAAATGTAAAAAAAGAAAGCATTACAAAGAAAATAGTGGCACAGGTTAAAGCACCAATTGTTAGAAATAAGTAGAGAGGACGCTATGATAAAAAGATTAATAGAGTATATTATTTTGATTCTACTTACGATAATATTATTTTTCTTATACGATGATGAGATAGTAGGAATGATGCTTGTTATGGAGATAGTGTATTTACCGGTTTCTGTTATTTATATAAATTTGTGCAAATTATTTGTAAATGTACAAATGAAAAATTTGCAGCCTGTTGTAGAAAAAAATGAAAAATGTTCAATATTATTTGAAACAAGCAGTAAAGCATTTATTCCTTCGGTAAATATTGTGTTAAATATAGCTGTCAAAAACAGATTTACAGGAAAAGGTAAAAAGATAAAATTACGTGGGAAAACAAATGGAAAAAATAAGAATGAAATATATTATGACGTTGAGTTTAACCAGTTCGGAAGCGTAATTATCTCATTTGACAGTTATGAAGTACTAGATTGGTTTGGCATTTTTTCTTTAAAGAAAAAAGTTGAAGAGAAAGAAAATATATTAATATATCCGGAATTAAAACTTGTAAATGTAGAGGTAAAACAAAGTACAAGAAAATTTATAACTGAGGCGGACTATTATTCTACATATGAATCGGGAGATGACCCGTTAGAAACTTATCAGATAAGAGAATATAGAGAACAGGACTCAATACATGATATACATTGGAAACTATCAGCAAAAAATGACAAGCTTCTTGTTAAAGAAAGGGGAAAACCTGAAGGGTGTGCAGTGTTGATATGGGTTGATTTCTGTGGCAATAGCAAAGATAAAAAAAGCATAATTGAATCAATAGAAATTGCAACCGATATTTCATTTTCACTGCTTCAGGAAAAATGTAACAATGTGGTTTCATGGTATGACGGACAAAGATTGAAAACAGTTAATTTTAAGATAACATCATTGGAAAATTTATACCAAATGCTAAACGAAATATTGATTACAGATGTACACAAACTACAGGAAGAAAATAGTTATGCATTAAATGATAAATTAGAAAAAGAAAACTATAGCACTGTCATAGAAATGAAATCTAATGGAATTATAAAAATTAATGATAGTGAACTTAGAATAACGAAAAACAAGAATAAAATACAATGGGAAAAATTATATTTTGAAGTATAAAAAGCAAATTTATATTA
>ERZ827101.2302-NODE-2302-length-17490-cov-2.958704_pt1 | contig 17490 bp, 12 predicted proteins | sample MGYA00519869_ERZ827101 | MGnify/ENA primary metagenome ERZ827101 (study PRJEB31778, sample SAMEA3449256) | human gut metagenome | biome: human gut; feature: human-associated habitat; material: faeces | place: United Kingdom | collected 2010/2012 ...
TTGTACGGATATTATCCTTGATAAGTTTGTCGTTGAATTCGTTGGGGTAAATCCGGTTGGATAGAAAAATATAGATTAATTGGTTGTCCGGATCGTTCCACGCAATGGTTCCCGTGAATCCCGTGTGTCCGTAGCTGGTACAAGGGGCTTCCTTGCAGGTCGGGCCTGATTTGTTGGGCAAGGTTTCCGGTTTGTCGAATCCGAGACCCCGTCTGTTTTGGTCGAGAGGTAATTGTGTTTGAGTGAAAAGGTCGATTGTCGTAGAATCGATGAGACGTTCACCCCCGTATGTCCCGCGATTTAGGTAGACGCTCATGATTTTGGCTAGGTCTTCCGCTGTGGAAAACAAACCGGCATTACCGGATACTCCGCCCATGAGTGCTGCTATTGGGTCATGCACGTACCCGTGTAATTGGGATTTTCTGAAAATATCATCTTTATTGGCGGGAACCACTTTTTTCATGTCGAGATTAAAATGGGCGTTGAAGTCCGTGTTATAGGCTCCCAGTCTTTTAAAGAAATGTTTCCGGCAATAAACATCAAAAGGTGTGGCGGACTGTTCTTCCACGATGTCTTTTAATAGTACGAATCCAAGGTCGCTGTACGTGTATTTTTTCTGGGGTAGCAGTTTGGAGTTTAAAATCAAGTCGTGAATGGAGTCTTGGAAATGCTTGTGAATATAGAAATGCGGGGAAACGACCAAATAGCCTTCGCCCCCCGTGAAATTAAACGTGCTGTCCCTGTACGTGAATTTGGGATTCAGGTAAAGTCGATCCCGGAGTTTACGGGTATTGGTTTTCGTGTATTTTGTCGTGAACAACCGACCTTGCATTTTATCCCAGTCAATGGCGTGCTGGAAGAAAGAAAAAGATGCTCTTAATCCGGCTGAATGTAACAACAATTCCTTGACGGTAATATCTTGCTTGTCGGTTTCCCGAAGAGAGTATGAGTACCGGACAATCGGGGAGTCGAGTGTTATATATTGCTGGTCATAAAGCATCATGACAGCCGGAAGAGTAGCCGCTATTTTCGTGATGGAAGCGATGTCGTATATGTTGTCGGTCGTGTTTTTCTTTTTTCTATCATAAGTGTTGAAACCAAAGGCTTTGTTATAGATAATATAACCGTCTTTTGCCACGAGAACCTGACAGCCGGGAGTTGCTTTTACTTTTATGGCGGCTTGGCATATACTGTCAATTTTAAGTAGGGTCTGTGAATCCATGCCGCAACTTTCTGGCTGGTAATATCCTAATCGCAGTTTCGGGGTGGATAACCCGGTACCGGCGGGATAATAGTGGTTAATGCTCACGGGTAATTTCCCGTTCACGTTGATTCCCCCAAAAATGGCTTGGGCGGCAAATTGTTGTGCGGGAGTGTCGTGTGAATAACTCACGATAATGGCATCCATGGGAAGGTAGCTGTACAGGTCTATTCCGTAAGGTGTGGCCGGATGGCAGAACACGATGTGTTTTCCTTTCAGTTGCTTGATAATATTGACAAGTTCCATGGTTGCCCCGAATTGCCGGGATGCCGTGTTACGGGCGGCACTGTTATACAGGATAACACAATTGTATTCCGATAGATTTTTAATCAGTTTCTCCACTTTTTCTTTTGAGGCGCCGGGAGATAGAGAAAAGTGAGCACAAGGAGCGTATTTCTCTAGTGTACTCTCGAAAACGGGGGCTTTCCGGTCACCAAAATTTAATGAGGCAACACGTAGCGTGTCTAAATGTGTCAACGGGAGCAGGAGGCCGTCATTTTTCACGAGCGTGATCGCTTTGGCGTATGTTTCTTGTAATAACGCTTTGGCTGATGGGGAACTCAATCGTTCGGTCAGTCGGGCGGTGTCCACGGGTGTAGCATACGGGAGTACGAATTCTGCTTTTGCTTTAAGGACTTTCCGGCATTTTTCGTTGATCATTTCTTCCGAGAGAACGCCTTTTCGGATGGCTGCTTTGATTTTCCTCACGGAAGCTTCCACGTTTTCCGGGAATAACAAAATATCGTTTCCTGCTGCTAAAGCCTCTACATCAGCCTCTCCGGGAGTTCTTCCTTTGGTGACACCTTTCATGTTCATGGCGTCCGTGAAACAAAGACCATTGAAGTGTAATTTCTCGCGTAGTAGATTCGTGATGATCTGTTTGGATAGAGAAGCCGGGATATTGGCCGTATCGTAGGAAGGTACGTTTAGGTGGGCAATCATGACTCCCGGTATCCCAGCCTCGAAAAGTTGGCGGAAGGGGTACAATTCAACCGTGTCAATACGTGCCGCGGAGTGGCGAATCAAGGGTAGTGCCAAGTGGGAATCGACGTCTGTGTCCCCGTGTCCCGGGAAGTGTTTGGCCACGGCCATCACGTGCTGGGATTGTAGACCTCGCATATATTGTAAGGTCCGGTTGCCAACCTCTTCTTTCTTTTCCCCGAATGACCGGATGCCTATAACCGGGTTTTTAGGGTTAACGTTTATATCGGCCACGGGGGCAAAGTTCACGTGGATACCCATTGTCCGGCATTGCTGTCCGATGGCTGCTCCCAGACGGTAAATCAAATTCGTGTCTCGAATGGCTCCCAACAAGGTTTGGTTGGGAAATTCCATGGCGGGTTTGATCCGCCAACCGACCCCGTTTTCTGCGTCCATACCGATCATGAGGGGAATTTTAGCGCTCTGTTGGTAGGTGTTTGTCATCAAAGCTTGGCTTAGTGGGCTACCTTGAAAGAAGATGATACCTCCGATATGATGCTTTTCAATGGTTGCTCCTAGGTGGTTCTCGTACACGCTGTCTTTGTTGCTATAGGCTGCAACCATGATCAGTTGTCCGATCTTTTCATCCAGGCTCATGGTATTTAGCGTCGAATCGGCCCACGAGGACTGAGCCTGACCGTGGAGAGAGGAAAGGAGCATACAAAATAGTCCGATTACGGGAAGGAGCTTGTGCATGGTATACAAGTTTTAGCGTTAGAGGTTGGTTAAATAAAAGTGCGGCAAACATGAATTGATTGCCGCACTTTTATAGGTGGATTGGAAATTATTTCAATAATTCAGCAATCTTTTGTTTTAATTCGTCACCTCTCAAGTTCTTGGCGATGATTTTATTATTTTCGTCCAATAATACTGTGTGAGGAATTCCGCTTACACTGTATAATTGTGCAGGAGCTGATTGCCAGCCTTTCAAATCAGAACCGTGTTTCCATACCAAACCGTCATCAGCGATAGCTTTTACCCAAGCCTCTTTGTTGTTATCCAAAGATACACCGAAGATTTCCAATCCTTTCGGGTGGTATTCTTTGTAGATTTCAACTACATGAGGATTTTCACCGCGGCAAGGACCACACCATGAAGCCCAGAAATCGATTAATTTCACTTTACCCTTGATGTCATACAAAGAGATTGATTCTCCTTCTGGGGTAGTAATCGTGAAGTTCGGAGCGATTTGGCCAATAGCTGTGCTTTCTAATTTAGCGATTTGAGCAGCAATAGCTTTACCTTGTGCGCTAGCTTTTGCTTTTTCACCCAGTAAGTTATATCTTTCTTTCAACTGCTCGTATTCCATTTGTCCCATGCTGGATACGATAACGAAAGTTGAAACATAAGAATCCGGATTAGCTTTGATTAATTCAGTTTCTTTAGCTTGAGCATCCGTCATTAATTTTGCGTATGCTTCTTGTACAGCCTGCATTTTAGCCTGATCTCCATTAGCTGCTTGATATTCTTGTTGCAATTTCATGGCCTCTTGTTGAGTTGTCGTGTTGATAGCCATGAATTGGTCATATATTTTTTGACCTTCGCTACCAGTAACAGTTAATCCTGCCTGTCCAGCATTGACTGTAATATTTGCATTTTCTAACATGAATGGAATAGCTCCTCTGACCGATAACCATGATATAAGCACCGGTAGGTTCACTTACGTTTCCGGTAAATTCAAATGAACCGTTCTTCACGTCAGCTTTTGCTAAAGTGTCAAGGCTACTGCCATTAACAGTTGCGATAATAGCCTTACCGTCCGGCATTCCTTCTACCGTTCCGGTAACTTTGTAACCACTTTGGGCATTACATGCTGCAAGGGTCATACTTGCTGCAACGATTGATAATAAAAGTTTTCTCATGTGTTTTAGTTTTCTAAATATGAAATATTGTGTCTTTAATGAATCTTAGCTTTCATGAACCAGATTTCTTTAAAGGCAATGTTTATTCTTAATTTTGCGTATTTCTCCAAAATTTGGTTATTTCGGTGAGTTCCGCGCATTCCTAAATCAACGGCAACTCCCAACATCAACTCTTGGCGAGCCAAGCGAAGAGGCATTTGAGTTCCGACGGTTACGCCATAAGTGTTTATGTCGGTATAATTGAATCTGAGTTGCGAGCGAGTGAAATAGGCTCCGGCCGTGTATTTATTTCTTTGCCACCAATAACGTCCGGTCTCGTTGGGTTGTAATGATCCTCCAATGGCTGCTTTATGGTAATCTTGGAATTCTTGATTCGTTCCGAATTCTTCGTAAGCTGACATTCTTTGGAATGTGTAATCTCCTGCAAATACCCATTTTTTATTGTATTGATAGGAAGCTCCAACAATCATTCTGAAAGGAAAAAATACCTCTCCATTGTCCCAGCTTTCGTCGTTAACATTTATGATGGCACCGCTTGTATTACTAATTTTATTGGCAACAAAAGTTCTATTTCCATGCAATGATGTTCCAAAATTAAAACTACCTCCAAGCGTTAGTTCTGATTTTTTGGTTAATGGTAAGGGGATTTGAAAGCCTAATGTAAACAAACTACTATTGATGCGAGTTAAGGTTTGTGATTTAAGATAGTATCCACTTGTGGCAGGTTGCATCACAAGAGTTAGACGGTCTTCAACTTTACCGAATACATAAGAGGCATTTACCCCCACGGATAATCGTCCCAATTGATAAGCCACTCCTAAATAAGCCTCGTTCAATCCACCCAATCCCTCTAATTGCTGTACATAAAACATGGTAGGATCCTCTATTAAAGGATAGGAATAGATCAAATCGAATCCCCGGTCTGATCTCTGTATTAAACCTAGCGAAACGAATGTTTTTTTGTATACCCGGAATGCCATGTTTAGCGAGGCATTTTGAGCCACTTTATAGTTTGAATGATCTTTATAAGTAGAAACATCGACGTACTCTCCTGTGACACCCATTTGGAAGTAGAACCTCATTGAATCTAATGCCGTGTAAGATGCCGGGTTTAAGAAGTTGATATTATAATTATCCCTCATGGCAGCAGAAACTCCCCCCATTCCAGTATAGGCTCCGTAGTTATCAGGTAATAATCCAACTCCGAATTTGGAATAAGGGGTACCCATATTGTTTTGTCCCCATGCTCCGAGGGTAAAAAGTAATATTGCAATGCTTGTAAATATTTTTTTCATACTCATTGTTATAAACGGCAATAATTTTTTTACTAATAGTTCGCATAATAAATTCGTAATACCGGGGTCTTGTCAACGATAAGCCTTTGGAACGTGAGGTTGTTTGCTCCCACGAATGTATTGATTTCATCGACACCGACTTGTACGGGGCTACCTGCTAAACCGATTAGTAAATTAAGTTCCGGATCTATACCTCCGGTCCCGTTACTTACCATACTGTTATAATAATCCGTGATGTCTATTCTATATTTTCGGTCCTCTTTGTAGTTCGGGTTTGTTTCGAGATACCCGAATACCGAATTACCGGATAAATCGGTTAATTTTCCAGAGATTCTGGAATATTTATCTAAAGTGAATACCTGAATTGTTGTAGGCTCCGGAATGTCTTCAAAATTATCGATTTGAGGCTCCAAAACAATTTCTACCTTTAAGATTGTCCGGTAGGGATTCACATCTGATTTGAAGGGTAATTTCATCTTTAACATGTACCCGTTCTGACCTTGAATGACAGCTTTGTTTTCTTGGGTATATGGTAAAGGATTGTACCAAGAAACGTTACTAAACCGATCGGATGGTGTATGTTCGATGTTCGTGAATGCATAATATCCTCCGCTAGAGTAAGCGGCCAAAGGCTGAAACGAGTATGTTCCGGTCTTTACATCCAGATGATAATGACATGTTAAAGACAAGCGTGAACCGTCGATTGGTAATAAAGCCATATTATCCTTGTCCGGAACGATCGTTAAACCGGCAAAATAACGCATGAAATCCAATGCATTACTCTGATCTAGAATTGAATCTTGTCTTCGGATGAGGCTGAAAAGTTCCCTTCCTAGGGCATCATCTAGCTTGAAATACGCTTCTTTATCTCTTTGTGTGAAAAATTGTTTTTCCAACCTGACGCTCAACGTGGCTAACGGGGTCTCCGGATCATATAGAGGCAGGGTTTCATTACTGTAAATACAGGGATCGTCGAAATCCGTAGGCGGAAAATTTTTCAGCCGATAGACTCGGTAGGTCTGTAAAGTTGCTGTATCTCCTGCCAAAATCTTTGTTTCGTCATATTTAAATGGAAAGGCAAGGGTCAAAGAATCGTAAACGTAATTGTCATCATAATTCGGAATCCCGGAATTCCCGCTTCCGATAAGCTGGAAATAGGGAGTGGCAGTTGTAACTCCCGTGGTTTTATCAGTCATTTTCCCTAAAGTGAGCTGATTACTTTCCAACATTTTAGTTAATATATTAAGACTTGTAGGAAATGAATCCAGACGAACGGTGGATGTCTCGATGTCAAAAGTTTCTATATTCACGTAACCCTCGGCGGGGACCATCGTATCTCCAATCGTGTTTAGGTCATTGTTGCATGAATATAGAGCGAATAAAAGACCTGCCAGAAAAACTATTCTCATGTTATAATCTGTTTTGATTTAATCAAGATGCGAAGGTATAACTATTTTCTAAAATACGGAAGAACCTGCGGTCATTTTATCTGAATAAATTGTAAAAAAGAGAAACAATAGATATTTCGTCTTTTTTTTATTGGATTTGTTTTTAAAATGTGTAGTTTTGCCTACTGTTTTTGTAGCATGAAGAGAATTAGAATGAAGTAAATAATTTAAATAACTAGGTAAATAGATAAGTATGAGAACATTAAATTTTTTGGTTCTGGCAGTATTAGGCTTAATCTTTGCTTCTTGTGATGACGATGATCATCTGGGGGATTGGGAAAAATCGGTAGAGTTTGGTGGCGCACCCCGAGAGGCAGCCGTATGTTTTACGGATCCAGAAACCGGAACTGTTTTTGTTAGTTTAGGATTAGGTGCTAAAGGTGTAGAATTTACAGATACGTATTATTTTAATGACGAGGATGAAGGCAGGTTAAATTGGAAGAAGGTGACGGGAGAGAATTCTGACTTTCCGGCACCAATGAATACAGGAAAAGGAGAAAACCTTGGTAATGGTCGTCATTCTGCTGTAGCTTTCGTGATTGGAGAATGGGCTTATGTAGGAACGGGATATGTGCCTGCTTTTTCATTTGGCACGACGAATAACGTAGAGAATATCCGTGATCGTAAATATTTTAATGATTTCTATCGGTTTAACATGAAGACAAAGCAGTGGCAAAGAGGTTGGTCTTCCAAAATAATTGTTAATGGTGTTGAGGTAGAAGGTCGTCGGGATGCCATTGCGTTTTCTGATGGAAAATACGGTTACGTGGGAACGGGTTACGGCGAAGATAACAGGGTATTTAAAGATTTTTATCGCTTTGATCCGAATGCAGGTGAATTCGGAACATGGGAAGAGATTCCTTTCCCGGGAGAATCTCGTTATGGCGGAACTGCTTTTGTTGTAAATAATGCTGCATATGTATGTTTGGGAGCCAAGAGCGTTGGTGCTACTTCTAATTATGCTACGGATGTTATAAAGTTTGACTTTGCAACGGGACTATGGACAAAGATGGATAATTCCTTAACTGATAAACCGGGAGTAAAACAAGATAAGGATTATGACCGGATTCCGCGTGTGTACGCTGTTTCTTTTGTTTCAAATGCGGGAAATGACGGTGAGCCATACGGTTATATCGCAACGGGTCAGGGAAGAAATTCTAGAACGGTTTGGAAGTATAACCACAAAAAAGATCAATGGCATCAGATGGAAGATTTGTCTAGCATGGCAACTGCTTTGGTTATGGGTGTAGGATTTACTTACAAAGGTTATGGATATTATACTACTGGTGGTGGTAGTGCAGATGTTTATACCAGTTTAAACCCGGATACTTGGAGATTTATTCCAGATGTAAAAGAAACTCGTAGAAATGACTATTAATTTAGTTATTCTGAATATTTATAAGGCTATCAGTTTTGGTAGCCTTTTTTTATGATTATAAGATGAATATTGGTGTCCGTGATTGTTAGTAGGTATATTAGTTTATATTCGTGTAATGTTCATTAAATCAATATATTCTCTTGCATATTTTTGTTATGTACTCGTTATTCTATCGTTGAAGTAGGACTTTATAGGAACGGACAATTAATGAGGAGGTAACGGGGACATAGAACAAGTAGGTAAGCTTTGGTATGAAGGAAAAAGAGTGATGGAGTTGATAATATCATGCGGGAGAGAGATTTTTGGGAGGGTAAAAGGGGGATATGATGAAGATGCGAACTTTTTTATTATCTTTGATCCCCGAAAATATATGTTTATCGAATGAAGAAATTTGGCGTTATTATATTCTTCTGTTTGGCGACATTGGGGGTGTCGGCACAATGGAATACGGCAAATATGTTGCGAGTGGGGAAGAGTGCGATCATGTTTGACGACTACGTGAGTGCGATCGAGAATTTCAATAATATCATACGGATAAAGCCCTTTTTATCCGAACCTTATTTTTTCCGGGGACTGGCAAAGTTGAACCTTGATGATTTCGAGGGAGCTATCCGGGATTACACGCAGGCGATTGAGCTGAACCCGAACTATTTCCATGCTTATATGTACCGGGGGATTGCCTATCATAATATGAAGCAGTACGAGGAGGCCATGCATGATTATAACACGGCGATTGCGATCAATCCGGGAGAGGCTTACGTGTACGCGAACCGGGCAATTACCGAGGCTGATATGGGAGATTACAAGGCGGCGGAGAAGGATTATTCGAAGGCGTTGATTATCGATAAAAATTTATTACCGGCATATTTGAACCGGGCAATCATGCGGGAGAAACTGGGTGATCAAGAAGGAGCCATCGCGGATTGTAACATGGCCATCAAATTGAATATGTTTTCGGATGATGCTTATGGTTTGAGGGGATATTTAAGGTTCCAAGCAAAAGAGTATCACGACGCAATAGAGGATTACAACAAGGCTTTGAAGATTAACCCGGAAAACAAGCGGATTCTTATGAGCCGGGCGATTACGTGGTACGAGATGAAGAAATATCCCGAGGCATTGGAGGATTACACGGCAGTCTTGAAGGTGGATAGTACTTACGCGTATGCTTATTATAACCGGGCTTTGTTGAGGTCGGAAATCGGGGATGTGAATAATGCCATTCAAGATTTTGACCAAGTGTTGGAAATGAACCCGGATAACATACTGATTTATTTCAACCGCGGGTTGTTGAAGATGGAGATCAAGGATTACGAGGGGGCTTATAACGACTTTTCTCAAAGTATATCAATATACCCGGATTTCGTGAAGGCGTATCTGGCAAGGGCCGCGACGAGCATGGATATGCGGGATTACGATGCGGCCGAAAAGGATCGTTACAAGGCGGAAGAGATTATGGATCGGTATCGACGGATGAAAGACGGAGACCAGAATGCCTTGGTGGATACCACAGAGAATTTTAAGCGGTTGATAGATATAAACTCCCGGGATGACCGGATGAAAGACGTGATTAACGGACGTTTGCAAGACCGGAACGTGATTATCGAATTGCAGGATATGTTTATCGTGCAATACCTGTCGCTGGATACCTTGCGGAAAGGGAAAGTGCAATATTTCGACAAGCGGATCATGAAGTTTAATCAGGAGCATAATTATAACCCGGCCTTGACAGTTTCAAATAAGAAATTTAATTACCCGAGGGAATTCGAGGATAATTATATCGAGAGCTTGTCTTCGGATATTCGGAAAAACAAGAATGTCACGGATGCTTTGTTGCTGCGCGGTTCGTTGTATCTGAACCGGGGAGATTACACGAAAGCGATCGAGGATTTCCGCGCAGTGTTAGAGCGTGACCCGAATCATCTGTTCGCCTTGATGAACTTGGCAAGCGCCCGTTCCCGGATGTACGATTACATCGAGTCGATAGAAGAGAAGACTTCCCGTGTCGTGGGTGAGGAGAAAAAAGTGGAGCGAAACGTGGATTATTCTTTGGTGCTGGAGGGGAATAACAAATGTTTGGAGATTGATCCGGAGTTCGTTTTTGCCATGTTTAATATTGCTAACGTGTACGCCAAGAGCGGTGAGATTCAGAAAGCAATTGATATGTACACGAAAGTGCTGGAAGTGGATAAGGATATAGCCGAGGCTTATTTTAACCGAGGCTTACTCTATATATACCAAGGAAATCGGAGTGCTGCTAACGTGGATTTGAGTAAGGCCGGGGAGCTTGGATTAACGGATTCTTACAGTATCATCAAGCGCTATTGTTCGGTGGAGGAAGAGTAAATAAAAGGATGATTCGGTGATTGCAGATTGATTTGATGATTTAGTGATTAAAAAAGGGATCACTAAATCAAAGATGATAGAGTCACCGATGAATCGAATCTCTTAATCGGAAATCATTAAATCACTTAATCAAATTTTTAATTCTCCATTCTTTGGGGTAGTAGTTATTTACCCGGTTGCCGACTTCTTTTACCCAGCCTAGCCCGATGCCTTTGTAGGTGATGAGAATCCATTCCCCTTGAGGGGCCTCGAAACGGATGTCTTCTTTGCGTAGGAATTGGAGGGCCGTGGTGAGGTCTACTTCTTGATGGGTAACGTGCTTTTGTTGCAGTTTGTGGTACAGGGCCAGAGAGTGGGCGGGTTTCGTCTTCCCTTTAATACATTCTCCGATTTCACATCCTTTATAAATGACCCCGGCTTTGGAGGAAAGGTATTGGATAAATTCGGCGTGTTGTTTGGGGAGGATGCCTAATGTTTCTCCCGCGATGTAAGGCGTGTATTTTGTCATGTTCGGCAGGAGGGGGAGAATGTCTGCCGGGAGTTTGACTGCGGGGGACGGGGTAGCTCGCTTTTCTTTTTTTATGGTAAAGGGTGTCCCGTCATTTTTTTGAATGACTCCCATGAATAAACCTTCTCCGCTAGTTTTGTGCGGGTAGAAATGATACCCGTGGAGAGGAGAGGGGGACGGGGTGATGGCTGTAAAATTATGCCGGATTTCAACGGATGACGCATCGAACGTGGTTAAAATCCAGTTTAATATATCTTCATTTTCTCCGGGGTTGTAGGTACACGTGCTATACACGAGATAACCCCCGGGGGCGAGAGCATCCCACACGTCGGAAAGTATTCTTTTTTGACGCTCTTCACAAAGACGCAGATTATTCTCGCTCCATTCCGTGATGGCTTTCTCGTCTTTTCGGAACATACCTTCCCCGGAACAGGGTGCATCCACGAGAATCATGTCGAACGCCCCCTTCATTCCCGTGAAACGATTGGGGTCGCTATTGGTGACAACAATATGATCATGTCCCCATTTAATAATATTTTCTTTGAGAATGGAGGCTCTTGATTTAATTACTTCGTTGGAAACCAGCAATGAATCTTTGGGCAGATTGTTTGCCAGTAACGTGGATTTGCCACCCGGAGCTGCGCATAGGTCAAGAACCCGGAGAGGGGTATCCCCGGTTATCTGCTGAAGAACGACTTGCAGAAACATGGAGGAGGCTTCTTGCACGTAATAAGCTCCCCCGTGTAGTAACGGGTCGGAGGTGAACGAAGGACGCTCCTTCAAGTAGTATCCATTACTGCACCATGGTACTTGTCGGGAAAGTAATTCCGAGAAGGGGAGATCGGTGTTTGCCGTTTTCTCCGGGTTTAACCGGATGGAAGTGGGGGACTCCGAAACTAACGCTTGGAAAAAGGTTTCCGATTCGTTCCCAAGGAGCTGCTGCATCCTTTCTGTAAATGCTGGCGGTAATGAGATCATAGACACTTTGGATTAATGGGGCAAATTTAGTGATTTATTTCCTGATATATTTTACCTTTGCGAGAGAAAAGAGATCGTGGAGTTGATTAATAGACAGAAATAGAATGATTGAGATTAACGAAAATTTTAGTTTAAAAGAATATAACACGTTTGGCATAGACGTGACTTGTAAATATTTTGTGAAGTGTGATCAAGAGAGCGAATTATTGGAATTCGTGGGATCATACGAGTTAGATCCGGAGGAAATTCTACTTTTGGGAGGGGGAAGTAACTTCTTGTTCACGGAGAACTTTGACGGGGTTGTCTTTTATCCCGTGATGCAAGGGTGCGAGATCGTGAGGGAAGATGATAAGTACGTGTTTGTCCGGGTAGGAAGTGGTGTTGTGTGGGATGATTTCGTGGCGTGGGCTGTCGAACACGGGTATGGAGGGGTGGAGAATCTTTCACTGGTTCCCGGCCATGTGGGAGCAACCCCGGTGCAGAATATCGGGGCTTACGGGATGGAAGTCGGGGAATGTATTGACCGGGTGGAAGCCGTGGATATCGTGAAGGGTGAAAGGGTGACGATTGATGCCGAAACATGTCGTTTCAGTTACCGGGACTCTATTTTTAAACATGAGTGGAAGAACCGTTTTCTAGTAACGTATGTCACTTTCCGTTTGGCAAAACATCCCGAATTCAGATTACATTACGGGAGCGTGAAAGATGAAGTAAACCGTTTGGGTGAACTTTCATTAAAAACGATACGGCAGGCCATTATTCGTATACGGGAGGCTAAATTGCCGGACGTGAAGGTATTACCTAATGCCGGGAGTTTTTTTAAAAACCCGATGGTTGAACGTGCCGTTGCGGATGCCTTGCTGGAAAAGTATCCTGCGCTGCCGATTTATACCGTGGATGAAGGGCATGTGAAATTGGCTGCCGGGTGGTTAATCGAAACTGCCGGATGGAAGGGAAAAGTTGTCGGCCATGCTGGGGTACACGACAAACAAGCGCTGGTGTTAGTGAACACGGGCGGGGCAACTGGCATAGAAATTGCACATTTGGCTAACGAGATAAAGAAATCCGTGTTCCTTCAGTTTGGAGTATGGTTGGAACCGGAAGTAAACGTGATATAAAAGTGATATTAAAAATTCTGTGATTGACGATTCAATGATTAGGAGATTAAAAAGGAGGGGTGAGGTTGTGGGTGGAAATCACGTAATCGCAAATCATTAAATCACTCAATCGATAGGATCTAAAATTAGAACGGGATGGTAAAATATTCGGAAGAGATAGATATTCGGGGGCATTATACGGATTTGGAAGGACGGTTGATCATGAAGTCCTTGTGCGATCTGTTTAATGATGTGGCAAACGTGCAGACTTACGCACTGAAAATAGACGTACCCACGTTGAACGAGCAAGGATTGACATGGATGCTGCACAAATTACATATTTTGATTAACCGGATGCCGGAACAGGGGGAGAACGTGACGTTGGAAACATGGCCGTCGGGTATTGATCGTTTATTCGCGATTCGTGATTTTAGAATGGTGGCAGGAGAAGAGGTTTTATTGCGGGCTACTTCAGAGTGGATGGTGATAGATGTAAATCGTCGCCGTCCCGTGCGTTTGCCGGCTTGCGTGACGGAGACCGCCGCTTTCTGTGTGGATGGTATTCGGGAAATTCCTTTCGAGTTGGATACGAAAAAAATGCCGATAGACTTCGAAAGCACCCGTCGTTTCACGGCAACATACGATAATATCGATTTCAACAAGCACGTCACTCAAGCCACGTATGTGCGCTGGGTTACTAATTCTTTGTCTTACGAGTTCTTGAAGGACCACGAGATCACGGAGTTGGAAATTATTTACGAACATGAAGTGTTGCCGGATAGTGTTGTGTGTGCCGGATGTCATGTTGAGGAGGAAGAAAATCGTGTGAAAGTATATCACCAAGTGAGAAATGAAAGTTTGGATAAAACGCATTGTTTTGCTGTTAGTTACTGGAAAAAACGGTAAGAATTGGGTGTATCTTTTACTGTTTATTTCGTGAAATTCGGGTTAAAATACCGCTTATTTGTTTTGCGATAACGAGAAAATACTATATATTTGCGCCGTTAAAAAATGCCCAAGTGGTGAAATTGGTATACACGCTACTTTGAGGTGGTAGTGGCCGTTCGGCTGTGCAAGTTCGAGTCTTGTCTTGGGCACAAATACCCTTCTTAATCGATTGATTTTGAAGGGTATTTTTGTTAAAGAGAATCCCTGTTGGAATGATTACGATTTTGGATATCGTTTTCTTTAAAGCCTGTTTAAATTTTGTTGAACAAACTTTTGTCGTTGTTTGATTACCTCTAGGTCATGCCAATGTTCCTTCAATGTTCCTATATGTCTTCTTCTTGATTCGTGCCGCGTTTAAATGTGTTTCCTCCGGCGATCACTCGCAAGTGACACGGAGAAGACACGGAGAAAACCTAGCCAAACAATAGAGTAACAGCGTATTATAGGAGTAATAAGGCACTTGTTGGAGGATAACTATCTTATAGAGAGATGGTTGATCTGAAAAATACATGTAGATTCGAGAAATCCTCTTCCTGCAAGGTCGTTAGATAAATCCTATTCATGGTCATTCTCTTTCTTCCCCTGCCTGAGGGGAAGTACCCCGAAGGGGAGGGAGGTTGAAAATTGACTTTTGACGGGGCTGTCCAAAAAGTCCTGCTTGTATTTGCCAACTACCCCCTCCAGCTCCCCCTTACACAGGGGAAGAGTTGATTACCAAGCGGTTTCTCCCCCTGTGTAAGGGGGAGTTAGTGGGGGTAGTTGTTTAAAATTGACTTTTTGAGACAGCTCCATTAGTTTCGCCTTTATATTGTATGATGGCGTGAATTGAGGTTTTTTCTTTACTTTTGTCTGCGAGATAAAAATTAATATATATTTTTAGTACATCGAACATGCTTAATATGGCTGATCGACGTTACTCGGAATGATATAAATACGTGTTGGATTGTCGGAAAAAGAAACGAGAGAGAATGAATAATCAGAGTTATGGAAGAAAAAATAAAAACTCTTTTCAAACAATATAGTGGTAGTGATGCACGGCGAGTGGAGCCGTTGCCGGTGTCCGGTTCGGCCCGGAGATATTACCGGGTGTTTACGGGAGACCGGACATACGTGGGTGTGTACCACGAGAATTTGCGGGAAAATCGTTTGTTCGTGGATTTTACACGGCATTTTGAAAAATCCCGGTTGCATGTTCCGCACGTGTATTGTGTTTCGGAGGACGGGTTTTGTTATTTACAGGATGATCTGGGGCCGGATATGTTGCTGGATGTCGTGGAGCGGGAGCGAGAGGGTGAATTCCTGAGCGAGCATACCATGGAATTGTATCGGAAAGCCTTGTCCGAGTTGTTGAAATTCCAGTTGGAGGGAGGAAAGGGACTGGATTATTCGGGATGTCTGCCTCGTCCTGTTTTTGATGAACGCTGTATCCGGTGGGATTTGAACTATTTTAAATATTGTTTTTTGAAATTGGCGGGAGTGGAGGTCGACGAGGATCGGCTGGAGAATGATTTTGATCGGTTGACGGCGAAATTGGTCATGGCCGGGGCGGATGGTTTCATGTTCCGGGATTTCCAGTCTAGAAATATCATGGTCGTTGATAACGAGGTGTATTTTATCGATTACCAGGGAGGAAGGCAAGGGGCTTTGCACTATGACGTGGCGTCCTTATTATATGACGCGATAGTGAAAATTCCTGAAAGTCAAAAGGAAGAATTATTAGATTTCTATATCCGGCAATTGACGGAGAGCGAACCGGGATATGCGGAAAAGTTCCGGGAAATATATTATCATTTCGTGCTGGTGCGTTTGTTACAGGCTATGGGTGCGTTTGGATTACGCGGTCTGCACGAGGGGAAGCCTCATTTCATTGACTCGATTGTTCCCGGTTTGCAGGGAATTAGCACGTTGTTTGAATCCGGCAAGCTGGAAGGAGAATATCCCGAGATTCAGTATGCTATCCGAATGGCTTTTGAAAAATACTTTGTACCTTTGCACCTTGAAAGTAAAGAATAACCATTAAAATAATAGACAGATATGAACACTGTTGCAGAACAAGTAGCGTCACATTTGCTACAGATCAAAGCGATAAAATTAGAACCGAATCACCCTTTTACATGGGCTTCCGGGTGGAAATCACCCATTTATTGCGATAATCGGAAGACGTTGTCTTACCCGGAAGTACGTACGTATATTCGGGACCAGTTCGTGAATTTGATTAAAACAAAATACCCACAGGTGGAATTGATCGCCGGGGTGGCTACCGGTGCTATTGCCCAAGGTGCTTTGGTTGCACAGGAATTGGGGTTGCCGTTCGTGTACGTGCGTTCTGCTGCCAAGAATCACGGGTTGGAAAATCTGATTGAAGGTGAATATAAAGAAGGTCAAAAAGTGGTCGTGGTGGAGGATCTGATCTCTACCGGGGGATCCAGTTTGCAGGCCGTGGAGGCGTTGAGAAATGCAGGATGTGACGTGTTGGGAATGGTGGCTATTTTCACCTATGGATTCCAGAAAGCGATAGATAATTTCACGAATGCTCATTGCGTACTGGATACGTTGAGTGACTACAACGCCATGATTGACCTGGCCCAGAAGACCGGGTACGTGCAGGAGAGCGATGTGGCCAAGTTGAAGGAGTGGCGTCTGAGCCCAGAATCTTATAAATAAAAGGTATGGCAACACGAGTTGTTAGTGACGTTCAGAAAATAAATAGTGCGATTGCAGACGTGTATGCGTTTCTTTCTGATTTCTCGAAGATCGGGAAATTGATCGAGACGGCTCGCCAGATGGGGGCCGGTAATCAAATGCCGGAACTGGCTGACAAGATCGAGGACGTTCGCACCACGGAAGATACCTGCACTTTTATGGTAAAAGGTGTTGGTGAAATGGGAATGAAAATCGTGGAGAGAGAAGAACCGAAATTGATTAAACTGGAGGGGGATGGACGTTTGCCTTTTGAATTTCAAGTATGGATTCAGCTGTTGGATAACGGCCCTTATGATACCCGGTTACGAATAACGGCAGAGGCGGAGTTGAACATGATGATGAAAATGTTGCTGAAGGGGAAACTGGAAAAGGGAATCAATCAACTGGCAGAAGGTCTGGCAAAAATTCCTTACGGATATATACGATAATAAAAAAGCTCTTCATCGCGAAGAGCTTTTTTGGTTATTTGGATAGATCATCAAAATCAATGTCGTCAAATTTGTTTGTTTCAACTTCTTCTTGGACTGCCATTGTTTCTCCGTTAAGAGCTGCTTTGATGTAAGCGACAGCGTTGTCAAGCCCCTCTGCAAATTTATCAAAGTCTTCTTTGTATAAAAAGATCTTGTGCTTTTCGTAATTCTGAGAACCATCTTTTTCGAGTTTCTTTTTGCTTTCAGTAATCGTT
>ERZ827101.2307-NODE-2307-length-17467-cov-3.316908_pt1 | contig 17467 bp, 19 predicted proteins | sample MGYA00519869_ERZ827101 | MGnify/ENA primary metagenome ERZ827101 (study PRJEB31778, sample SAMEA3449256) | human gut metagenome | biome: human gut; feature: human-associated habitat; material: faeces | place: United Kingdom | collected 2010/2012 ...
TGCTGGAATTGGGGAGTTAGGGCTAAAAGCTCATGATATAAGAATTGTTGTTAGTAGCGAACTCTTGGCAGATAGGCATACTTTATATAAAAACAACTACCCAGGCACAGAATGTATTACTGGTGATATTTGGGAAACCAAGGACTTAATCTGCGACACATATGAGAAATTCAAAAGTAGCGATGAGTTGTTTTTGGTTTATGCAACTCCTCCGTGTCAGGGAATGTCATCAAATGGAGCAGGTACATTGCTCAAGGGTATTAGACAAGGGATCAAACCGAAGATTGATGAAAGAAATAGGTTGATTATTCCGACAATGGATATAGTCACAAAACTGAGACCGAGATGGCTTTTAATGGAAAACGTCCCCAATATGCGTAATACAGTAATTGATGATGAAAATGGGGAGTTTATTAACATTATTGATTATGTTAGAAAACGCCTCGGTCCAGAGTATCGTGGTGAGGCAATGGTTACAACATGTGCTGATTACGGAATACCTCAAACACGAAAGAGACTAATAACCGTATTTACTCGAGATCCTGAAGGAATAATGTATTTTAATCAGTACGGGAATATTTTAGTAAATAAGGATAAAAGACCTATATGTACATTGAGAGATGCGATTGGTTCATTCCCAGCATTAGACGCTGTAGAAGGTCGTAACGCAAATCTTGAGTTTAATAAGTATCATTTCGTTCCTATTATGAATCCTGAAAAGTATTGGTGGATGTCTAATACACCTGAAGGAAACACTGCCTATAATAATCAGTGTGTAAATCCGGCTTGTGGATATCAGTTTAATGGAATGCATATCGATAAACAAACGGATGGTATTTGGCACTCAAACACGGAGACTCCAATATATTGTGAGAAATGTGGAGAGTTGCTACCCCGTCCATCTGTCATAGATAAAAAAACAGGTCAAAGACGATTGTTAAAAGGATTTCATTCGGCATATAGGAGAATGAAATGGGATGAACCTGCGACAGCAATTACACAAAACTTTATTTATGAAGCCTCTGATAATAAGGTACATCCAGATCAAACAAGAGTCTTGTCAATTTACGAGGCTCTCGTTATTCAAACAGTTGCGGAATATGATTATGATTTCCAGGTGAATGGCAAGCTGATTACTAATGGTATGTTTGCCCAGATTCTTGGAGAGAGTGTGCCACCAAAACTAATAGACATCATTGTCGAAAAAATGATAAACATTGGGTATCACATTAATAATGATTTTATGGAGGGGGTACAATGCAGTCTTCAAGATTTCGATCTTGGCTAATTGAAGTCAAGGAAAAGGACAGCCATCAAGCATCGGATAATATTTCTAGGGTTAGAAGAGTTGAAAAAGCATTTTCAGATATTTGGCAGGTTGAAATAGATATCGATGATGAGTATGAAAGGGATAAGTGTGAGGAAATTCTTTCAAAGCTTTCAGTTAGTGCAAGAAAAGAATTCGGCAAGGAGATAAATCTTCCAACCAATACAACAGGTATTTCACAGTTGAAAACTTCGCTCAAAAATTACGTTGAATTTTATGAAAGCGATTACTGTGAACGGTGATTTTTCCGAGGGGAGGAAAACAGATGGCAGTACAGCGTTCGTTTACTGAATATATAAAAAAGAGATTTGATAATGATTTCTGGGCGGCTGCCGAAAGTTTCTTGGATAACAACCTCGATTCCCTTGGCGTTGAACTTAGGAGAATCCATCGTGCCGGAGAGACAGAAATTTCTGATATTAAGGTGGAACATGTGTGGGTTGAAGATAAGCCTGGCATGGAGATACACTTTGATGTAGCTGTGTCGATATGGTTTGAAACCCACGAAGGTGATTACTACTGCGATGATTATGATGAAAACATTATGTGGATAATGGCTCATTGCCGAGGTGACCTGGACAAGAATCTGGACGATTTCGAGATTATACAGGTATCGAAGTATGATGGAAAAAACTTTGCACGAAATCCGATGGATGATTCCCTAGTCCCTATCATTCCGTATGACAAGCTGGAAACAGTAGCCAATGATATTTTGCAGGAATACTTCCCGGAAGCATTGCGTGTGCCGATGAGAGGTCAAGCTGCTGTTTGGGTTGATCCTACAGTCCTTGTTGAACGAATGGGGTTGAAAATTAAGAGTCAACGCATCCGCAGTGACTCATCGGTGTTCGGTCAGATATATTTTGATGATACCGATACAGAAATGTATGATGCAGAAACAGACGAAGATGCACCTATTCATATTGAAGGAAGAACGATTGTAGTAGATCCGCAGATGTATCTTCTTCGCAATCTTGGTTCTATAAACAATACAATCATCCATGAGTGTGTCCATTGGCATAAGCATCGAAAGGCATTCAGACTGGAGCAGTTGTTTAACGAGACTGCATCCCATATAAGTTGCGAGGTGTTGGGAGACGCCAGTTCTGGGATTTCAAATAAATCCACACATTACATGGAGACACAAGCGAATCAGCTTGCTCCAAGAATCCAGATGCCGAAAGAACCATTCTCTATAAAGGCGAAGGAATACATAGCCCATTATATGAGACAGACTGGTGCAAAACACCCAGTTGATGTCATGGAAATGGTAATTTGTTCTCTGGAACAGGATTTTGGCGTTTCCAGACAGGCAGCAAAAATCCGATTGGTTGAACTTGGTTTTGAAGAGGCTATCGGAACATTCACTTTTGTGGATGGTCACTACGTTAAGCCGCATGGGTTCAAAAAAGGTTCGTTGAAGCTGAATCAGACTTTTACGATAAGCGCCCAGGATGCAGCAATTGAACGTTTTGTAAACCTGGATCTTAGAGAAAAGACTGAGAATGGTGATTACCTCTTTGTAGAAAATCATTTTGTTTATAATGCTCCTCTGTATGTTCAATATGGAGTTGACGGGCGTCTTGAACTGACAGATTATGCCCGTTCACACATGGACGAATGCTGTATCGTATTCGACCTTTCAATCAAGAGCAAGGTTTCCTCTGAGTATTACACAATTTGTTTTCTGAATAGAGAACCGAGTGATATCACATTTGAGATTAAATACCACAACGGATATGAGAATGCTCCCCAGAAACGCCAGATTGAATTCCGAAAAAAGCAACAGGCAGAATGGATGGAGATTCGTAAGCAGATGACGGATGACCCAGAGCAGTGTATGGATTTACTTTTGGATTGGAGAAAAATGAAATACACGGAACTTGCAGACGCCATTGATTTGAATGAGCGTACAATACGTAGAACTGTTAGTGGTGAGACAACTCCCAGAGTGGAAAATGCTGTGCGTATCTGCTTTGCATTACACCTTCCTCCTGCTATCAGCGAGAAACTGTTGGAGGTACTTAGCTGCAAGTTGAAACCTACAGATCCGAATCATCAGTGGATCAAAGAGGCATTGTATCTGAAATACCCGGAGTCCTATGATGCTGTCTGCGAATGGCTACTCGATTATGGCGTAGAATTATAAATTTTTCAAAAGATTTTTTTCAAAAAACGGACATTTAATGTCCGCTATTCGAGGAGGTGATTTTGTGGGTTACACTATGACAGAGTTCATAGATAATAGGCTGGATCACTTTTTCAGCGACCGAAGCCTATACAATCTATCCCCTTTTAACATCGAAGACCTCCGAGACTGCATTCTGCTTGAGATTATCAAGGATGCATACTATGAGGCAGGTAAAAAACAATCATTATGTGCAAACCGTGGTTCGGATGCTGATGATCTGCGAATGCGTGACAGCAGATGGATGGCCTATGCCCAGCATTACAGAACACTCCAATACGAACATGTTAAGGAAACCACAGATATCGAAATCCCAGAATTGCTGCCGGACGATGTAGAATCTATGCCAGGGAAACTTGAAGGACACAAAATCACAGAGATGCAGTATTTTGAGTTGAACACAATGGCTGATATTCCGATTCTCAAGTCCATCATTAACAAGCGCATATGTGATGTGAAGAAAATCTCTAACGATGAATTTATCCGTGAAATGGGAGAATATGATAAACTTGTAGCCCATCTTATTGATTTATTGGACGGTGACGATGAAGATGTGATTTTTGCTACCATTGCATTGTTTACTTTGGAATGGAAGTACAATATTGAACTTTTCTATAACTGTGCAGTGGAGGCCGAGAAACACAAAATCACAGATGTTCCTGTCCATAAGTTAGCAACACTGTGTGCCGAATTATCTATGCCTCTTCCATATGACTATGATCCGTTTACGCGTCCCAAGATAATGCATACAGAAAGCAGATTTGTTCTTCACCGTCTGGACTTGGTGCCGTATATGTACTCCGAGCCAGATGAAACATGGGAAGAAGTGCAGGACAAATTTTGGCATTACTTCATTGCAAAATACTATATAACTCGGGAAATTATACACAAATGGTCTATGCCAGAGTATTTTGTGACACATATTTCAAGAGATAAGTGGGCGGCGTTTTTCCGAGAACACTATGACATTCGGAAGATATACAAGCCAAAAGAATGGACGAATAAAAGAATACGCTATGTGAGAAAGATAATTGAAGTTATGGTTAGAAATGCTCCGGCACCGAAGTTATAATCCCGTTTTTCCCGATTTGCGTTCTTAATACCGAAACTGAAAATTTTCTAGAATAGAGTCAGAACATGAGAGAAATCTCATGTCCTGGCTCTTATTTTTTTGTTCAAAGGAGCGGACATTCGATGCCCGTTTTCAAAAAAATTAAGGTGCTATCTTAATAGTAGAAATGCAGAAATGCTTTCTGAAAACAAATTAATATCACAGGCCTGAATTACGTAATAGGGCGTGGGATACATCATATTGACCTCCGCTGCGATAAGCAGTGGAATGTGCAATTTGAAGTACCCCCGGTTTCCTATACGATTTTTTAGGCATACCAGGGTCGGAGGCTTCAAAGGCACCGGCCCCTATTTTGTCCCTACGCCCGACTGCGACCAGGCAGAAAGGCAGGGACTTTATGAGAAAGTTCAAAACAGCAGCGGATAACCGCACCAACTACATTTATTACTTCGGTAATGGCAGCAAGTGCGTCATCACTCCGGGTGAGAACGGAGAAAACACAACCATTATCGCACAGCTTCATGCAATGGATGATGAGCAGCTTGATGCTGACCGCCGTGAGGAGTATCACTGTCCGGTTCATTACCAAGCATACTCCGATGGCGAAGGTGAAGATGCGGAAGACCGCAACCCTTATCTGTGCGACACAGTTGCAGACCCATTGGAGCAGATGCTTGCCTCCATCAATGAGCAGGAGCATTCCGAAAAGCTGGACAGGCTCAAGGCAGCACTTACCACACTGACTGACCTGCAGAGAGACACCATCTATAAAAAGTTCTATCGCAACATGTCCAACGTGGATATTGCAGCGGAAGAAGGTGTGTCTGAGGCGGCTATCCGTAACCGCCTGAAAAAGATCTTCGCAAACCTTGCGAAAAAAATCTAAGAAATGGGGGTTCGATTCCCCCGCATCTTTCGCATATGGACAGAGGGATACAACAAAAGACCCTCGGAAAGGAGCCAATGCAATGAAACACAAAGTATGTATCAACATTGCAAAACCCGGCGGTACACCGACCCCGGTAGTAAGAAGCGGTACGGTGCAGATCCGAAAGCGTCTGCTCGACTTCCTCTTTGGACAGCAGGTCAATGTTCTGGTCTTGTCTCCTGGTAACTCGGTGCAGACTGTCGAGATCCGAGAACTGAAGGAAGGAGGTAAGGACCGTGACTAACAATCAGAAGTACAACTTATTTCTTGATGCGGTGAGAATCATCCGCTCCCTGGCTGATGTGTTCGAGGCGATCGCAGATACCTACAAAGATGCAACTGTAGTAGAAGCCGATGCCAAGGTCATTGATGCACAGGAAGTAAAGGAACTCCCTGCTGAAAAGGAAGTAACCCTGGAAGATGTCCGTGCCGTTCTGGGTCAGAAGAGCCAGGCTGGTATGACTGCCGAGGTGAGAGAACTCATCACAAAATACGGCGGCACCAGACTGTCAGATATCGACCCAGCACAGTATAAGGCACTTCTTGCAGAAGCGGAGGTGTTGGGAAATGAGTAAACACGCTTTCCTTTCTCCTTCCGGATCACACCGCTGGCTGAACTGCACACCAAGTGCGATGCTTGGATCCGAGTTTCCGGATGACAGCAGTTCAGCCGCCGATGAAGGAACCGCAGCCCACGCATTTTGCGAACACAAGTTAAAGAAAGCACTCCGCAGAAGAAGCAAAAGACCTGTCTCCGATTACGATAGTGACGAGATGCAGGAGTACACCGATAGTTATGTGGATTATGTGCTGGAGCAGCTTGAAGTTGCAAAGCAGACCTGCAAAGACCCGATGGTGCTGATCGAGCAGAAAGTAGATTTTTCGGAATATATCCCGGATGGCTATGGCACTGCAGACTGCATCATCGTATCGGACGATACCATGCAGATTATTGATTTTAAGTACGGGCTGGGAGTTTTGGTGAATGCCGAGCAGAATACGCAGCTGATGTGTTATTCCATCGGTGCGCTGAACCTCTTTGACAGCCTGTATGACATCAAGGGAGTCACGATGCACATCTTTCAGCCTCGCAGGGAGAATGTTCAGAGTTGGACTATCCCGGTAGATGAACTAAAAGCATGGGCAGAAAACGAACTGAAGCCGAAGGCACAGATGGCATTAAACGGCGAGGGTGAATATCACCCCGGCGAATGGTGTCAGTTCTGTAAGGCAGCAGTCCGCTGCAGAGCAAGGGCAGAAGAAAAACTTCGTCTTGCACAGCAGGAGTTCAAAATGCTGCCGCTTCTTACGGATGCTGAAATTGAAGAAGTGCTGACCATCCTTCCTGACCTTACTAAGTGGGCAGACGGTATCCTGGCTTATGCCACCGATGCAGCAGTCAACCACGGCAAGGAGTGGAACGGATTCAAGGTTGTCGAAGGTAGATCCGTCCGCAAGTACAAGGATGAAGAACTGGTCGCACAGGCAGCCAAAGACCACGGCTATACCGATATCTATCGTCAGAGCCTTATCACTATGACGGAGATGCAGAAGCTGATGGGCAAGAAACAATTTGACCAGATCCTGGGTGACCTCATTGTGAAACCACAGGGTAAGCCGACCTTAGTTCCGGTAACGGACAAGCATCCGGCAATGAACGTAACAAACGCCAATAACGAATTTAAACAGGAGGATTAATATCATGGCTATTTCTAAGACAAAAGTTATCACAGGTGTAAACACTCGTCTCTCTTATTTCCATGGCTGGGAGCCTACCAGCATCAACAACGGACCTGAGAGATACTCCGTTTCCGTACTTATCCCTAAGTCTGACACTGAAACGGTGAAGGCTATCAATGAGGCTATCGATGTCGCAATCGAAGAGGGGGTTGCCAAGTTCGGCGGCAAGAAGCCTAACAAGGCCGCAATCAAGCTTCCTTTGCGTGACGGAGATACCGAGCGTGATGATGAGGCCTATAAGGGTCACTACTTCATCAATGCCAACAGCACGACTCCGCCTCAGATTGTGGACAAGTATGTGAAGCCTATCCTTGACCGCAACGAAGTATACTCCGGCTGTTATGCCCGTGTGTCTCTGAACTTCTATGCGTTCAACAGTAACGGCAACAAGGGCGTGGCATGCGGCTTGGGTAACATCCAGAAGATCCGTGACGGTGAAAGCCTTGGCGGCAGAAGCTCTGCAACTGACGATTTCAGCACTGTTGCTGATGACGATTTCCTTTCCTAAACATATAAACCTGGCGGGCGGTGGTGCTGCCACCGTCTGCCAACATTGAATAACGAGGTGAACGTAATGAACGAAGTATATGAATTTATGAAACAAGTCGATGTGATAGTCCTTTTCTGCCTGATCTATGGTCTTGCCATCAATAGTATCGTATGGGCAGTGTGCGAATTTTTCAGCTTTGTGGTCAAGAAGGCAAGAACTTTTATTACAAAACACAAAGAGAAAAAGGCTGTACAGAAGGATGATATGACGGAGTAAACATGACGGGCGGCGGAGGATATTCTTCTGCCGCTTTTGTCGTAGAAAGGAGCAGCTATGCAGCATTTAAGCATTGATATTGAAACTTACTCCAGTGTGAATCTGCAGAAAGCCGGAGTTTATAAATATGCCGAGAGTCCTGACTTCGACATCCTTCTGTTCGGTTACAGTGTGGATGGCGGAGCAGTTCATGTCATAGATCTTGCCTGCGGAGAGAAGATTCCTACGGAGATTGTGGATGCCTTGTCGGATGAATCCGTAACCAAGTGGGCATTCAACGCACAGTTTGAACGGGTGTGCCTGTCGAATTATCTTGATACCTGGCTTTCTCCTGACAGCTGGCACTGCACGATGGTGTGGTCGGCAACACTCGGTCTGCCATTATCCCTGGAAGGGGTGGGTGCAGTTTTGGGACTGGAGAAGCAGAAACTGACCGAGGGAAAAAATCTCATCAAATACTTCTGTGTTCCCTGCGCCCCTACCAAGACCAATGGCGGTAGAACCAGAAATCTTCCGCAGCACGATATGGAAAAGTGGGAGCAGTTCAAGGCATATAACCTGCGTGATGTGGAAACCGAGATGAGCATCCAGAGGAAGCTGACCCGTTTCCCTGTTCCCGATTTTATTTGGAATGAATACCATCTTGATCAGGAAATCAATGACCGTGGCATCGGACTGGATATGACGCTTGTGGAGCAGGCTATTGCTATCGACAGCATCAGCCGCAAAAACCTCACACAGCAAATCCAAAATCTGACCGATCTTGACAATCCCAACTCTGTAGCACAGATGAAAGGGTGGCTTTCGGATAACGGACTGGAAATGGATACTCTCGGCAAGAAGGCTGTGGCAGAAACACTCAAGACTGCACCAAAGCATCTGGCGGATGTTCTTTCCCTCCGTCAGCAGCTTGCCAAGAGTAGTGTGAAGAAATACACCGCTATGCAGACAGCGGTTTGTAAGGATTCCAGGGCAAGAGGAATGTTCCAGTATTACGGTGCCAACCGAACCGGACGATTTGCCGGACGCATCATCCAGCTGCAGAATCTTCCGCAGAATCATATGTCTGACCTTGCAGATGCCAGGGCACTTGTCCGAAGCGGAAACTACGATGCCCTGGAACTTCTGTATGACGATATCCCGGATACGCTTTCACAGCTGATCCGTACAGCATTCGTTCCCCAGGATGGCAGGAAATTTATCGTAGCAGACTTTTCTGCCATTGAAGTGAGAGTCCTTGCCTGGCTTGCAGGTGAGAAATGGAGAATGCAGGTATTCGCCGATGGCAAGGACATTTACTGCAGTTCGGCATCGCAGATGTTTGGTGTTCCGGTAGAAAAGCATGGCATCAACGGTCATCTCCGCCAGAATGGCAAGATTGCGGAACTGGCTCTCGGTTACGGCGGTTCGGTCGGTGCGCTCAAGAGTATGGGTGCTTTGGAGATGGGACTTACCGAAGAGGAACTTCAGCCGCTCGTGAACGCATGGAGAAATGCAAATCCGATGATTACGGCTATGTGGTGGGATATCGACAGAGCGGTGAAGACTACAGTGCGAGAACATATTCCGACTGAGGTGGCAGGACTGAAGTTTACCTATGAGAGTGGATTCCTTTTCATGAGACTTCCTTCCGGCAGACGGCTTGCCTATGTGAAGCCACGCATGGGTATCAACCAGTTCGGCAGTGAATCGGTGACCTATGAAGGAGTGGGTGCTACGAAAAAGTGGGAACGTCTTGAAAGCTATGGCCCGAAATTTTGTGAGAATGCTATCCAGGCAATCGCGAGAGATATTCTCATGTATGCTATGCAGACACTCCGAAACTGCAGTATCGTTGCCCATGTCCATGATGAACTGATTATCGAAGCGGACAGGCGCATGAGCCTCAGTGCAGTCTGTGAGCAGATGGGCAGAACACCTCCCTGGGCGAAGGGACTGCTTCTTCGTGCTGATGGGTACGAATGTGATTTTTATAAAAAAGACTGATTTTAGGGGGTTCGATTCCATCGGATTCTTCGCATATAGGCAGAAGGAATTGTCCTTCTGTCTATTTCATTTTTTAGGAGGATTCGCTATGGACGAATTAATCAGAATCAATTACGACAGTGAGCGCCCTACTGTGAATGGACGCGATTTGCATGAGGCTTTGCAGGTAAAGACCGCATACAAGGACTGGTTTCCAAGAATGTGTGAGTACGGCTTTGTGGAAGGCAGAGACTTCTGCTCATTTTTGAGCGAAAGTTCCGGTGGCCGTCCTGCGGTAAACCATCAGCTCACCATCGACATGGCAAAGCAGCTCTGTATGATTCAGCGCACCGACATCGGCAGAAAGTTCCGTCAGTATTTCATTCAGGCGGAAGAGGCATGGAACTCCCCAGAGGCTATTATGGCAAGGGCACTGCAGTTTGCCAATCAGCAGCTGGCACTTTTATCACAGCAGAACCTGGCGCTTACAGAAACCGTTGCTATTCAGAATCAGCAGATTACGGAGATGAAACCGAAGGTCAGCTACTACGATGTGGTGTTAAACTGCAAGGACCTTATTTCCACTTCTGCCATTGCCAAGGATTACGGCAAGTCTGCCGTCTGGATGAACCGCTATCTCCATGAAAAGGGTGTGCAGTTTAAGCAGGGTGACATCTGGCTTTTATATCAGCGTTATGCCCGGGAGGGCTATACCAGCACCAAGACTCATACCTGTCCCGGTACGAATGGTGAAACGCATACGAAGGTGCATACCTACTGGACGCAGAAAGGCAGACTCTTCATTTACGAACTGATGAAATCAGACGGTTATATGCCTCTGATTGAAATGGAGGTGTAGCCGTGAGCATCGATAAGTTCAATTCAGAAGGGTACTATGACCCGACAAGTTATGAGGCTATGACCAATGTGGCAAAGGCGGACAAGCAGTCCGCTTTTCGCCCGCTGGTTTATATCTGTTCTCCGTTTTCAGGAGATACGGAAAGAAACAGTGAACAGGCAAGAAAGTACAGCCGTTTTGCCTACGAGCAGAATACGATTCCGGTGACACCGCACCTTTTGTATCCGCAGTTCATGGATGACGAGAACCAAAAGGAACGTGCCGATGCCATGCATTTCAACTATGTGCTGCTTGGCAAGTGCAATGAACTGTGGGTGTTCGGTGATGTGGTATCCAAGGGCATGGCACATGAAATCGGTATCGCAAAAAAGAGACAGCAGACCATCAGATGGTTTGACAGAAACTGCAAGGAGGTTATCCATGATTGATTTTACCCTTTATACCGCAAACTGCTGCGGTGACAGTTCCAACTGCGTATATCCCAATAAGGCTCATATTACGGATTCGGCATCTTTCGTGGCTGCCATCAAGCGGGATCATGTATGTGCCGCATATAAGAACAACTACCGCAGCAATGACAATTTCCTTGAAACGGATGTCCTTCCGATGGACTGCGACAATGACCACTCCGATGATCCGAAAGACTGGATCTATCCCTTGGATGTGGTAATAGCATTCCCAGATGTTTCCTTACTTGTCAGCTATAGCCGCAACAACATGAAGGTGAAAAACGGCAAGGCGGCAAGACCAAAGTTCCATGTGTATTTTCCAATCCCGACCATGACGGATGGAAAAGCCTATGCGGAACTGAAGAAACGCATCCAGGAGTTCCTTCCGTATTTTGATGCGGATGCCCTTGGCGAGGCTCGTTTCCTTTACGGCACCGATTCACCGGATATTGAAGTATATGACGGAGCAAGTAATGTGGCTGATTTTATTGACCATGATGAGTTCACAGACTTTGATGCCAGTACGGAAGAAATCAGCGAAGGCAGCAGAAACAGCACCATGAGCCATATCGCAGGAAAACTCATCAAGAGATACGGTGCAACGGATGAAGCCCATGCACTGTTTATGAAAACGGCAGAAAAGTGCAATCCGCCTCTTGCTGATTCTGAACTGGGTAAGATCTGGCACTCCGCCACTAAGTTTGGTACCAAGGTATCCGGGCAGGACGGTTATATCGACCCGAAGGTCTATAACTCTGACTGCGTGTTAAAGCCGGAAGACTTCTCGGATGTGGGGCAGGCCACGGTACTGGCAAGAGAGTACAAAGGGAAACTCCGCTTTTCTCCTGCTACCGATTACATGGTCTACAACGGCAGCTTTTGGGAAGAAACCGCACCGAAGTCCCAGGGCATCTCCCAGGAATTGACGGAGCGTCAGATGGAAGAGGCTGAAGCAGAGATCAAGAAAGCAATGGATGAGATGAACAAGAACGGTGCAATGGAGATCCTTGTGGCAATGGGACCGAAGAAAGCGGCGAATGCCTTTAACCGTCAGCAGGCACATTCCTTCGAGATGTATGAGAATGCACTGACTTATAAGAAGTATGCTATCAAGCGCCGTGACTCCAAATACATCGCATCTGCCTTAAAAGAGGCAAGACCGATGCTTGAGATTGAGCAAAAGTTTCTGGATGCGGATGAATTTCTGCTGAACTGTCCGTCCGGTACGATAGACCTTCGCAAGGGCATCCGCAGTCTGCGTGACCATGACCCGGAAGACTTCGTTACCAAGCAGACCGCTGTTGACCCCGGAAAAGACGGAGCGGATATCTGGCAGGATGCTCTGAACACTTTCTTCCAGAACGATGCTGCCCTTATCGACTATGTGCAGAAAATCGTAGGCCTTTCCGCAGTGGGCAAGGTCTATGTGGAGGCACTTATCATTGCCTATGGCGAAGGCAGAAACGGCAAGTCTACCTTCTGGAACGTGGTGTCGAGAGTCCTTGGCACCTATAGTGGCAATATCTCTGCCGATATGCTGACGGTAGGATGTCGCAGAAATGTAAAGCCGGAACTTGCCGAGGCAAAGGGGAAAAGACTGCTCATTGCCACCGAGCTGGAGGAAGGCATGAGACTCAATACATCCAATGTAAAGCAGCTTTGCTCCACGGATGAGATCTATGCAGAGAAGAAATACAAAGATCCATTCTCCTATGTTCCTACCCATACGCTGGTGCTTTATACCAATCACCTGCCAAAGGTCGGTGCAATCGATAAGGGTACCTGGCGAAGACTCATTGTGATTCCCTTCGGTGCCAAGATCGAGGGCAGTTCGGATATCAAGAACTATGCAGACTATCTGTTTGAGAAGGCCGGCGGTGCGATTTTGTCCTGGGTGATCGAGGGCGCAAAGAAGGTCATTGCCGATGACTTCCATATCACTGCCCCGCAGAAAGTCCGGGAGGCTATCGATACCTATAAGGAAAACAATGACTGGATGAGTGCGTTTTTAAATGAACGCTGCGAGATCGATAAGTCCTATGTTGCCAAATCCGGGGAGTTTTACAACGAGTACCGTTCCTTCTGCCTTCAGGTGGGTGAGTTCGTTCGCAGTTCCGCAGATTTCTATACTGCGCTGGAATCCTTCGGCTTTGAACGGTACAGGGACAGAAAAGGCAGATATGTCAAAGGTGTAAGACTGAAGACAGAATTTGACCAGGAGTCCTGAACCCCGTGGTGACACACTATGACAAGATATTACCTAACTTTTCTATATAGTCTAAAAAAACAAGTCTATAGAAAAGTATGGAAAATACCCGTCTATGTGTGTCACCACCCAATATTAAGCCGTGATGGAGGTGCGGAATATGCGTGAAAAAGAAGTCGAGCAGGCCCTTGTCCGCTCCGTCAGGAAAGCGGGTGGGCTTTGCATGAAGTTTATTTGTCCGGGCGTGGACGGTGTGCCGGACAGACTTGTGCTTCTACCTTTTGGGAAGTGTGCCTTTGTGGAATTAAAGGCTCCCGGTAAAAAGCCGAGGTCATTACAGATACGAAGAATGAAACAGATTACCGCTCTTGGTATTCCCTGCTATGTGATTGATGCCAAGGAGCAGATAGGAGGTGTAATTGATGCAATATCATCCACATGATTATCAGACCTATGCGACCAACTTCATATTGGAACACCCGGTGGCAGCGGTGCTTTTAGAAATGGGACTTGGAAAAAGTGTCTGCACCCTGACTGCCATCTATGAACTGATGCTGAACCGTTTTGAAGTGGAAAGCGTTCTGGTCATTGCACCTCTTCGGGTAGCAAGGGATACATGGCCTGCGGAGATTGAAAAATGGGATCACTTAAAAGGTCTTACTTATTCGGTGGTCATCGGAACAGAGGCTGAAAGGATAGCTGCCTTAAACAGACCCGCCCACATCTACCTCATTAACAGAGAAAATGTGGACTGGCTCATTTCAAAGAGCGGCATTCCCTTTGATTTCGATATGGTGGTCATTGATGAACTTTCCTCATTCAAATCCTACTCAGCCAAACGATTCAAGAGCCTGCTGAAAGTTAGACCAAAGATAAAAAGGATGGTGGGACTTACGGGGACACCATCCAGTAACGGGCTGATGGATCTGTGGGCAGAATTTCGAATCCTGGATATGGGGCAAAGGCTCGGTCGGTACATAACGAACTATCGAAATATGTTCTTTGTGCCGGATAAGCGGAATCAGCAGATGATTTTTTCCTATAAGCCAAAGCTGGGAGCGGAGAAACTTATCTACCAGCTGATTTCGGATATTACGATTTCCATGAAGTCGGCAGATTTTCTAAAAATGCCGGAATGTGTGATAAACGAAGTTCCGGTGGTGCTTTCTGAAAAAGAAAGAAGTCTTTATGAGGAAATGCGTGATGAGATGGTCATTTCCATGGAAGAGGAAGAAATCGATGCGGTAAATGCAGCGGCTCTTTCCGGGAAACTTCTGCAGATGGCAAACGGTGCTGTCTATACCGAAGATAAGGAAATCGTGAAGATCCACGACCGCAAACTGGAGGCTTTGGAAGACCTCATCGAAGGTGCAAACGGCAAACCAGTTCTGATTGCCTACTGGTATAACCACGATTTGCAGAGAATCAAGGAACGGTTTAAGGTTCGTGAGATAAAGACCTCCCAGGATATCAAGGACTGGAATAAAGGCGAGATACCTGTTGCCGTGATACATCCTGCGAGTGCCGGACATGGACTGAACCTGCAAAGCGGTGGCAGCACCCTTGTGTGGTTTGGACTTACCTGGTCTTTGGAACTGTATCAGCAGACCAATGCCAGACTCCACCGCCAGGGTCAGACGGAAACAGTGGTCATACACCACATCATTGCAAAGGACACCATCGATGAAGATGTGATGAAAGCACTTCGTAGAAAAGAGAAAACACAGTCCAACCTTATCGATGCTGTCAAAGCAAGGCTTCGGAGGTGATGCTTATGGCTGACCCTTATGAAAGCTTTGCAAATGCCATTATTACAACAGCGGCCAAGGACTATATGGCAGCGTTAAAGATACTGAAAAAATCACCCGCAAATGTAAATGCCAAAAGTACCTTGGATGAGTGTGAGCGTTTCTTTCGTTCCTCCTGGTATGCGGCACTTACAAGCATGGATAGTGAATTCCTTATACGAAGACTGAGAGAGGAGGCTTTGAAAAAATGACCGCAAAGGAATATTTAAGACAGGCCTACCGCCTGAACGAGAGAATCAACTCCCATATCGAGGAACTGGAAAACCTGCGTGACCTTTCCACCCGCATCCAGGGAGTCAGCTACGGAGAACATATTCCTTCTCCCAACAGACCAACGGATGCTCCTTTCACAAAGGTGCTGTTTAAGATTATGGACTACCAGGAGAAAATCAATCATGAGATTGACACCCTTGTTGACCTCAAGGCAGAGATGGAAGATGCTATCGAGAAACTGTCCAATGTGGATGAACGTCTTCTTCTCCGTTATAGATACCTGGATAACCATTCGTGGGAAGAAATCGGTGTGCTGTTAAATGCGTCTGTACGCACCGTGCATCGTATCCATTCTTCTGCACTGCAGAACTTTTCTGTGCCGGAATGAAAGTTGGCACACTTTGGCAGAGAATGGCACAGCCTTTATAGGTATAATGGTAGTATAGAAAACTGTATGATGAACGAAGCCTCAAGGGAGAAATCCCCTTGGGGCTTTTGTTTTACCCGTACGGAGGTGAGGACAGTTCCGAGAAGGCCGAAACGACCATGTTCACATCCTGGCTGTCCCAACCTGACCGATGGCAGGTTCTGCGAGGAACACCAGAAGGAAGAGAATAAACGATATGAACGCTATGACCGCGACCCCACCATCAAACGCAGGTATGGACGAGCATGGAAAAGAATCAGGGACAGCTATGCTGCAAGCCATCCGTTGTGTGAGGAGTGCTTGAAGAACGGTATCTATATACCGACTGAAGAAATCCACCACAAGCTGCCGTTATCCCAAGGCGGTACGCATGACAGAGAGAATCTCATTGCACTTTGCAAGTCCTGTCATGCAAGAATCCACGCCAAGAGCGGTGACAGATGGCACAACACATGACCCCAGGGGCGATAGAAATCTCTACGCATAAGGTCCCGGGGAACGGCGCGAGGGTCACACGCGCAAAAATTGCTATTCAAAGGGCCTATAAGGAAAGGTCCCGTGAGGAGGTGAAAATCGAGTGGCAAAAGACGGAACGATGAGAGGCGGTGCAAGACCCGGTAGCGGGCCAAAACGCAAGGCTCTGACAGAGAAAATCTCTGCGGGCAAGACTGCTACCGTCATCGACCTGACGGATGCGTCCGAACTCACGGGTGTGGATATGCCCCCTGTGAAGGACTACATGAAAGCAAAGCAGAAAAGCGGGACAGATCTGTGTGCGGAAGAAATCTTTCGGGAAACATGGAACTGGCTGGGGAAGGTCGGATGCACCGAATATGTGAATACGCTGCTGATCAATCAGTATGCCATGAGCGTTGCAAGACAGATTCAATGCGAGCAGGCAATTTCGGAATATGGTTTTCTGGCAAAGCACCCAACGACCGGGGCGGCTTGCCAGAGTCCGTATGTATCCATGCTTCAGCAGTTCACAAAACAGGCAAACCAGTCCTGGTATCAGATTTACCAGATTGTAAAGGAGAACTGCTCCATTGAGTATACGGGAGCAACTCCGCAGGATGATGTAATGGAGCGCTTGCTGCGCGCCCGGAAAGGACATTGACTATGATTGAAAAAGTAAATCCATGCCACCCTGACAAAGTGGCAGACAGAATCGCAGGTGCAATCGTTGACCTGGCGTATAAAACAGAAAAAGATCCGAAGATTGCCGTTGAGATACTCATCGGACACGGTGTCTGCTATGTGATCGTAGAAACAAGTGCAGACATTTTTGCAGAACAGATAAAAAGAATCGTCCATCGTATTGCAGGACAGATGGCTGTTATTTCTGACATCAACCCCCAGGATAAACACCTGGCGGATAATCAGGCGGATGGTTTCCGCTGTGGGGATAACGGCATCTTCAAGGGTGTGCCTTTGACAGAAGAGGAGAAGAAACTCTCTGCAATTGCAAGGGATATCTATAAATCCTACTCCTTTGATGGCAAGTATATCATGGATGGCG
>ERZ827101.2309-NODE-2309-length-17450-cov-2.897557_pt1 | contig 17450 bp, 17 predicted proteins | sample MGYA00519869_ERZ827101 | MGnify/ENA primary metagenome ERZ827101 (study PRJEB31778, sample SAMEA3449256) | human gut metagenome | biome: human gut; feature: human-associated habitat; material: faeces | place: United Kingdom | collected 2010/2012 ...
GTCCCGGTCGAGCCAGAGCCAGATCCATACGAAATTCGTGAAGCCATAGCTCATGCTCAGCCAGAGAAGGAACCAGAACGGGTCGGCGCCGCTGACCTCCCTGGTGCCGAGCAGAAGATAAAACCCGCCGTAATCCACCAGGAAATACAGCAGCCCGCCGAATAGGCCGAACAGGGCCGCCAGATATTTGCGGCACCACAGCAGCGCCCCGGCCAAAATGAGCAAAAACCCGATATCCAGCAGGATATAGAGCAGATTGAGATCGCGGGAGGGAATGACCTCCATACTCGACACTTCCCTGTATGCGGTGTCCGGCGGATTAGAAATTGCTGCCGTCGTAACCCCAGTATTTGACTTCCTCGTATTTGACGTAAATCCGCTCGGAGGGGATGTTCAGTTCCTTGTTTAGCAGGGCGGTCACGGCTGCGGTCATCTTGTTGTAGGCCCCCCGGTCGGCTGCCCCATAAAGCTTGACCTCCACGAAGGCGGCGGCCTCGCCGCTGCCCTTGAAATACAGGCGGCAGTGATCCTCGAAGCTGAGCATCAGCCAGTCCTCGGTTTTGTACAGCAACGGCATGAGCTCACCGAAGCTGGTTTTCAGCCGGGCCTCCTGTTCGGGTGAGATGGCGACATTTACTTTGGTCTGGATACAGGGCATAGGGTTTCCTCCTTTTATATGGATTGTACGGTTTCCCGCAGCAGGGCATCCCATTCGGCAGGACGGAAGCCGGGCAGGGCCCGGTCCCCGACGAGCAGAAGCGGACGTCGGACCAGCATGCCGTCCGACGCGAGCAGGGCGAGCTGTTCCTCCTCGTCCAGCCCGGACAGACGCTCGGACAGGCGCATCGAACGGTAGAGCAGGCCGCTCGTATTGAAATAGCGTTTGAGGGGCAGGCCTGCCTCACGGCTCCATCGGCGGAGCTCTTCCGCTGTAGGCCGCTGTTCCTTGATATGCCGCTCGGTAAATTCGATGCCCTGCTCCAGCAGCCATGCCCTGGCCTTCTGGCAGGTGGTGCAAGGTGGATATACAATGAGGGTAACCGGCTGTACCATATTTCCTGCCCCTTTCTATTCGCCGATGATTTTAACGAGCGCGTGCTTGTCGCGCCCGCCGTCGAACTCATAATAAAAAATCTGTTCCCAGGTGCCGAAATCCAGCCGGCCCTCGGTAATTGCGACCACCGCCTCCCGGCCCATGACGGTGCGTTTGAGGTGGGCATCGGCGTTGTCTTCATACCCGTTATGGGCATAGCGGCTGTAGGGCTTTTCCGGGGCCAGGTTTTCGAGCCAGGCCTCGAAATCACGATGCAGGCCGCTTTCGTCGTCGTTGATGAAGACGCTGGCAGTGATGTTCATAGCATTGACCAGCACGAACCCCTCCCGCACGCCGCTCTCCCGCACCGCCTGCTCCACCTGGGAGGTGATGTTGACGAGGCCCCGTCGGGTGGGCAGATGAAACCACAGTTCTTTCCGGTAGCTTTTCATCGGGTTTCCCCCGCTTCCTTTTTCTACCAGTATACCAGATTTCCTTCGTGGGAACAAGACCCCGGAGACTCTGAAAAGAAAAAGACCGGCCGCTCTCCCGGGCGGCCGGATCACCTATTGCGTTTGCGGCATTTTTCCTCTATACTGGAGAAAAGGGCTTGTTTGGAGGTTCGGACATGGAAGAGCGGCACTTTGTCAAAAATGACCAGGGGTTTGTCTGTGCGCACTGCGGACAGACGGTGGAGCCGCTGGGCTACACCTCCCGTAACCATTGCCCCCACTGCCTCTATTCTCTGCATGTGGACATCCATCCGGGAGACCGGCAGAACCCCTGCCGGGGCCTGATGGAACCGGTCGGTCTGGACATCTCCGCCAAAAAAGGCTATGTCATCCGCTTTCGCTGCACGAAATGCGGAGGCGAAGGGCGGAATAAGGCCGCGCGGGACGACGATTTCGGTCTGCTGCTCCGTCTGTCCGCCAAAGAGTGCTAACGCCGTCCCTCGGGCGGCTTGACCGCCGGCCAGCGGACGGTGATGGTGAGCTTGTTCTGGAGCAGCAGGGCCTCGGTTTCGCCCCCCATCTGCATCGCCAGGCGATGGACGATCGCCAGCCCCAGCCCTGTGTCCTGCCCGGTGCGCATCCTGTCGGCGGTGAAGAACCGGTCGAACAGGTGCTCAACATCCTGTGGCAGCAGGCCCGGCGCCAGGTTGGTGAAACAGGTGACCACCACCCCATCTTCCTGAAACGCCCGGATATACAAATCCCCCGCGCCATGCTTGATCGCGTTTTGAAACAGGTTGGTGTAGATGCGCAGCACGGCCTGGGGATCGCCCAGGATCGGTGACAGCCCCTCGGCGATGTCGATCTCCGCCTCCCGCCCGTCCGCGTTGAAGTCGGCGTAAAAGGCCGCCGCCAGTTCAACCAGAAGAGGCGCGAGCGCCACCGATTCCTGCGCGAGGGCATAGCCGCCCGCTTCCAGGCAGGACAGGTCGTAAAAGCCCGTGACCAGGGCCTTGAGGGCATGGGCGCGGCTTTCCACAATGGCAAGGTATTCGGCCCGTTCCTCCGGGGTGGTGCTTTCGGATTTGATCATCTGCAGATACCCCAGGATCGAGGTCAAGGGGGTGCGCAGGTCGTGGGAGATGTTGGCGATCTCCTGCCGGCGCTGCCGCTCCTGCCGCCGGTGGAGGGCGTCGCTCGCCTGCCGTTCGTCGAGCAGCGCGTTCACTTCCTCGAGCAGCCGTTCCAAATCCCGGTCTGGTACGCTGAGCCTCAGACGCCCGTTGGACTGTGTGCGCCGCAGATTTTCCAGAGAGCGGCGCACTTTGAGCAGATTCCGTTTATATACGATCAGCGCACCCGCACAGACCGCGAGCAGCAGCGCCAGTATAGCGATGATCCATCCGGCCAGCCCCATGTTCGTCCCTCCCTGTGCCGTTGAGTATACCATACCAGGCCCAGCTTGAAAAGAGCCGGACGGGGTTTTTCGTTTTGCGCAGAGGCTCAGGCGACGTCCTTTCTGCGGTAGCAGAGAAGTCCAAGCAGGGTGCTCCCCGCTAAATAGGCGGCCCCCGTCACGACGCTGCGCAGTACGAGTTCTCTGGTCAGTTCGGTTCTTACGATCTGTTCAAGCAGCGGGATCATCAGCCAGAGGCTGACCTCCCTCAGAGACGGGTAATAATGCGCCGCAAACTGGAGGATGACGGGCAGGAAACCGAAAAAGCCGACGAAACCCAGTGTGTACAGAGTGCTGCTCTTGACGTGGAAAGCCAGCATGTTGCCGAAAGAGAGCGCCCCGATCCACAGGGGCAGGGTCACAAGCAGACGTTTGCCGAGCTCGGAAAACAGTTCGAGAAACGGAACCGGATAGACGGGACCCAGCACTAGGACACCGGCTCCCAGTATAACGCCCAGGATGACGAGAAGGCTCACGAGAGCCGTGATCAATTCGGTCAGCAGCTTGCCCAGATAGAAGCCCGCCCGGGATGTACCGAAGGCCAGCGTGTTTTTCATCGTCTGGTTTTTATATTCCTCCGAAAACACCATGTCCACGAACGCTACGGTCAGAAAAAGGCCTGTCGGGAACATGGACAGAGCGATACTCACCATGCCGTCAAAGCCCACCCGTTCTTCGGGCGGCAGGTAATGGTTGGTAACGGCAAACAGCATCACACCCGCGAGGCCGAGAGCCACGATAACGCCGATGAAAATATAGGGATACAAGCGATGCCGGGTCTTGTATAGTTCGCTTTTGATCACACGCAGCATCACGCATACCTCCTTTCGGTTCCGTCCGGACGGGAACGCTCCAGCAGCCGCAGGAAATAATCCTCCAGGTTGGTCCCGCGGGTATTGATCGTGTGTACCCGCACGCCATCCTCGGTGAGTGCCGCCGTCACCTTTACCGGATCCTCCAGAAATGCGTAGATCCGGATCCGGTTTTCGGGCAGGATCTCATACGAGGAACAATATAGGCGGCTTTCCAGCGATACGGCCGCCTTCGGGGCATCATCCACGGTCAGTTCCAGGCATTCCCGGCAGCATTCTTCGATGTCCCGGGCGGCGATCTGCTGCAGCATCCGTCCCCCGTCGATGAAGCCGTAGTGCGTGGCGAGGTTGGCGATCTCGCTCAGGATATGGCTGGAGATCAGGATGGTGATCTGACGTTCGGCGTTCAGGCGCAGCAGCAGGTCGCGGAACTGTACGATCCCCATCGGGTCGAGCCCGTTGATCGGCTCGTCGAGAAGGAGCAGGTCGGGGCTGCCGAGGATAGCCAGGGCCAGCCCGAGCCGCTGTTTCATACCGAGAGAAAACTGCTTGAATTTCTTGTTCCTTGTATCGCCGAGGCCGACGAGACGCAGCGCCTCTTTCACGCAGTCTTTGCCCGCGATCCCTCGCTGGAGCCTGTAATATTCGAGATTCTGCTCCGCCGTCAGAAAGGGATAGAAGCTCGGGGTTTCGATCACTGCGCCCATCCGTTCCCGCATCCGGCCGAGAGAACGCGGGTCGGACGCCCCGAATAGCTCGATTTCCCCTCCGCTCGGCCTGCTCTGCGAGGTGATCATCCGCATCAGGGTGGTTTTGCCCGCCCCGTTTTTTCCGACCAATCCATAAATCTGTCCGTGTTCCACCCGCAGATCCACGTGATCCACCGCCATCGTGGCGCCGTACCGCTTGCACAGCCCCCGCGTGACCAGTACATTGTCCGCCATACCATTCATCCTTCCGTCTGAGATTGGCCTCAGTATACCCCTGTACCTTCAAAAAGCCTTAAAGGAAATCTAAAGAAACTCTAAAGCCGGGCCTTTTTCCGGAGGATGAAACTCCTAGAACCGGGAATCCGCGGCCGGTCAGTCCTCCTGCATCTTGAAGCCGATGCCCCAGACCGTTTTGATATACCCGTTGTCCGGGTCAGCCGCCGCCAGCTTGGCACGCAGGTTGCTGATATGCACGTTGACCGTATTGTCGTCCCCGAGATACGGATCCTCCCAGACCGATTCAAAGAGGTTCGCGCGGGTAAAGACCTTTTTCGGATGGGAGAGCAGCAGGCTCAAAATGCCGTATTCCCGGGCGGTCAGGGACACCTCCCGGCCCTTGACCGTCACCTGGCGGCCTTCTGGATCGAGAACGAGGTTTTTGAAGTGCAACGGCGTGTCCTCTTCCTGCACAGCGGCGGCAAAGCGGGTATAGCGGCGGAGCTGGGCCGCGACCCTGGCCTTGACATCCTCCACGTCGAAGGGCTTTCCGATAAAATCGTCCGCCCCGTCGGCGAGTACCCGCAGCTTGTCCTCCCGCCCCTTGGCGGACAGGACGATCACCGGCATCACCTGATCCCTCCGGATACGCGCGAGGAGTTCCTCCCCCGTCAGCCCGGGGAGCATCAGGTCAAGCAGCACCAAATCGACCCGTTCCGCCTGCAGCCGCATTTCCGCCTCGCTGCCCGAGTAGGCCGGAATGACGGTATATCCCTCCTTTGTCAGGAGGGTGGTGAGCAGGCGGTTGATATCCGCGTCGTCCTCCACGATCAGGATGCGTGCTCCGGTTCCTTCCACGTCCGTATCCTCCCTTGCGGCCGGCAGACCCGGCCCGCGGTGTTTTATGTAGGGGCTTAAGGCCCCTGCTCTGTCCAGTATACCATTCCGCCGCCCTCGCGGCAAGGGCCGGACGGCCCGGCCCGAATTCATAAATCCTTCATCCGTTTTCCCGGATTTGGGATATAATAAGAATACCCTTTCAACAGAAAAGAGGTTGTCACCATGCAGGACCGTCTGAACGAAGAGCTCAAAACGCTATTCCTGGCCGGAGTGGGTGCGGCGGCCGTTACCGCCGAAAAAACCAAGGCCCTCGTCGGGGAACTGGTCGAAAAAGGCCGCCTGACGGTGGAACAGGGCCGGGTGCTCAATGAGGAGCTCCACCACCGGTCCGGTCCCGTGTCCAGGGCCGTCCCCCCCGATTCGGAGGCGGACCAGCTCCTGCGCAGCCTCGACCGGATGAGCCCGGAAGACCTCGCTGCCCTCAAAGCCAAGCTCGCGGCGATGGACGCCGCGGAGGATCCCCATGGAAAACCGGAAAGCTGAGCCGGGCGGCCGGGCGGACAACCGCCACCGCCTCCGGGAGATCCTGGCCGTGTTCGCGCGGCACGGTATCCTGCGCGGCCTCACCCCTGTGAAGCTGCGCCTCATTATCCAGGACCTGGGCCCGACCTTCGTCAAGCTCGGCCAAATCCTCTCCATGCGGCAGGACATGCTCCCGGCGGAATACTGCCAGGAGCTCACCCTGTTGCGGGCGGACGTCTCCCCGATGCCCTTCGGTGAGGTCAAAGAGGTGGTGGAGGCGGAGTACGGCGTCCCGATGAAATCGCTCTTCCTCTCCTTTGAGGAAACACCTCTCGGTTCCGCCTCCATCGCCCAGGTCCATGCGGCGGTGCTGCGGGACGGCAACGAGGTCGCTGTCAAGGTACAGCGGCCGGGGGTGCGGGACACCATGGCGAGGGACATCGTCCTCCTTCGCCGGGCGGCGGGCATCCTGCAACGGGCGGGCGGCATCGCCGGGGTTATCGACTTCCGCATGGTGCTCGATGAAATGTGGGCCGTGGCGCAGGAGGAAATGGACTTTCTCTTGGAGGCCCGCCATATGGATGAATTCCGGGACAGCAACGCCGGTGTCGCCTATGTCACCTGCCCCCGGGTGGAGCACCTCTATACCACCTCCCGTGCTCTGATGATGGAGTATATCGACGGCATCCCCATCGACGATACCGACCGGCTCCGCGAGGAAGGGTACGACCTCGGTGAGATCGGGGAAAAGCTGGCGGAAAACTATGTCCGGCAGATTTTGGACGAGGCATTTTTCCATGCCGATCCCCATCCGGGCAACCTGCGGATACGGGCGGGCAAAATCGTCTTTCTGGACCTCGGCATGATGGGCCGGCTGAGCGAGAAGGACCGTGAGCTCCTGAAGACCGCTGTACGCGCCGTGGCGCAGAACGACGCCGGTACCCTCAAGGACGTGCTGCTCACCTTGGGTGTCCACAGCGGCAAAATCGACCATGTCCGCCTGTATGCGGACATCGATGAATTCCTCTCGAGATATGCCAGCATGGGCATGGCGGACATCGACCTGGCCCGGCTGATGGAAGAGCTCCTGGGCCTGGCCGAATCCCACGGCATCTCGATGCCCAAGGGGCTGTCCATGCTCGCCAGGGGCATCGTCACCATCCAGGGGGTGCTGGCCCGGATCAGTCCCGATATCCAAATCATCACCATCATGCACAACCATATGGCGGGCGGCGCCGTCGGGCCGTTCGACCTGGAAAAGGAACTGAAAAGCGGCGGCCTGGCTCTGCTGGCGTCGGGACGGAAGGCGCTCGACATCCCCTCCCAGATGTCCGACCTGCTCAAAACCACCCTCAAGGGGCAGCTCAAGCTGCACGTCGAGCCCACCGGCTCGGAGGATCCATTGAAGGCGGCCGAACGCCGGACAGACAAGCTGGCCCTGGCGATCCTCGATGCGGCCCTGATCATCGGTGCCGGCCTGCTCTCCTCCCTTGAAACGGGACCGCGGATACTGGGCCTGCCGGTGCCGGCCTTTATCGGCTATCTGCTGGCCCTCGCGGTCGGCGGCGTCCTGCTGTTCCGGATGCGCCGCCGCAAACGCTGATCCAATCCACATGGAAGGAGCCCTACCGCCATGCATACCCTTTCCCCGGACAAGGAGCCCATCGCGGTCCTCGTCACCCTCGATGCTTTGTATCTACGTCCTTTATGCGTGATGCTCCGTTCCCTTGCCGCCCGGACTCCCGAGCGGGATTTCCGGGTTTTCGTCCTCCACTCCTCCCTGACCCCGGCCGATTTGGACGCTGTGCGCAGGGCGATAGAGGGCTGTCGGATGACGCTCGAGGAGATCCGCGTCAGCGGAGGCGGGTTGGACGGTGCCCCCACCACCGACCGTTATCCCCGGGAGATGTACTACCGGATTTTCGCCGCCCAGGTGCTGCCGCCCGAGCTGGACCGGGTCTTGTATCTCGACCCGGACGTGCTGGCCATCAATCCGGTGGAAAAGTTGTACGCCACCCCCATGGGAGACGCGCTGTTCGCCGCCTGTTCCCATGTCCACGCCTCGCTGCGCAAGCTCAATGAGCTTCGCCTGGGGATGAAGAAGGACGCGCCCTACATCAATTCGGGGGTCATGCTCCTCAACCTGTCCCGGCTGCGGCGGGAGCAGCATCCTGAAACGGTTCAGGAATGGCTTGCGGAACATAAAAGCCTGTTTTTGCCCGACCAGGATGTCATCAGCACGTTGTATGGAGACCGGATTCTCCTCCTGGACGCCCTCCAGTACAACCTGGGAGAGAAATTTTACCTTTCCTGCCGGCTGCGGCCGCGTTCGGTCGGGGAAGGACGCCCCGATCTCGCCTGGGTACGGCAAAACACGGTCCTCATCCATTATTGCGGCCGCAACAAGCCTTGGAAGCCACGGTATATCGGAGAGCTGGGGGTATTCTACGACGAATTTCTGCGTGAACTGGGAGAGCTCCCTTTCCCGCCCGTTGCATGAACAGTATCGGTTAAAAACCATTCAAACATCCGGGTGTTGCCCGTCCCATTCAATAGGGGACGACGGCCCCGGGGATTGCGTCGTTCATAAAATCGATTTCTTGGGGACCAGAATCGTTGTTGGCCCTCCTTCGGCGAGGCAGCCGTAGGCCGGCTCTGCGGGCTCCGATTCAAAGTGTCCAGAATTTGTTCTCACGCCTATCCGAAATTTTCCACCCGGCTTCCTTGTATAGGAGCCGGGTTTTTGGTATACTAAATCCATGAAGTGAAGCGTATGTTGATATGGGAAGACGGCCCTGCGGCCGCGAAAGGATAGGAATGCCATGACGGGGTTCAAACCGGGTATCTGGGAAAAGATGGTGGATGTGCGGGACTTTATCGCCCGTAATGTGACACCCTACGACGGGGATGAGGGGTTTCTCGCGCCTCCTACCGAGCGGACCAAGGCGCTGTGGGACGAGGTGGCGGCCCTGATGAAGGAGGAGCGGGACCGCGGCGGGGTCTACGATATCGATACACACACCATTTCGGGCATCGACGCCTATGCGCCGGGGTATATCGATAGAGACAAGGAGCAGATCGTCGGCCTGCAGACCTCCGCCCCCTTGACGAGGGCCATCATGCCCTTCGGGGGTATCCGGATGGTCCGGAATTCCCTGGCGGCCTATGGCCGGGAGATGGACCCGGAGATCGAAACGGTATTCCAGTATCGCAAAACCCACAACGATGGGGTGTTCGATGTATACACCCCCCAGATGCGGGCCGCCCGCAAATCCGGCGTCATCACTGGCCTGCCCGATGCCTACGGCCGGGGCCGGATCATCGGGGATTACCGCCGGGTTGCCCTCTACGGGGTGGATATGCTTATCCGGGAAAAGCAGATGTCCCGGGATGCGGCGGACTACCCGGTCATGGATTCGAGGGAGATCCGGCTCCGGGAGGAGCTCGCCGAGCAGATCCGGGCGCTCGAGGCCCTGAAGCGGATGGCGGAGGGGTACGGTTTCGATATCTCCCGGCCCGCAGAAGATACCAAAGAGGCCATTCAGTGGCTGTATTTCGGTTACCTGGCCGCCATCAAGGAACAGAACGGCGCCGCCATGTCCATCGGCCGGGTGTCCACCTTCCTGGATATCTACGCCGAACGCGACCTCGCTGACGGCCGCTATACCGAGGAGGAGATCCAGGAGTTTGTGGACCATTTTGTTATGAAGCTGCGGCTGGTCCGGTTCCTGCGCACCCCGTCCTATGACGAGCTGTTCTCCGGCGACCCCACCTGGGTGACCGAGGCTATCGGCGGCCTCTCCACCGACGGACGGCATCTGGTCACCAAGATGTCCTTCCGTTTCCTCCACACCCTGACCAATCTGGGCCCGGCCCCCGAGCCCAATATGACGGTGCTGTGGAGCCCCCGCCTGCCCGAGGGCTTCAAGAAATACTGCGCCAAAATGTCGATTGAGACCTGCTCCATCCAGTATGAGAGCGATGAGCTGATGCGCAAGAAATTCGGCGATGATTATGGTATCGCCTGCTGTGTTTCTGCCATGCGGATCGGCCGGCAGATGCAGTTTTTCGGGGCCAGGGCCAATCTGGCCAAGGCTCTGCTCTACGCCATCAATGGCGGCCGGGACGAAAAAACCGGGGTGCAGGTGGGCCCTGAGCTGCTCGCCTGCCGGGGGAAATACCTGGACTACGACGACGTGATGAAGAAGTTCGACGCCATCCTCGATTGGCTGGCCAGCCTGTACGTCAACACCCTCAACGTCATCCATTATATGCACGACAAATACTGCTATGAGAAGCTCCAGATGGCCCTGCACGACAACGACGTGCTGCGCACCATGGCCTGCGGAGTGGCCGGGCTGTCGGTGGTGGCGGATTCCCTGTCCGCCATCCGTTACGCCCGGGTCCGGCCCGTCCGGGACGAGACCGGCCTGGCGGTGGATTTCGAGGTAGAAGGGGATTATCCGAAATTCGGCAACAACGACCCCCGGGTGGACGACCTTGCGGTGGACGTGGTCAAGCTCTTCATGAGCAAGCTGAAAAAATGCCCCACCTATCGGGAGAGTGTCCACACCATGTCCATCCTCACCATCACCTCCAACGTGGTGTACGGCAAGAAGACCGGCTCCACCCCTGATGGACGGAAGGCGGGGGAGCCCTTCGCCCCCGGTGCCAATCCCATGCACGGCCGGGACAGCCACGGCTGCGTGGCCTCGATGATGTCGGTGGCAAAGCTCCCCTACGACTATTCCGAGGACGGCATCAGCTACACCTTCTCCATTGTCCCCACCGCCCTCGGGCATGAGCGGGAGGAACAGGCGGAAAATCTGGTCGGGCTGATGGACGGTTATTTCGGGGAGGGGGGGCACCACATCAACGTAAACGTCCTCAACCGGGAGATCCTTCTGGACGCCATGGACCACCCCGAGCTCTATCCCCAGCTGACCATCCGGGTGTCGGGCTACGCGGTCAATTTCATCAAACTGACCAGGGAGCAGCAGCTCGATGTCATCCACCGCACCTTCCACACCCGGTTTTAGGCATACCGGCTGGAGAAAGGGAAGGGGGCGGCAGCATGGAAAACGTGATGGGCCGGATCCATTCGGTGGAGAGCTTCGGGGCACTGGACGGGCCGGGGATCCGGTACGTCCTCTTTCTGCAGGGCTGTCCCATGCGCTGTGCCTTTTGCCACAACCCCGACTCTTGGAATGCGCAGGGAGGGGAGAAGGTCGGGTCCAAGGCCGTGGTGGCGGATATCCTGCGCTACCGGAATTTCATTCAGAAGGGCGGCGTCACCCTTTCGGGCGGGGAACCCCTCATGCAGCCGGAATTCGCCGCTTCGATTTTGGAGGGGTGCCGCGAAAACGGCCTGCACACCGCCATCGACACTGCGGGCTCGGTTTCCCTGTTTCACTGCCGGAGAGCGGTGGATCAGGCGGATCTTTTGCTGCTGGATATCAAAGCGGCCAGGGACGAGCTGTTTCGAAAAATCACCGGCCGGGGGATGGACAACACCCTCGAGCTGCTCAACCACTGTGAAAACGTCCGGAAACCGGTCTGGATCCGGCACGTGCTGGTGCCGGGCCTGACCGACGGCAGGGATGACCTCTGTGCCTTGGGGGTGCTGTTGTCCCGGTATGCCTGCATCGAGCGGGTGGAGTTGCTCCCCTTCCACAAAATGGGGGAGTACAAATGGGAGGCACTGGCTGCTCCCTATACCTTGAAGGACACCCCTGCGGCCGGTGCGGAGGATGTGGAACAGGCCCGGAGAATATTAAAAGCCTACGGGCTGAAGGTGAAATAGAATTGGGATCATCTAAAGGCGGCCGGCTCCCTGGAGAGCCGGCCGCTCTTTAAACGTATAGAAGGATGAGAGGGACGTATTCGGAGAGACTGGAGCTTCTCCGTGGGGAGATGCAGAGAAAAAAGACCGGATCCGTAAGGATCCGGTCTTTTCTAAGGTATCAAACCTTATTTGGAGCGCACACGGCGGGACTTCACCATTACAACGGACGCCGCGCCGGCCAGAGCGGCCGCGAGGACCACCCAAACCATGGTTGTGCTGCCGGTATCCGGGTTTTCAGTCTTGCTGGTGTCATCCGGGGTGCTGGGAGTACTCGGGGTACTCGGAGTGCTGGTGTCATCCGGGGTGCTGGGAGTGCTGGTGTCCGGAATCTTCTCCCACTTCGCATACAGGGTGATATCCCCCGTCACCAGAGTTTCGAAATCATATTCCTGCTCCAGGGCCTCGTCGGTAAACCAGCCCTTGAAGGTATAGCCGTCCTTTTCAGGATCTTCCGGTTTTTCCACCGGCTCGCCTTCTACGATCGGCATCTCAACGGGATCGGTGCCGTTGTTCGCATTGAAGGTGGCGGTGTAAACGGCACGGACCGCATCCTCACCGAAAGCGTCGGAGAGAGAATCGCTGTTGCCGACCGTATTCGGAGCAATCGCGACCCCGATTTCGACACCCTCGGTCTCGGGCGTGATTTCCACACCGCCGGTGGTGCCGGGATGCAGTTCGGTCACGGTGCCGCCGGTCACTGCGGCAACCGACTGGGCAATGGTGCCGGTCACACTGGAGTCGCCGGTTTCACCGCCGACATACAGCTTGTTGACTTCGCCGCCCATCACGACCAGCGCGGCTTCATCCATCGATCCGCGGTTGACACTCTGCACGACATTGACCTTGCCGCCGGCCACAGCAACCATCCCGTAACCAGTGTAACCGTTCGAACCGCCGGCCGTTACCCAAGCGGTGGACAGGTCGCCGTCCAGGACGACCACGCCAGCCGTCTCGGTGAAGCTGATACCCTCACCGCCGCCGAACACCAAAGAGGAAACCTTTCCGCCGGCAATGGTGACTTCCGTCACCTCCACCCGGCAGGGCGAATTTTTCGGATCCCCGGCATACCAGGTCGTACCGTTATCGCAGCCGCAGTTTTTAAACAGCGACGAGGCGCCGCCGCCCTGGACGCTGACCGCTTCACCGTCAATCAACGTGACCTCGGAGGTTTCCACCTGGCTCTTGTGCAGGCCGCCGCCGATCAGGTTGCGAACCTTGCCGCCCTCCATCGTGATGGAAGTGGTCTTGTAAATGCCGTCATGATCATGGCCGCCGCCGAACACGTGTGCATTCGGGCCGACCTCAATGCTACCGCCTTCCCATGTAACCAGGGCACCCTCTTCTCCATCGGTCCGCTCCACGATGGTGATGGGCGTGCCGTTGGCAAAAACGACTTCCTGGTCGCCTTTGGCTTCGGCAATCGTGACTTTCTCGGGCGTGCTGGGATCGAGGTAGGTCCTCTCATCCGCAAACGCCGACATGCCGCACATGGCCATCAGCAGAGCCGTACCGGCGACAAACGACAGTACTTTCTTCATCCTGTTTTCTTCCCTTCTCTTGCTTTTTCCAAGGCGGCCCCGCTTCTCCCCTTAAATATGTGCCTTCAAAGCCGGGCCATCCTTGCCACAGCCCCCCACCCAATGGACGGCGGGCGCTGCCAAAAGGTATTATAGCGCACTCTCCATCAAAAATCCAATACTTTTTACGGAATTTACAAAATTTAACAATTTATTCATGCTTTATCCAAGAAGAACCTCGGTCCGGTTGCGGTAAAGGGTATTGTCGTTGCTGAGCAGCACATTGTAAACCCCTACGGCCTCGTCGACGGATTTCAGCAGCACCCCATTGTGTTCGAGCTGTCCGTCCGGATCCCCACACCACATCTTCACCTCGTCGGTGATGTCGAAGCGCAGCTCCGGCGTGACGCTTTCCAGCAGGGCGGTGCGTTTGCCGATTTCATAATGGTCGTTCCAATTTCCTGTCAGGCTGCACCAGTCCTCCAGAACCGTTTTCATTTCCAGCCGGTCGGGAGATTCCGTCAGGGAGTAGGTGTAATAGGAGGCGCTGCGGATATCGTCCGCCTTCAGGCGGAAAGTCGAGGTGAACTGATAGCGGATGAGCAGCTGCCCGATGCCGTAGTCCGGGCTGTTCCCGATCACCGAATAGTTCCGGAGATATGCATACTCGAGATCCGGAAGGCGGGAATACAGGGCGTTGTCGGGCTGCTTTTCCCTGCGCATCTCAAACGAGAGAAAGACCGTGGCCCCCTTCGACAGCGCCGTTTTGTCAAATGTGAACTCCAGCGTATACAGATTGGAGTCCAGCTTGACGAAATCGAGTGTGCCGCTGTAATCGATCTGCCCGTCCGCCGTGCGGAGGAGCGGTTTCTGGATCACAGCCAGGATGTCTTTGTTTTTCCCGAGAGCGCTCATCACCAGGTAGCCGCCCTTGGTCATTTCCAGCTTTGCCTGGTTGTCGGGCATTTGCAGCCACATGACAAGCTTGCCGTCCGGCTGGTCCTTGCGGATGGCCACTTCGCCGTTGACCCCGAGAGAGGACGGGTAGAAGCGGGCGCTGGTGCCGTCACCAAACGCACCGTTGTAGGACACCATCGTCTTTTTTTCCCCGATGAAGTTGCGCTCCTTCCGCACGCGGCTCTCGATCTCATGATCGGAATCCACGCCGAAGGTGCAAGTGATGTTTTTGGACAGACGGATCCCGCTTTCCCCACTCAGTGTCTTCGGAAAAAGCGGCACGATGTCGCTGGCCGCCGCCGTGTAGACATACCCCTCGTCGAGCAGCGCCGCATCCTCAACGTTGGCAAGGCGTGTGTCGATGTCCACCCACGTCCCGTTCGCGCTCTGGTACCGGATGGGGGCGGCGTATATATATAAGGATTTTGTGCCGTCCTGGTTGAGGTATCCGATGGTGGTATCGGTATCGTACTCGGGCAGATGCATCCGGTGTGCTTTGGCCTGCTCCTCCGTAAACAGCTCCTGATAGGCCGGGGCCAGAGTGATTTTATAGACGCCGCCCCGGCCGAGCCATATCCACAGCAGCACGGCGAGCAGGATGAGCAGCAGTCCGGCGCCCGCCCCTATCAGCGCCGCTTTTCGTTTCCCCATCTTGGTTTTCACATTCCCACATCCTCATCGGTAAAACTGCCCCCTTGAAAAGCGGGGAAAAGCGTGGTATCCTGTATTTGGCAAAAAAACCCATATTAGTATATCGTATACCTGTCCTTTCGTCATTGTATTTTCGACAGGTTTTTTTGTATTTTGAGCAATATCGACCGGGAAAGGGGGACACCGGATGACCACGTGCACATATAGGACGGGCCGGCAGGTACCCGTCCTGCTCGCGCCGCTTTGTGCGGATACGGTGCTCGATCCCGGATGGTTCCACCTTCTGCTCTTGGAAAGCGGCTGCTTTCGCGGGCGCACGGGGAACACGACGTATGTGGCCGCAGGGCATTCTTTGCTTTGCCTGCCTCCGGACAGTGCCTTCCGCCCTTTGGAAATCCGGCATTCCTCCGGGCTGCATCTGGCGTTCGCCCCGGAGTTCATCAACGTCGGCCTGCATGCCCCGGCTCTCCATCCCTCTTGTTATGAAATGATCCGGGAAACCCAGGGCTATCCGGATTTCCGCGTGTTTGCCGACGATCCGGGTATCCTGGGCCTGGACGACGCTGCCTACGCGTATATGCGGAAGTCCCTGGAGCGGATCCGGGTTCAGCTCCAGGAGCAGCCGGATCCCAAATGGTCCTGCCGGGCGCGCCAGATCCTGTTCCGGATCCTTGCCGTGCTGGCGCAGGGCCGGGAGCGGGAGGACTGCGCAGCCGGGACAGAGGAGACGGCCGGGCGGGTCTGCCGGTATATCCTGACCCATCTGGGAGAGGATCTGTCGGTTGGGAGCCTGTGCAGGACATTTGCCACCAACCACACCTCTCTCTACCGTCAGTTCAAAGCCCATACCGGCCTGCCGGTGTCCGAATATGTGCTGTTCAAACGTCTGGAAGCCGCAAAAAGCAGCCTGGCGTTCACCTCCCTCTCTCTGGCGGAGATCGCAAGGGAATGCGGGTTCCGGGAGAGCGCCTATCTGGCGCGCGTGTTCAAGCAGCATGTGGGGACAACCCCGCTTTCTTACCGCACCGCCATGCGGAAAAAGCGGATGGGATAGGGTGGCAGTCCCGCCTTCCCGGGCAACAGTACAGACAAGAACGCCCCGGTATTTCGTCGACGAAATACCGGGGCGTTTCGAAACAAAAGCGCGGCTGGTAAAGCGGCAGAACCGGAAACGGTCCGTCAGTCGTTGAGGGGGCGTCCGCTTGCATCGGTGCGGATATTGCCGGTGAGGATTTGGATACCCTCGACCAGCCCCCAGATCCAGGCCGCGATCGGCCCGATTCCGCAGGCAAAGACGCCGATGATGGACAGCAGCAGCTGGGCCACCGCCTTGCCGGTGTACCCGAGATAGAAGTTGTGGACACCCAGGGAACCCAGGAAGATGCCGAGCAGGCCGGCCGCCATTTTGGATTTGCCCCCCGTGACCGGATAGGCGGGGTTGTTGAGATTGCTGCCGCAATGGACGCAGATCGCGGCCATGGGATTGGCCGGCTGGCCGCAATTGGGGCAGAAGCCGGCACCCGAACCCACCGGCACGCCGCAGCCCACACATACCGCAGCTCCCGGGGCCAGCGGCCGTCCGCAGTGCTTACAGTATTGGGGATAACCCGATGCGGGAGGAGTTCCATAGGCCGGCGCGCCATAAGCCGGAGGCGGGGGCGGCGTTTGTGGCTGTTGCCCCACAGGGGCCGTATAAGTCTGCTGAGGGGGAACCGGGGCACCAGCGGGAGATCCCGCCGGAGACGCGGAGGGGGCAACCGGAGCGGAAGCGGCCCCCGCGGGCGGTACAGGCTGTGCCGGAGCGGCGGCCTCCTCCAGCGGAGTACCACAATATATGCACACCTTGGCGTTCGGATCGGCTTGAGCGCCGCACTGGGGACATTTGCGTTCTTCCATGTCAGATCCATTCCTTTCCTCTTCGGTGATGTCGCGCACGTTTTCGGACGGCGCCCGTGTAAGGCCGCCCGCGGGCCGTTGACGGCATGGGGCGAAAAACATCGCATCCCGTCGAAAGAATACGGCGTGAGCCATAGACGGCCCGACCCTCTGCCGATATCCGGGAGCCTGCTTTGCCTACATTCCCATTATAAAGCAGGCGCGGCCGGAGTGCAAGGGTTCTGCCGGGAACTTATCAAATTCTTAGGAAAACTTCATGGGATTTTCCAAATTTCCGTCCCTCAAATGGTCTTTTTGCAAAAGATGGATGAAAAAATTTAGGTTTGGACATATTTCGTTCAGAAATATATGCTATACTAGATCTATTCAACATATAAAAATAGACTGTAAAGAGGAGGAGGCATATGGCCAACAAGTACTCGGAAATCACGCCTCAGGTGCGGAAACTGGCAGAAAAATGCCGGCAGAGCAGTACCATCGATTCCACCCTGTTCACCAAATACCAGGTCAACCGGGGGCTGCGCGATCTCAAGGGGAACGGCG
>ERZ827101.2316-NODE-2316-length-17411-cov-5.413286_pt1 | contig 17411 bp, 19 predicted proteins | sample MGYA00519869_ERZ827101 | MGnify/ENA primary metagenome ERZ827101 (study PRJEB31778, sample SAMEA3449256) | human gut metagenome | biome: human gut; feature: human-associated habitat; material: faeces | place: United Kingdom | collected 2010/2012 ...
CCGAGGAACGAAAAAAACTGGGTAAGAAAGTCAACGATGACGATGATGACGAAAATAAAGGAAGTTCCGGAGGAGGAACGGTTGAGAAAACGGTGTCCAAAACCGACCCGGACTGCGGAATGTTTGTAAAAGGGGCACATGAGCGGCAGTTTGCGTACGAAGCACATACTGCCTGTGATAAGCACGGCTTTGTGTTGGGTGTTGAGGTAACCGCTGGAAATGTAAGCGATAGTGCTGCATGGGACGCAGTATACGACCAGGTAACGAACAGTTTTCCCGAAGTTAAGTTTGTAACGATGGATGCCGGATACAAAACACCTTGGATTGCAAAGAAAGTTCTGGAACACAGCAGAATTCCCATCCTTCCCTATACCCGATACAAGGGAAAGAAAGATAAATTTAAGCCTTGGGATTTTATTTATGATGCAGCAACAGACAGTTTTACCTGTCCCAGAGGACATGAACTGCGGCATACGACCACAAGCAAAGAAGGGAAACGGACTTACCGCAGTTCACCCAAAATCTGCAAAGACTGTCCCTGCAGAACTGTTTGTGGCGCAAATGAAAGCGGACAGCGGATACTCACAACTCATATCTGGCAGGAATATCTCGATTTGGTCGAACATTTGAGAAAAACCGAACGTGGCAAGGAACTCTATGCCATGAGAAAAGAGACCATAGAGCGTGTTTTTGCTGATGCAAAAGAAAAGCACGCCATGCGGTATACGCACCACCGAGGTCTGGCCCGGGTTTCTGCTTGGGTGAGGCTTAAATATGCTGCCATGAATCTCAAAAAGATTGCTATTTGGAAGTGGAATGCTTCCAATTTTGCTTCCTATATCATGATTTTTGCTCCGTTTAATGATAAAACGCCAGTCCTCGTGTTTTGAGAACTGGCGTTTTTGTATCATGCAGGTGCGGCGGGAGAGTCACAGCAGATGCCGGAAAGGCAGGATGACCGCCCGCAGAAGGCCGTAGGAGATCTGTTTGCCCAGACTCTGCTCCCGGGGCTGGTAGGCAGGGCCGTCGGTGATGGTGCCGTCCGGGGCCATCCGCCGGCTATGCTCCTGAAGCTCCTGGATCTGTCCGCGGATCTGGGCGTTGAGCTGAGGGCTGCGGATGGCAAGCATCAGCTCGGTGTCCAGATACACGCTTCTCATGTCAAAGTTGCAGGAGCCGGCGATGGTCAGATCGTCCCCCACCACCAGGGCTTTGGTGTGCAGAGCCTGGTCTCCCAAATACTCGTACATGGACACCCCGGTGTCCCTCAGGGGCTTCTTCTGGTTTAAGTAGTCGGTGCAGCCGAAGGGATTGCTCCCGATCTCCACCGCGTTGATGAGGATGTCTGTTCGGGTGCCGCCGTCACAGACGGACCGGAGATCCCCGTACATATCCCGGCTGCAAATGATATAGGGGGTCTGGACCAGGACCTCCTCCGCCTTCGCCATGGCGTCCATCATCCGGGCCCAGAGGATGGGCTTTTTGTTCTCCGGCTCGATGGGGTTGGTCCAGAGCTCTACCCCCTGAGTCTCCAGGGTAGCGGCCTCCCACTCGGGCCGGGTGAGGGGATCGGCGAACGCCTGGGGATACCTGGCCCTTGTCTCCTCATAGCAGCGGGACAGGTCTTCGCCCTCTCCGGGCTGGTCCAGGACCTTGCAGCAGGGGAGAGACCAGATCCGGTGGAAATAGTCCCGGAGCTGGCGGTAGGACTGCCCCTGTCCGGGCTCTGTCTCATAGACCAGAATGTCGCGGTCCACGTTGTAGTGGTCAGTGTAGCGGCCCAAAAAACGGTTATCCGTGTTCCGGCCGCCCAGGAGATAGGCCAGGTCATCGGCGATCAGGTATTTGTCGTGCATCCGGTAATTGGTTTTCCAGGGGGTCAGCAGGTTGAGGGGGTTATACAGCCGGACCTCCACATTCTCATGGGCGGCCAGCTGGCAGAAGAGGTCGCTGCTGGAGAGCGGCCTGCCCCCTCCATTGAGGCCGTCCACCAGGACCTGTACCTCCACGCCCCGCTCCGCTGCGTTCCAGAGGGCGCCCATCACGTCCCGGCCGCCCTCCTCGTCCCAAAAGTCGAAGGTAGCCAGAATGATTTGTTCCTGGGCGGCCTCAATGAGCCGGAGCCGCCACAGCAGAGCGTCCTGGTTGTCGTCGATGCTCCGGACCCGCTCCGGGGCGGCGTCCGTCATCTCGGGCTCCGCCTCCCAGTCTCCGGGACCGGCGGTCTTGTGGACCAGGGGAGGAATGACCATGGACAGAACCAGGAACAGAAGCCACAGAAGAACTGCCAGCAGGAGATACCGCGCGATTCGTTTCATTTTTTGACTCACTTTCCCACCGGACCGGCGGAGCGGCCCGAAGACGTCCGGCCCGGCCAGGTGCATACTGCGGCCGGGATCTGTGGAAAATCCCGGCGGACCGCCGGCAGCGGAATGGGGGCTGGGGCGGAAGTTGTCAGGTTTCGATGGTGGACATCATAGCAGAGAATACGGCAGTTTGCAATTCAGAGGGGAAAAGTGAGAATTTTAAGGAAAAAACAGGAAATTCAAGATCAACTCCTGCGGGCCTGGGCCAGAGTGGCGCAGAGCACCTCTGCGGCCCCGGCAGAGCGCAGGAGCCGGGCGCACTCGCTGAGGGTGGCACCGGAGGTGACCACATCGTCCACCAGAAGGACACGCAGCCCGGCGAGGTCCACGCTCTCTTTCAGGCGGTAGACCCCGAGTACGTTGGCCCGGCGTTCCGATGCCTCGTGGAGGTGGGACTGGGGATCGTTGTTCCGGAACTTTTCCAGGGTCCCGCGGACGGGGAGGTCCAGCTCCCGGGCGACAGCCCGCGCCAGGGCCTCCGCCTGGTCGAAGCCCCGCTTCCGCCTCCGTTTGGGGCTGAGGGGGATCCAGGTCACCAGATCCAGAGGGGCGGCGCGGTTGTCCCGGACACACTGGGCGGTGAGCAGGCCATAGGCCCCGGCATAGCTGGGGGTGCCGGGGAATTTATAGCGGTGGATGGAGTCGGGCACCCTGTCCCGGTAGGCCAAAGGAGAGAGGCAGCCCGAGGTGAACTCCACCGGGCGCTCCGCCTCGCGGCCGGACAGCCAGGGAAGCATTTTCTGGCAGCCGGGACACGCCGGGGCGCGGGAATCCTCCAGAATATGCTGACAGAAGGGACACTTCATGGGGAACAGCAGGTCCAGAAGCCAGGTCCCCGCCCGGCCTGCCCATCCGGGAAGCTGGGACATTTTCATGGGAAGCACCCCCTTTCACCTTCCACCAGGGACCGAAGCGGTCATCCGGCGGCGGCCACCAGCTGGATCTCCACCGGGGCGTTCCCGGGGAGGGTGGCCACTCCGATGGCGGCCCGGGGGCCGACACCCGCCTCGCCCAGCTGCTCATACAGCCAGTTGGAGGCGATGTCCCCCACCTTGGCGTGGGTGGTGTAGTCGGGAGAGGCGTTGAGATAGACAGTGAGGGACAGGATCTGCACGATCCGCTCCCCCTCCTTCAGGGTATTCCGGGCCGCGGTAAGGGCGTTGGAGGCCGCCTGGATGACCGCTTCCCGGTAGTCTTCCAGGGGGCGGTCCGGGGTGATCTTGCCGGACATCAGCAGTACGCCGTTTTTGCGGGGGGTCATGCCGGCGGTAAAAATCAGGCCGCCGTGACGGACAGCGGGCTTGTACTTGCCCTGGGGAATGGGATTCTGGCTCATACGCAATACCTCTCAATCATTGTCATGATCCGGACTGGGCGGCCGCCCAGTCCGGGAGAGCTGGCGCCGGACGTCCGGCGCCAGCTGTCTGCCTTTACTATATCATAAAGAGGGGCAGGGTGTCCAACCTGTGGCGGGACGGTAGCGCATCTGAGCGGGCGGACACAGCGCACGGTCCCGGGCCCTTTTACAGCAGTTGATACAGCAGGCCGTCCGCCTGGGCGTACCACAGCAGCATCCCGTGCCCCCGGCGTGGGATGCGCAGCTGAAGGTCCCACTCGGGGTACTGCTTGACCACCTGGAGGCGGTCCCCGGTGGCAAAGGCCACAAAGGAGATATAGTTCTCTTTCCGCATGGGATGGCTGCTGGTGATGAACCAGTCGGTTTCCACCTCCTCCACCCGGAGCCTCTCCTCCGCGCCTGCCTTGCGGGGCGTCAGCGGGGACAGCTTCCGGCCGCAGCAGGAAACCTCTGCCGCGCCAGTGCAGAAGGTCAGCCCGCCGCATGCGGGGCAGGCATAATAATTCAGCTTTTTCATGTTTCCTCCTACCAGATCATTGGGGGTCAGATCCCCCTGGAGCATCCGGGCCAGATCGACCCCGAGCACCTGGGACAGCCGGGGCAATGTGGAGACCTCCGGGCTTCCCAAACCGCGCTCCCATTTGCTGACCGCTTTGTCGCTCACGCCCAGCCGGCCGGCCAGCTGGAGCTGGGTCAGACCCAGCTCACGGCGGAGCCTGCGGATCAGCGCGCCGGTCCGTATATTGTCCATCTTCCCTCACCTCCGAATACCAGCATATCAGAAGAAATGCCGGAATACAAGAAACGCTCCGTAGAGTTTCGGCGTTTCCTATGGTATCCGTTGCTTTTTAACCTGAATTGGTGTAAACTATAGAAACCAAAATTTGCATTCCTTGCCCGGTGCGCCGTCCCACGGGGAAAACAGGGCCGCCGGAGGGAACGGGATACGGAGCAGAACGGCCGTCCACACGGAGGCTGTATGGACAGATCAGAAAGGAGCGCGCACGATGGACGACAAGGTGAAGGAACTGCTGGATCGGATCCGGGACACTGCGGCGGGGGCCGCGGACGCCGCCAATCAGACCGCCCGGGCAGCCGGGAAAAGGGCGGGCCAGATGGTGGATGTGGCCAAGCTGAATGTGCAGCTGTTTGACCTGAACGGGGAGTTCAACGACATCCTGCGCCAGATGGGGCAGGTCATGTACGACGCCCACCGGGGCCAGCGGGAGGAAGGGGACAAGGTATCGGAGCTGCTGGAGCGGGCCGACGGGCTCAGCGGCAGGATCTCCGAGCTGAAGGAGCGCATCGCCGCCCTGCGCCAGGCCCGGACCTGCCCCTCCTGCGGCGCGGTGTGCGGGAAAGAGGATCAATTCTGCCGCCGCTGCGGCGCCGGACTGTGAGAAGGAGCGGACCATGACCTTTACGATGGAACAATATCAGGAGAGCGCCCAGGCGCTCCGGGAGCGGCTTGGGGGCTTTGTCCCCAAGGTCGCCATGGTGCTGGGCTCCGGCCTGGGCTATCTGGGGGATGAGGTGGAAGCTCCCATCGCGGTGGATTACCGGGACATCCCCCATTTCAAGGTCTCCACCGCCCCCGGCCACAAGGGCCGCCTGGTGTTCGGACTGCTGGAGGGCCAGCGGGTGGCCGTCATGCAGGGCCGGATGCACCACTATGAGGGCTACTCCTATGAGGAGGTCTCCTACGCCGTCCGGGTGCTGCGCCTGCTGGGCTGTGATACCCTGGTGGTCACCAACGCCGCCGGATGTGTGAATCTGGAGTGGAAGGCCGGCGACCTGATGCTCATTACCGATCAGATCAAGATGTTCTCCGAGTCCCCCCTCCGGGGGGAGAACCTGCCGGAGTTCGGCGTCCGGTTCCCCGACGCCTCCCACCTGTACACCCCCCGCCTGCGGGAACTGGCGAGGGAGACGGCGGCGGAGCTGGGCATCCCCCTGCGGGAGGGCGTGTACTTTTACTGCTATGGCCCCCAGTATGAGACCCCGGCTGAGATCCGGGCCGCCCGGATCCTGGGGGGCGACGCGGTGGGGATGTCCACCGCCCCGGAGGTCATCGTGGCCGGACACTGCGGGATGGAGGTGCTGGGCCTGACCCTGCTGTCCAATATGGCGGCGGGCATCCTGGACCAGCCCCTGTCGGAGCAGGAGGTGCTGGACGCCGCGGCGGCGGCCCGGGAGAAGTTCTCTGGCCTGATCCGGGCCTGCCTGAAGAAAATGTGAGGTCTTTATGAAAATTTTGTTCCGAAATGTTACCGCTGTGACCATGGACCCGGACCGGCCTGTGATCCAAAACGCCTGTGTGGCGGTGGAGGGGACGCAGATCGCCTCTGTGGGGCAGGAGCATCCCCGTGGGGAGTTTGACCGGGTGATCGACGGACAGGGCAAGGCGCTGCTGCCCGGCCTGGTCAACTGTCACACCCATGTGCCTATGGCTCTGCTCCGGGGCTATGGCGGGGGGCACGACCTTCAGCACTGGCTGAACGACTATATTTTCCCCGCCGAGGCCAGGCTGGATGCCAGGTGCGTGGCCGCCGGGACCGCCTTGGGCCTGGCGGAGATGATCGCTTCGGGCACCACCTGCATCGCGGATATGTATATGCACACCGGCGCGGTGGCCCGGACGGTGTTGGAGTCCGGCATCAACGCCAATCTGTCCTGCGGCGGGGTGTACTTCGGCGCGCCGGAGGATTTTTCTCTGGACACCTGTGGGGACTGCCGGAACCAGATCGCCCTGACGGAGGAGTGGAACGGCGCGGGGGACGGCCAGATCAAGGTGGACGCCTCCATCCATGCGGAGTACACCTCCAACCCGCCCCTGTGGCAGTGGATGGCCGGCTATGCCGCCGGCCGCGGCCTGGGGATGCACGTCCATGTGTCTGAGACCCGGTCTGAACATGAGTCCTGCCTCCAAAAGTACGGCAAGACCCCGGTGGCCCTGCTGGACCAGTACGGTGTGTGGGCCAATGGCGGCACAGCCGCCCACTGCGTCTGGGTGAGCGACGGGGACATGGAGCTGATGGCCCGGCGGGGGATCACCGCCGTCCACAACCCGGTGTCCAACCTGAAGCTGGCCTCCGGCGCGGCCCGGGTGCCCCGGCTGCTGGAGCGTGGGGTCAACGTGGCCCTGGGCACCGACGGGGTGGCCTCCAACAACAGCCACGACCTGTTTGAGGAGATCAAGCTGGCCGCCCTCCTCCACAAGGGGGTCGGCCTGGACCCTGCCGCGGTGACCGCACGGCAGGCCCTGGAAATGGCCACCGTCAACGGGGCACGGGCCCTGGGGCGGAACACCGGGGTCATTGCCCCAGGCAAAACGGCGGACCTGATCCTGGTGGACCTGGACGCCCTCAATCTGTTCCCATGCCACGATGTGGAGGAGGATCTGGTCTACTCGGCCCGGGGCTCCAACGTGGTGATGAATATGGCCCGGGGCCGGGTCATATATGAGAAGGGAGAGTTCTTCACCCTGGATCTGGAAAAGATCCGCGCGGAGGTGGAGAGTTATGCCCTGCCCCGGATTTTTGGTAGCGTGAGGGGCGGCGGAGCCTGACGGGCCCGCCCCCTGAACGAAAAGGAGGTTTCCCATGGCCCAACACAGCCATCCCCCGCGCCGCGTGGCGCAGAGCCCGAAGCAGAATACCTTCTTCGGCGGCGCCGCCGTGCTGGCGGCCGGGATCCTGGTGGTCAAGCTGATCGGTCTGTTTTATAAGATCCCGCTGCTCAACATCATTGGCGAGCAGGGGACCGCAGACTTCGGCAACGCCTATAACATCTACGCCGTGCTGCTTACCATCTCCACCGCGGGACTGCCGGTGGCGGTATCCAAGCTGGTGAGCGAGGCCAACGCCCTGGGCCGTCAGAATCAGGTCCGGCGGACCTTCCGGCTGGCTATGGCCCTGTTCTTGACCCTGGGCGTGCTGTCCTTCCTGGTGATGTTCTTCTGTGCCGACCAGCTGGCCGGTCTGATGCACGACAGCATGGCCGCCCCGGGTATCAAGGCCCTGGCCCCGGCGGTGATCTGTGTGGGCTGCCTGTCCGCCTTCCGGGGCTATGCCCAGGGACATGGCCGCATGACCCCCACCGCGGTGTCCCAGATCATCGAGGCCCTGTGTAAGCTGACGGTGGGCCTGGGTCTGGCCTACTGGCTGGTGAAGCACGGTTCGGACGCCAGCCACGCCGCCGCAGGCGCCATTACCGGTGTGACGGTGGGCACCATCGTGGCCCTGGTCTATATGCTGATGAACTTCCTCATCACCCGGGGGCGGGAGGGGAGCCTGTCCGACGACCGGCCGGATGACGCCCTCACGATTCTGAAGGACCTGCTGATGATCGCCGTGCCCATCACCATCAGCTCCTCCATGGTGGGCATCGTCACGGTGATTGACAGTTCCCTGGTCCAGGGACAGCTCCAGCGGGCCCTGCTGGAAAACCCGGACACCTGGGCGCTGTACCAGGGAATCGTGGACTTTACCGATCTGGAGCAGGCCCTGAAGGCGTGGAAGACCGCCCTGCCCCAGGGGGGAGCGGTCACCATGTCCCTGCTGGAGCAGAGCATGGCCGGACAGGGGGGGCAGGCGGAGGCCGCCCTGGCCCTGCACACCACCCTGGAGAGCATCAGCCGCACCCTCTATGGCAACTACAACGGCGCGCTGAACATCTATAACCTGCCCACCTCCCTGATGGCGGCGGTGACTGCGGCGGTGATCCCCGCTGTGTCGGGCGCGCTGGCCCGCCGGGACCGCCGGGGTGCGGGAAGGATCACCGGCTCCGCCCTGAGGATCACGGCGCTGGTGGCCTGCCCCATGGCGGTGGGTCTGTATGTGCTGGGCAAGCCCATCATGGCCCTGATCTTCCCCAGTCTGAACGCAGATCTGGCCGGCCCCCTTCTGTCCACCCTGGGTCTGGCTACCCTGTTTGTGTGCATGATGCTGGTGTGCAACTCCATCCTCCAGGCCCACGGCTTTGTCAACCTTCCTGTGGCTATCATGCTGCTGGGCGGGGTGGTGAAGATCTTTACCAACTACCATGTAGTTGTTGTACCCAGCATGGGGATCTATGGGGCCCCTATGGGCAATATCCTGTGCTTCGCCCTTTGTATGGTGCTGGACCTGGTGGTCATCGCCCGGGTGATCCCCCGGCGGCCGTCCTATTTCCAGGTGTTTGCCAAGCCGGCGGCGGCCTCTGCCCTGATGGGTCTGGGTGCCTGGGCGGTGTACGGCCTGCTGTCCAAGGGCCTGATGGCTGCAGGGAAGCTGTGTGAACTGGATCAGGCTACCCAGGAGATCGTGGGCCTGAGCCGAACGGGCAACGGTCTGGCGGTGATCTGCGCGATCCTGGTGGCGGTGGCGGTGTACGGAATTTTGGTCATTGCCCTGCGGGCCATCACCCGGGAGGACCTGTCCCTCATGCCCAAGGGGGAAAAAATAGCCCGTATTCTGCATCTTTCCTAGAAAAGACGTAAAAAATACCTTGCGAAGGAAGCGAAATTGTGGTAGATTTTCAGTATGTGAATTCCTATGGGATGGAGGACCTGCTACGCATCATGGAGCTGCTCCGGGCTCCCGGGGGATGTCCCTGGGACCGGGAGCAGACCCACCAGAGCATCCGCCGGAATATGCTGGAGGAGGCCTATGAGGCGGTGGAGGCCATCGATGAGGAAGATCCGGAGCACCTGAAGGAGGAACTGGGCGACGTCCTGCTCCAGGTGGTGTTCCACGCCTGCATGGCGGCGGAGGAGGGGCTGTTCACCTTTGATGACGTGGTGGACGGCGTGGCAAAGAAAATGGTGTTCCGCCACCCCCATGTCTTTGGTACGGTCCGGGCGGAGGACTCAGTCCAGGCTCTGGACACCTGGGACGCTCAGAAGCGGGAGGAGAAGGCCCAGCGTACCGCCACGGACACCCTGGAGGCGGTGGCCCGCTCCCTGCCCGCCCTGATCCGGGCGGAGAAGGTCCAGAGCAAGGCCGCCAAGGCCGGCTTTGACTGGCCGGACCGGGAGCCCGCCCTGGACAAGCTGGCGGAGGAGGTGGACGAGTTTCGCCGTGCCGCCTGCGGGGACGGAGACCCGGAGGAGGAACTGGGCGACCTGCTCTTTGCCGCGGTGAAGGCGGGGCGGTTCCTGGGACTGGACAGCGAGCAGGCCCTCACCCAGGCCTGTGACAAATTCATCCGCCGGTTCCGGACGGTGGAGGAGCTGGCCCCCCGCGCTCTGAAGGAGTGCTCCCTGGAGGAGCTGGAGGCCCTTTGGGCCCAGGCTAAGTCACATCCGGAGGCTCAGGCTTAAAAGCTGGTGTTCGTCCCGGCTTTAAGTGATATTTCAAAAGACAGGCTGCGTGTGTGCGGCCGTCGATGTTCTTAGGAGGAAGACGACATGAATAAAACTGAACTGATTGCCGCTGTGGCGGAAAAGGCCGATCTGTCCAAGAAGGACGCCGAGGCCGCCATCACCGCCGCCGTGGAGGCCATTACCGGTGCGCTGATCGAGGGGGAGAAGGTCCAGCTGGTGGGCTTTGGCTCCTTTGAGGTCAAGACCCGCGCCGCCCGTGTGGGCCGCAACCCCAAGACTGGGGAGGAGATCCCCATTTCCGAGGCCCGTCTGCCCGTATTCAAGGCCGGTAAGGCCCTGAAGGACGCGGTGGCGAAGTAAGGACCGGTCCGAAGAATGATCCCGGGGCGCCGCCACACCGAAGGGCGGCGCCCCTATTTTTATCAGCAACAGAGAGGAACAGAAGTCATGCGATTGGATAAGTGGTTAAAGGTCTCCCGCCTGATTAAGCGGCGCACCGTGGCCAACGAGGCCTGTGACAACGGCCGGGTGACGGCCAATGGCCGCAGCGTGAAGGCCAGCTATGAGGTGAAGCCCGGGGACGTGCTGGAGCTGAAGTTCGGCGAGCGTACCGTAAAGGTAGAGGTGCTGGCGGTGGCGGACAGCGTGGGCAAGGCGGACGCCTCCGCCCTGTACCGGGAGCTGCTGTAAGGCGGGGCGGGCCATGAAGAGAGCGAAGGGCCTCCGCCTGGCTGCCCTGGCCCTGGGCGGCGCAGTACTGCTTTCCGGCTGTGTGACCCGGACAGAACCCTCTGTGTCCACACAGATCTTTGTGATGGACACCATCATGTCCCTGGAGCTGTGGGAGGGGGGCAGTCAGGAGCAGCTGAATCAGGCGGTGGAGCAGCTGTACCAATGGGAGGACCTGTGGTCGGCCACCGATGAGGACAGCGAGATCTGGGCGGCAGACCACAGCGGCGGGGAGTGGGTCACCCTCTCCGGGGATACGGTGGATCTTCTCTCCCAGGCGCTGGACCTGTGCCGCCTGACCGGCGGGGCGCTGGACCTCACCGCCTACTCCGCCGTCAAGGCATGGGGCTTTACCACGGGGGAATACCGGGTGCCCGAAGAGGAGGAGCTGGCTGCCCTGGCGGATGGGATCGACCATACCCAGGTGGAGCTGGATCGGGATGCCTGCCGGGTTCGCCTGCCCGCCGGGATGGAGCTGGACCTGGGGGCGGTGGCCAAGGGCTATGCTGGGGCGCGTCTGGCGGAGCAGCTGCGGGAGCAGGGGGTGACCTCCGCTCTGCTGAACCTGGGGGGCAACGTCCAGACCGTGGGCGGAAAGCCGGACGGCTCCCCCTGGTCGGTGGGGGTCCAGGACCCGGCCTCGGAGCAGGTGGATAACCTGCTGGCCATCCAGGTAGTGGATCAGGCTGTGGTCACCTCCGGCAGCTATCAGCGGTGTTTTCAGCAGGACGGACAGACCTACTGGCACATCCTGGATCCGGAGACCGCCGCTCCGGCCCGCACCGGTCTGGCGTCGGTCACAGTGGTGGGGCCGGACGGTACGGTGTGCGACGGCTTGGCTACCGCCCTGTTCGTGCTGGGCGAGGAGGCCGGGATCGAACTCTGGCGCGCCCATTCGGAGCTGGGCGTCCAGGTGATCTGGGTCCGGGAGGACGGCTCCGTGGCCCTGACGGAGGGACTGGAAGAGAATTACCAGGTCAACCCACAGCACCGGGGCCTGGATGTGACGGTGGTGGAGGCATGAACAAACGAACAGCGCTGTTGGCCGCCCTGCTGGCGGGTGCGGTCCTGCTGTGTGCCGGCGTGATCTGGCGGCAGCACAGCGGCCCCGGCGGGGGCGTGCTGGCCCGGGTCTATCAGCGGGGCGAGCTGGTGGAAGAGATCCGCCTGGACCGGGTGCAGGAGCGATACTCCTTCCCACTGACCGGGGAGGGGGGGGCGGAAAACGTGGTGGAGGTGGAGCCGGGCCGGATCCGGATCGTCTCCGCCACCTGCCCCGACCAGGTGTGTGTCCGCCAGGGGTGGATCTCAGACTCCACCGTCCCGGTGGTCTGCCTGCCCAACCAGGTGATCGTGGAGATCGTGGGAGGTGAGGGCTTTGCGGACACAGCGGCCGGCTGACGGAGCCCGCCGGATCACCCGGCTGGCCCTGCTCACCGCCATCGCCCTGACCATTTTCATGGCGGAGGCGCAGATCCCAGTCCCCATCCCCATCCCGGGGGTCAAGCTGGGGTTGGCCAACATCGTCACGGTGTACGCCGTTTTTGCCCTGGGGCCGGGGGACGCCCTGCTGATCCTGGTGGCCCGTGTGTTTCTGGGGGCGGTGTTCTCCGGACAGATGATGACTCTGTTTTACAGCCTGGGGGGCGGGCTGCTGTGCTGGCTGGTCCTCCTGCTGCTGTCCCGGCTGCTGACCTGGAAGCAGATCTGGCTGTGCAGCCCCATCTCTGCGGTATTCCACAACCTTGGGCAGCTGCTGGTGGCTGCCGCCCTGCTGGGCAGCTGGACGGTGCTGGCCTATCTGCCCTATCTGGTGGTGGCCGGAGCGGCCAGCGGCCTGTTCACCGGCCTGTGTGCCCAGCTGCTGGCGGGGCGGCTGAAGGGGCTGGGCCGCAGGTAGCACACCAGTCTGACCTGCCGGGAATGAAAAAGGAACGGACCTCTCTGCGGCGCAGAGAGGTCCGTTTTCCGTCTTATTCCAGATTGTCGTCGTCCAGATGGTGGAAGTCCTTGTTATGGCCGAACACATGGGTGAGGGGATAGACCTTGATGAAGCAGTCATAGCCTCCGTCCCGGATGAACTCCCGGAGACGGACATACTCCCGGGAGGTGCAGACGCAGTCCAACTGGGTCTTGGGCTGTCCGGAGTAGCTGCCTGTCACCTGATCGATGGTGGCGCTCTTGTGGATATCCTGAATGATGAAGCGCTCGATCTCCTGGGGCTGGTCGCAGATGATCTCCACCTCATAGAGCTTGGGCCCCAGGTTAAAGATCACATGGTTCATGCAGCTGACATAGAGCAGCTGCCCTACAAAGGCGTAGGCCACCGCATCCAAGGAGAAAGCCGACAGCATGAGGAGCATGATGCCCCCGTCCAGAGCCAGCAGGAGGTATTTCAGCGGCACGGTCCGGAACAGGCGCTGTTTCAGCAGCTTGGCCAGGGTGTCTGTCCCGCCATAGGAATAGCCCAGACGGTAGGTGAGGCCGGAGCCCAGACCATAGATCGCACCGAAGAGCATGACCGCGATGAGCTTTTCCTGCAGGATGATCTCCACCTGGATGTGATTCAGCCCCCAGAGCACCACCGGGTAGAGCAGGGAGAGTACCAGAATGTTGGAGACCTCCCGCCAGCCCAGGGCCAGGGCGGTACACAGCAGGATCGCCAGGGCCAGACCATAGTAGATCAGCGCATAGTTGACGCCGGTGAATTGGGCGGCGGCCATGGACAGTCCGGTGATCCCGGTGACCACAAAACTATTGGGAAGGGCCACCCAGTTGACTGCGATGCTGCACAATACACAGCTGAGGACCATATTGGTCAACGCCTTGCCCGGATGCTTTCTCATACGTACACCTCACGGGCGGCGGGGGCAGCCTGCCCTCCGATCCAGCCCAGCGCTTCTGACGGCTCTGTCTTATACTGGAGAGCGTACCTTATTTTTCTGAAAAAAGCAATACAGGAGCGGGAAAATTGTGTACTTTACCGAATCACTGGGGGAGGGTCAGATCACCCTCACGGATCCAGCCGATCTTCCGCAGGATCTGGCAGAATGCCCAGGACAGGACGGCGGGCAGAACAAAGCAGATCAGGATCATGCCCAGCCAGTCGAAACTGGTGGGGACGATGGCGGCCGCCCCTCTGGCAAGGGCCTCCTCACTGGGGGCGAGCCATCCGGTCCACACGCCGATTTGTCCGCACAGGCCGCAGGTGCCCATACCGGAGTTGATGGGGGCGCCGTTCATCTCCAGTCCGAACACGCAGGTGGCGATGGGGCCGGTGATGGCGGAGGCCAGCGTGGGAGGGATCCAGATCCGGGGATTTTTCACAATGTTGGGCATCTGAAGCATGGAGGTGCCCAGGCCCTGGGAGACCAGACCGCCCCAGCGGTTCTCCTTGAAGGACATGACGGCGAAGCCCACCATCTGGGCACAGCAGCCGGCCCCGCCAGTCCGGTCAGGCCCAGCACAGAACAGATGGCGGCAGAGGAGATGGGGAGGGTAAGGGCGATGCCCACTAGGACGGATACGGCGATTCCCATCCAGAAGGGCTGAAGCTTGGTGGCGTTGTCAATGACCAGGCCAAAGGCGCTGGCGACGGTGCCGATGGGGGGAGCGATGAGCTTGGCCAGGGCCACACCGATCAAAATGGTGACGCCAGGGGTGACCAGAATATCCACCTTGGTCTCCTTGCTCACCATTTTGCCGCACTCCGCGGCGATGATGGCGATGATCAGAACGGCCAGCGGGCCGCCCGCTCCGCCCTCAGCGTTGGCTGCCCAGCCCACGGCGGCGAGAGAGAAGAGGACCATGGGATCGGCCTTTAGTGCATAGCCGATGGCCACTGCCATGGCCGGACCGGAGACTGACATGGCATAGGCGCCGATGTCGATGAGATACTGGATGGACAGCTGCTGCCCCAGAGTCTTGATGATGGTGCCGATGAGCAGAGAGCAGAACAGGCCCTGGGCCATAGCGCCAAGGGCGTCAATCCCATAGCGCTTGGCTGAGATCTCGATATTTTTCCGTTTCAGGAATGCCTTGAATCCTTCCATTGGATACACCTGCTTCGTAAAAATGGTATACAGGTGTCAAGACACCTGCATACCGCATCATACACGAATCGGGCCTGATTGTCAACCCGCTTTTTCCGAATCTCTCACCTCTTTGAAAAAGCTCCCCTCCGCCGGTCAGGCAGAGGGGAGCGCTTCTGGTATAGAGCAAGATGCGAGTTCGTATGGATCATGCCTCCAGCAGGACGCCCAGCCGTTCCAGGGCGGTCTGGACCCGCTGGAAGGCGGTCTCGTCTGGGCAGGAGATGGTATGCAGGTGGATGCCCTCTGTGAGGTTGGACAGGGGGAGGGCGTCGGACTGGCGGCAGCGGTCCACAAACTGGACCACGTCATACCGGCTGGACAGCTGGAGTGGTCCGGTGAGCTGGCCGTAGATCGGGTGTTCTACAATGACGTCGATCACCGTACAGCCCTGGTCCACGATGGCGTTGAGCTCGTCCTCCATCTGGTCCGCCCGGTGACGGCAGGCGAGGGTGCGGACCAGTCCGCTGTGCTCCTCTGGGAGCATATAGCCCCGTGGGGTGGCGGCGATGGATAGACCTCCCGCCCGCAGCAGGGCTACGTCTCCCACAATGATCTGACGGCTGACAGAGAACTCCCGGGCCAGGGCGGCGGCGCTCACCGGGTGGTCGGTCCGCTCCAGGACAGATAAGATTGCGGCGCGGCGTGCGGCAGCGTCCATAGGTGATCCCTCCTTGCCCCTGGGCGGGCCTGGCACTGGGCGCAGTCCTCCCGGGACGTTTTTGTTCAGTGTATCATAAACCGGACCCGGGGGCAAGCGGGAGTTGCGGAACGGCGCGCCTTGAGAGATCGTTCAAAGATCCAGGCTATGCTGTGGAAGCCGCTGGCCTGATGTTTTCGGGAGCCATGCCGTGGATGGGACGAACATATAGGTTCCCGCAGGAATGGGTCACGCCTGTTCAGTCTCCTGACCCAGCAGCTGCCGGTAGATGGCGGCCATGTGGCCGCTGAAGCAGACGAAGATGATCTCCGGTCCATCTGGGTGTTCCATGAGAAAGCGGCGGCACTCGGCCACAGCGATGGCGGCGGCCTCCTGGGGCGGATAGTGGTAGACCCCTGTGCTGATGGCAGGGAAGGCAACCGTGCGGCAGTTCAGCTCCAGGGCCCGGGTCAGGGAGGTGCGGTAGCAGGAGGCAAGCAGGTCCGGCTCCCCCCTTCCACCCCCGTGCCACACGGGGCCCACCGTATGGATGACGTATTTGGCCGGAAGGCGGTAGCCCTTCGTCGCCTTGGCCTGGCCGGTGGGACAGCCGTGGAGGGTGCGGCACTCGGCCAGCAGCTCCGGGCCGGCCGCCCGGTGGATGGCCCCGTCCACCCCGCCGCCCCCCAGCAGGGATGTGTTGGCGGCGTTGACGATGGCGTCAACCTCTAACGCGGTGATGTCTCCGGTGACAAGGTGCAGCTTCATGGGAAACAGACCTCCAATCTCAAAAATGGGCGGCGCAGAGGCCGCCGCTGTGTATTCCTATTATACAGGGCGTTGGGCGGGAAGGAAACGGTGCCTTCTTTCATGATAAAAAAACATTCTTGGATCGACTTTTTCTCCTCGCCGCACAGAGATTTATCTCTTTCTCATATCATTGATACCGTCCATGAGTACATCTTGCAAAAGAGTGATATAATCTGCATATTGGTCTCTGTTTTCTGTATTATTTATAAACAAAAGTAATAATTCGTCTCATTTCTTTTAAGATTGCCATTCCAACCATCCCTGCAAACATCCAATTCCCAATATAACGATGAGAATAATAGCAATAACTCCAAGCACTTTAAGTGCTAAAGTATCTCCGTATGTAATTGGTAAAGTGACTTTTCCAATTTGAACTTTCTTTCTTAATTTTTCTTGCTCCTTTAAGCTTTTGCGAAAGTTTTATTAGCCCATTCTTGAAATCCTTTAGACTTTTTACTTAAAAAAACAAGAACTATCCCTAAAACAATATGGATGGCAGCCAAAATTAGCATCCACCCCCAATCACTTAACGGATTTTTACAGATGATTGGAATGAACGAAAGTAATATCCATCCTATACCACATCCTGACAAAATAATTCCACCAATACTATATGCACCAACTCCGTCTTTTTGTGCTCTAACAATATCGGCTGCAGTCTTACTTGTATTGCCAGATATTTCTTGACCAAACCAATCTGACAATCTATTCATTAATTTATCCCCTCTTTCTGACAACATTATCCTCTAAAAATTCTAATTTTCCAGTTCTGCAATCTGGGATTTATTTTGGTTCAACATTCTGTTTTGATGAGACTTTACTTCGTTTTCTATCCAATACTTGCTTTCAAACACCATCTATCACAGTGGTGATCCCTTCTACTCTCCAAAATTGACAATTTCCAATATCTATTCTTGCAAGATTTTTGTCGTGGTCCATTTGTCTGGCGCCATATACTATATATTTTTCCCCTCTATAAGCTGTGCCCATTTGGTCCGTATCATAAATCATAAAATATGTATTTTTCTTCCATTTATTAGATGCGACTGTACCTATTTTTAATTGAAGAAATTCATTTTCAGTCATACTATATTACCGCCATCGTCCTAGACTT